>Ga0214247_1001548_pt1 | contig 9497 bp, 9 predicted proteins | sample TroBogypolimnion_18_FD_153085 | JGI IMG/M metagenome (GOLD analysis project Ga0214247, IMG submission 153085) | Freshwater microbial communities from Trout Bog Lake, WI - 03JUN2009 hypolimnion | ecosystem: Environmental > Aquatic > Freshwater > Lake > Hypolimnion/Profundal zone ... | reverse complement strand
TATGCGCACCGCCTTGTGGTTAATGGGCTTGTTTGGCGTGGCCGTGGCCCTGGCCGACAAGCTGGAGACCCTGGTCGGCATGTTCGGCATCGGCAATCTGCCCACCGGCGACAAGGACCCGTTTGCCCTGCGTCGCCATGCGCTGGGCGTGATCCGCATGCTGGTCGAAAAAGACCTACCGCTAGACCTGAGCCTGCTGCTGCCCGCTGCCGTGCCCGCCTTCGGTGCATTGATCAGCGACGCGACACCGGCGCTGGCCGATTTCTTCTACGACCGGCTGGCCGGTTCGCTGCGCGAGCAGGGCTATAGCGCGCAAGAAGTAGAGTCCGTGCTGGCCCTGCGTCCCAAACGCCTCGGAGATGTTTCCAAGCGTCTGCTGGCCGTGCGCGCCTTTGCGGCCCTGCCCGAAAGCGCGGCCCTTGCGGCCGCCAACAAGCGCATAGGCAATATCCTCAAAAAGGCCGATGGCGATGTCGATCCGCATGTCAGCCCGGTCTTGTTATTGGAAGCGGCCGAGCAGAATCTGCATGCCGCCATGCAAACCGTGCTGCCCATTGCGCAAGCCCAGTGGCAGGCCGGTGACTACACCGCGTCGCTGCAGACGCTGGCCGAACTGCGCACTCCGGTGGATGCCTTCTTTGAGGACGTAATGGTGAATGCCGAAGCACTGGACCTGCGCCTGAACCGCCTGGGCCTGCTCAAGAGCCTGCACATCGCCATGAACCGCGTGGCCGATCTCTCCAAACTGGCCAGCTAATCCGGATTGCACCGCCATGAAAATTTGCATACTCGACCGCGACGGCACCATCAACGAAGACAGTGAAGACTATGTCAAGTCGCCGGCCGAGTGGCAGCCGCTGCCCGGCGCGCTGGAGGCGATTGCCCGCATCAACCATGCCGGCTGGCATGTGGTGGTGGTGACGAATCAGAGTGGCCTGGGGCGTGGCCTGTTTGATATGAGTTCGCTCAACGCCATGCACGCCAAGATGCACGAAATGCTGGCCGCCGTGGGCGGGCGCATCGATGCCATCTTCTATTGCCCGCACGCGCCGGAAGACCACTGCAACTGCCGCAAGCCGGCACCGGGCCTGTACGAACAGATTGCCGAGCGCTATGGCATGGACCTCACCGGCATGCCCACCGTGGGCGACTCGGTGCGCGATCTGGTGGCTGGCACCGCTGTTGGCTGTGCGCCGCACCTGGTGCTGACCGGCAAGTCCGCTGCCTACCGTGGCCGCGAACTGCCCGAAGGCTTTCCGCCCGGCACCCTGGTGCATGAAGACCTGGCGGCCTTTGCCCAGCATCTGGTCAGCCAGTAAGGCGAGCGCCCCAGTCCCTAAAGCTAGATTCGCGGATTGAACCCATGTTGCCGCTCTTGCGTTTCACGCTGGATCTGTTTTCGACCGATCCCAAGTTGGCACCGCCCGGTCTGCCGCTGTCTGGTGCCATTGCCCCCGCAGCATTTGCGCATCCGCAGGCCAACCGTGAGTTGCGCCTGGGCGACGCCGTGGTGGCCTATGCATTTACCCGCGCCAAGCGCAAATCCATAGGTTTTGTGATTGGCCCCGATGGCCTAGTGGTGCGCGCGCCGCGCTGGACGCCGCTGCACGAGGTGGATGCCGCGCTGCAGGAAAAAAGTGCCTGGATTCTGCGCAAGCTGCAGGAATCACGCGAGCGCCAGAGCCGCGCCCACAGCGCACAAGTGCAGTGGCGCGATGGCGTGGTGATTCCCTTCTTTGGGCAGAGCATCACCGTGCTGCTGGACCCCACGCACGGCTTTAGCGGCCGCGGCGCGCAGTTGGAGACGATGGAAGTGGTGGGCCAAGCGGGCGCCGAGGTATTGCCTGCGGAAAAGATTTTGCATGTGGGCCTGTCCAAGGCCGCCACGGCCGATCAGATTCGCGATGCCGTGCAGGCCTGGTTGATGCGCCAGGCAGCCAGCCACTTCAAACTGCGCATGGAACATTTCGCGCCCTTGCTGGGCGTGCAGTGGAAAAAGCTGCGCCTGAGCAGTGCCGGCACGCGCTGGGGCAGCGCCAGTGTCGATGGCTCCATCCGACTGAACTGGCGATTGATCCATTTTCGCGAGGCGGTGATCGACTATGTGGTGGCGCATGAGCTCAGCCATCTGCGGGAGATGAACCACAGTGCTGCCTTCTGGAGTACCGTGGGCACCGTGGTGCCGGATTACCAGCAACTGCGCGCGCAGCTGAAAGAAGACGCTATTCCAAAGTGGTAAAGCGGTAGACGCCGTCTGAATCCAGGTTGCGTTTGAGTTTCCTGCTATGCCATAGCGCATGCAAATGTGCCACCGCCTCTCCCAGGGCAAAGGTGATCTGGTGAAAGTCCAATGGGCGCTTGAACAGCACCGGCAAGACGTCGGAGGCGCTGCACGGTTTCTCTGCACAGGCCAGCATCACCTCGGCCAGGCGCTCGCGGTGGTGGTCGTGCAACTGCTGGATGCGGATGTGCAAACCCGTAAACGGTTTGCCATGCGAGGGCAGCACCAGGGTGTCGGCGGGCAGTGCCAGAAACCGGTCTATGGACTTTAGAAACAGTGTCAGTGCATCGCACTCGGGCTCCTGCTCGTAGACGCTGACATTGGTGGAAATGCGCGGCAGCATCATGTCGCCGCCTATTAGCACACCCAGCGCCTTGCAAGACAGCGCCACGTGTTCGGGTGCGTGGCCATAGCCGCTGATCAGGCTCCAGACATGGTCGCCGATGCGCAGAGTGCCGCCGTCCAGCAGTCGGTGATACTCTGCTGGCACCGAGGGCACCAGGGTGGTGAAGTAGGGCTTGCGCTCCAGCAGTCTGCGTGCTGTCTCGGCGTCATTTAGGCCGTGCTTGGCATAAAACTGCACCGTACGCTCGCCGCTAAAGGTGTCCATGCCTGAGCAGGCAACGGTGGCCACCATGAAATCGGTGGCGCTGATATAGAAGGGCGCGTTCCATCGCGCACAGAGCCAATGGGCCAGTCCGATATGGTCCGGGTGCATGTGGGTGGCGATCACGCGCAGCACCGGCAGGCCTTCGAGCTCATTGGCGAAGATCGCCTCCCATTGCGCCTTGGCCTCTTCAATATGTATGCAGGTGTCGACTATGCTCCAGCCTTGCACGCCATCCACACAGTCGCGCAGCAGCCAGAGGTTGATGTGGTTGAGCGCAAAGGGCAGCGTCATGCGCAGCCACTTCACGCCGGGCGCCACGGTGATGCCGCTACCGTAAGCCGGCAGGGTCTCGCCCAAGGGGTAGTGCAGCTGCTTTTCGAGGTCGTTCATGGAGGTTCTTTATGCTTCATAATTGACGTTTACGTAAACGTCAATACTGCGCAATTGTAGGCAGGGGGCGCGAAGCGTGTTGTCTCTATGCATTATGGCAATGACCACTACCTACACCATCGGCGACCTGGCGCGTGAGTTTGACCTCACCACGCGCGCCATCCGTTTTTATGAAGACCTGGGACTGCTGCAGCCCGAGCGCAGCGGCCCCGGCGGACGCAACCGCATTTACAGCGTGCGCGACCGCACCCGGCTGAAACTCACGCTGCGGGCCAAGCGCCTGGGCCTGAGCCTGACCGAGGCCAAGGACATCATCGAGATGTATGACAGTCCGCGCGATACCGGCGCCCAGCTCACCAAGTTTCTGGACGTGCTGGCCCTGCACCGCAAGCAGCTGGAGGAGCAGATGGCCGATTTGCATGCCAATCTGGAAGAGATCAAGGTGCACCAGCGCGAGGCGCGTGCGTTGCTGGTCAAGGCCGAGGCCAAGGCCAGCGCCAAATCAATAACAAAAGGGAAGACACATGCAAGCTGATGCTTTATGGAAACGTGTGCAAGACAGTCTTGAGCGACAGGGAATGATGCGCCACCTGGAGGCGCGCCTGCTGCGTGTGGAGCCGGGTCTGGTGGAAATTGCCTTGCCATACTCGGACAAGGTGTCGCAACAGCAGGACGGCTTTCACGGCGGCGCCATGGGCGCGCTGGCCGATATTGCCGGCGGTTATGCCGGTCTCACCGTGGCGGCCGAGGGCATGGAAGTGACCACCGCCGAATACAAGATCAACTTTCTGGCCGGCTTTAGCGGCGGTGAACTGCGGGCCGTGGGTCGTGTCATCAAGGGTGGCAAGCGCCTGATCGTTACTACCGCCGAGGTCATGCATGTGGATGCCTCTGGCAGCCAAAGCGCGGTAGCCATCATGCAGCAGACCCTGGTGCCGGTGCCCAAGACTTATTGAATCCGGGTCAAGTGCCCGAACTCATTGCCCAGACGATGTAGCGCTCGCCGCGTGCATTTGCAACACGCGGTTGCTGGTCTGTAGCTGGCTGGCCATCTGGTAGGTGGCCAGCAAGTCCTTCTGCATCTGTGCTGCGCGCTGTGGCGCCAGGCCGGCGGACTGCCCGGTGCTGCGCTCCAGGTTGTGCGATACCCAGCCATCGGCGCTAATCCAGTCGATTTCAGATCCGCGCACGCCGAAGCTTCCCCTTGTCTGTGGCTGCGCGTCTCCCAGCAGCGAACGGCCCCATCCGGCATAGTCCACCTTCCAGCCGCACAGCTCGATCAGCGTGGGCAGGATATCGAGTTGGCTGGCAATGCGCTCATCGACTCCTGGCGTTACACCCGGACCCACGAACAGCAACGGGATATGGTACTGGTTGGGTATCTCCCTGGCATTCTGGACAAACGGGTCCGCATGGTCGGCTACCAGCACAAAAACCGTGTTGTCGTAGTAGCCGCCCGCCTTGGCAGCGTCCATCAGCTGCCCGAGCGCCCAGTCGGCGTAGAACAGGGAGTTATGAAACGCGTCCACATCGGCTGTGCCTGTAAATTTGCGAAAGCGCTCCTCCGGCACCATCCAGGGGACATGGGTGGTCGAGGTGAAAACAAAGCCCAGAAAGGGTTTTTTGGCAGCGGCGAATTGCTGGTTCGCGGCCTGGAAGGTGTTGTGATCCCAGGTGCCCCAGGTCGCCGGCGGTTTCGGCTTGGCGTGCAGGTTGGGGATATCCTCGGCGCCACGGTAATGGTCAAAGCCTGCGCGCGCAGCAATCGCGTCAAAGCGCAGCGATGCACCTTCACTGCTTTGCAGGAAAAAGGTCTCATAGCCCTGTGAGCGGGCGATTTCGCCCAGGTAGCTCATGTGGTTTTGCTCCAGCCCCTCACCCAGAAAGGCCAGACCCGACATGGTGGGCTGGCTGGCCAAGATGGCGCTGGCGCCCTGGATGGAGCGCTGACCGTTGCCATAGGCACGGCTGTACAAGCGCCCGGTTTTAGCCAGTGCGTCAAAGTGCGGCGTCGTACCCAGCGCGCTGCCGCCGCTCAAGTTGCGCAGCACATCGATGTGCTGGGCGCCCCAGCTCTCCAGCATCAGCACCACCACATTCGGTGCGGGCTTCGGGTGAAACGGCGCGAAGCTGCGCTGCAGCGGATAGTCGGGCGTCTTGAAGATGCTGTGCTCGCCAGCGCCCAGGCGCAGTTGCACCGCCTCTATCGCTTCGGCCTCGGGCATGAACTGTTGGGACGGCGGTGGCGACTCCAGAATCGCCCTGGAAATTGCAAAGGCGCCACTCAGCGCCAGATGGCCCTGCGCAGCCTCGCCGGAGAAAAAGGCGTCTCCCACGCTGATCGGCTTGCCACCGATGCCGCCGCGTGCGATCACCAGCATCGGGAACAAAGCCAGAAGCAGCAGCGCCAGGTGCGCATAGGCAAGGCGCGGTGGACTAGGCACTACCCGGAACATGCGTCTCCAGGCCAGACCACCTGCCAGGCTGGCCAGGGCAAACAGCGCCAGCGCCAGCCCATAGTCGAACAACGCGATCCGCACCATCGACGGCATGTCATTGCTCAGCACATTGATTTCTGATCCGACATGGCGGTGGACGTTGCCAAAATAGAGCAAGTCTGCAGCGTTCATGAGCGATAGCACCACCAGCAGTGCAAACACCAGCCACAGCCAGAGGCGATGCCAGGCCCAATGGCGCGACCAGGCAAACGGCAGCGACAGCAAGATCAGCGGCAGGCCCATCAGCAGCATCGCCAGTGACAAATCGAAACGCATGCCGTAAGCAAGCGCATGTAGCGCCTGCAGCGCACCCAGTTGCGAAAAATCCCCCGGATAGGTCCAGTAGACCGCAAGTCGGAACAGGCAGGATGACAGTAGAAACAGTGCCAGCATCGAAAGTGCTTGCCCATACGCGTTATGGGTCAAAAAACGGCTCAAGTGTTTGGGGCGCATGTACATAATTGGGTGTCTGTGGCGCAGCAGTCTAACTGTGTCCGCCCACGCTGCCACGCGTCCATTTGTATTCAGCCAACAACAACCCAATGACCGAACTCAATAACCTATTTGCCAACAACCGCGCCTGGGCTGCCGACATCCAACGCAGACGGCCCGGCTTTTTTACCGACCTGGCCAATCAGCAGCGCCCCAAGTACATGTGGATAGGCTGCTCCGACAGTCGCGTGCCGGCCAATGAGATTACCGGCCTGGATCCGGGCGAGGTGTTCGTGCACCGCAATGTGGCCAATGTGGTGGTGCATTCCGACTTGAATGCACTCTCCACCATTCAGTTCGCGGTAGAGCGTATCAAGGTCGAACATGTGATGGTGGTGGGCCACTATGGCTGTTCCGGCGTGCAGGCGGCGCTGGAAGGTGCGCGCATTGGTCTGGCCGACAACTGGCTTCGCCACATACAGGACGTGCGCGACCGCCACCGCGATGTAATGGACGCGATGCCCGAACACGGCCGCGCCGCCGCCCTGTGCGAACTCAACGTGATCGAGCAGGTGATGAATGTGGCGCAGAGCACGGTGCTGCAGGATGCCTGGGCGCGTGGTCAGAACGTCACCCTGCACGGCTGGGTCTATGGCCTCTCCGACGGTCTGCTGCACGACTTGCACATGACCATTACCGGTGCCTCCGACCTGGATACCCTGTACCGCGAGGCCCTCTCCGGCGTGCGCCTGATGCCGCGTATCAACCGTTAGTCCCAAGCGCACAGCTTTCGTGAACACAGGTTTGCGCTTGCAGGCTCTTCTGTCACAATTGACGTTTACGTAAACGTCAACCAAAAAGGCTCTTATGTCCGAATCGATTGTGATCGTCAGCGCCGCCCGCACCCCCATGGGCGCCTTCCAGGGCGACTTCTCCTCCCTCGCTGCCCATGACCTCGGTGGCGCTGCTATCAAAGCGTCGGTCGAGCGCGCCGGCATCAGCCCGGACCTGGTCACCGAAGTGATTTTTGGCAACTGCCTGATGGCAGGCCAGGGCCAAGCCCCGGCGCGCCAGGCGGCCTTCAAGGGCGGCCTGCCTAACAGCGCCGGTGCGGTCACCTTGTCCAAGATGTGCGGCTCCGGCATGCGTGCGGCCATGTTCTGCCACGACATGCTGCTGGCCGGGAGCCACGACGTGCTGATCGCCGGTGGCATGGAGAGCATGACCAACGCGCCCTATCTGCTGCCCAAGGCCAGGGCCGGCATGCGCATAGGCCACGACCGCGTAATGGACCACATGATGCTCGACGGCTTGGAAGACGCCTACGAGAGCGGCCGTTCCATGGGCACCTTTGGCGAAGACTGCGCCGCCAAATACAGCTTCACCCGCGCACAACAGGACGCCTTTGCCACGATGAGCGTGCAGCGCGCCCAGGCTGCCATAAAGTCCGGTGGCTTTGCCGCCGAGATCACGCCGGTTACGGTCAAGACGCGTGCCGGCGAAGTGCAGATTTCCATCGACGAAGGCCCGGGCAAGATCAAGCTGGAAAAAATCCCCACGCTCAAATCCGCCTTCAAGAAGGATGGCACCATCACCGCCGCCAGCAGCAGTTCCATCAACGACGGCGCCGCCGCCATGGTGATGATGCGTGCCAGCACCGCCGCTGATTTGGGTTGCAAGCCGCTGGCGCGTTTGGTGGCCCACGCCAACCACGCGCAGGAGCCGAACTGGTTTGCCACCGCTCCCGTCGGTGCCGTGCAAAAGGTGCTGGCCAAGGCCGGTTGGAAGGCTGAGGAAGTGGACCTGTGGGAAGTGAATGAGGCCTTTGCCGTGGTGCCGATGGCGCTGATGGCGGACCTGAAGATTCCTCATGAGAAGGTAAATGTGAATGGTGGTGCCTGCGCCTTGGGGCATCCGATCGGCGCTTCCGGTGCGCGCATCATGGTGACGCTGATTCACGCGCTCAAAGCCCGTGGCCTGAAGAAGGGCGTGGCGACGCTGTGCATTGGTGGTGGTGAGGCGACCGCAGTGGCCATCGAGTTGATCTGAGGTGCAATCCCCATGCTGCTGACACAAGACCAGGAAATGATCCGCGACGCGGTGCGCGACTTTGCACAGGCCGAGCTCTGGCCCAATGCCGCGAAGTGGGACAAGGAACATAGCTTCCCCAAGGAGGTCCACAAGGGCTTGGCCGCGCTCGGTGCCTATGGCATTTGCGTGCCCGAGGAACTGGGCGGCGCCGGCCTCGACTACCTAACGCTGGCCCTCGTTTTGGAAGAAATTGCGGCCGGTGACGGCGGCACCAGCACGGTGATCAGCGTAACCAATTGCCCGGTCAACGCCATCCTGATGCGCTACGGCAATGATCAGCAAAAGAAGCAATGGCTCACACCCTTGGCGCAGGGCCAGATGCTGGGTGCCTTTTGTCTGACCGAGCCGCATGTGGGCAGCGACGCATCGTCCCTGCGCACCACGGCCGTTAAGGATGGAGACGTCTACATCCTGAACGGCGTCAAGCAGTTCATCACCAGCGGCAAGAACGGCGACGTGGCGATCGTGGTCGCCGTCACCGACAAGGGCGCGGGCAAACGCGGCATGAGTGCCTTTCTGGTGCCCACCAAAGCGCCGGGCTACATGGTCGCGCGTCTGGAAGACAAGCTGGGCCAGCATTCCAGCGACACCGCGCAAATCAACTTTGACAACTGCCGCATCCCCGTTGAGAACCTGATCGGCAAAGAGGGCGAGGGCTACGGTATCGCCCTGGGCGGCCTGGAGGGCGGGCGCATCGGCATTGCCGCGCAAAGCGTGGGCATGGCGCGCAGCGCCTTTGACGTGGCCGTGGCCTATGCCAAGGACCGCCAGAGCTTTGGCACCGCCATCTTCAACCACCAGGCTGTGGGTTTCCGTCTGGCCGAATGCGCCACGCAGATCGAGGCCGCACGCCAGCTGATCTGGCACGCCGCCGCCCTGCGCGACGCCGGACGCCCCTGCCTGAAGGAGGCCGCCATGGCCAAGCTGTTTGCCAGCGAGATGGCTGAGAAGGTCTGCAGCGTGGCCATCCAGACCCTGGGTGGTTACGGCTATGTGACGGACTTCCCCGTAGAGCGCATCTACCGCGACGTGCGCGTCTGCCAGATCTATGAGGGCACCTCCGACGTGCAGAAGATCATCATCCAGCGCGCCTTGGCTTGAGCGGCATGGCAAGCCTGAATTTGCCGCAAGGCGTCAGCGTGCTGGAGCGCGGCTGGCTCTCCAGTAACAACATCGTCATTGCCGGTGCCGACCA
>Ga0214247_1001542_pt1 | contig 9522 bp, 10 predicted proteins | sample TroBogypolimnion_18_FD_153085 | JGI IMG/M metagenome (GOLD analysis project Ga0214247, IMG submission 153085) | Freshwater microbial communities from Trout Bog Lake, WI - 03JUN2009 hypolimnion | ecosystem: Environmental > Aquatic > Freshwater > Lake > Hypolimnion/Profundal zone ... | reverse complement strand
AGCCAGGGCCATGCCCACGCACAAAACTTGAACGACAGCGGCGTGAAGGTGGTGGTCGGTCTGCGCAAGGGCGGAGCTTCCTGGGACAAGGTTGCCAAGGCTGGCCTGACGGTCATGGAAGTCAACGACGCCGTGAAGGCCGCCGATGTGGTTATGATTTTGTTGCCTGACGAAAACATTGCGGGTGTCTACCAAGAGATTGAATCGTCCCTGAAACAGGGCGCTTCGCTGGCCTTCGCCCACGGCTTTAACGTGCATTACAACCAGGTCGTGCCCCGCGCAGATCTGGACGTGTGGATGGTCGCTCCCAAGGCGCCCGGTCACACCGTGCGCAATACCTACACCCAAGGTGGCGGCGTGCCCCACCTGGTGGCGGTGCACCAGGACCAGTCCGGCAAGGCCCGTGATCTGGCCCTGAGCTATGCCATGGCCAATGGTGGCGGCAAGGCCGGCATCATCGAGACCAACTTCAAGGAAGAAACCGAGACCGATCTGTTCGGCGAGCAAGCCGTTTTGTGCGGTGGCGCGGTGGAACTGTTGAAGATGGGCTTTGAGACGTTGGTCGAAGCCGGTTACGCGCCCGAAATGGCCTACTTCGAATGCCTGCACGAACTGAAATTGATCGTGGACCTGATCTATGAAGGCGGCATCGCCAACATGAATTACTCGATCTCCAACAATGCCGAATATGGCGAGTACGTGACTGGCCCCGAAGTCATCAATGCCCAAAGCCGTGAAGCCATGCGCAACGCGCTGAAGCGCATCCAGACCGGCGAATACGCCAAGATGTTCATTCTGGAAGGCCGCACCGGCTACCCCAGCATGACCGCTCGCCGCCGCCTGACCGCCGAGCACCAGATCGAAGTGGTGGGCTCCAAGCTGCGCGCCATGATGCCCTGGATTGCCAAGAACAAACTGGTGGACAAGACCCGCAATTAATCTTTTTGATTGCCCGCGAAAAGGCCACCTTGCGTGGCCTTTTTCTATGGCGGCGGCAAGGTTTTTCCGCTCCTAGGCGGAAGCGCCCTTCTGGGGGGCAGAGAGCCACATGCAGAGGGCGAGCGTGGGGGCGGCGTAAGGCCTGCGACAATGAGCGCTGGCTTACACTTGGTGCTAGGTTTGTGGCAGACAGGCCGCAAGCATTTATTTTTGGATGTTGGAAAAAGCTCAGGAACACTTATGCAAGATGGAAATGATCCCGCCGCTCAAGACAGTGACATGGTCGCTGTGCGCAAGCCGCGCAAGGGCATTTACATACTCCCGAATTTGTTTACGTTGGCAGCGCTGTTCGGCGGCTTTTATGCCATTGTGATGGCTGTGGATGGCCGCTTCGATCTGGCAGCCGTGGGCGTTTTCTGTGCCATGGTGCTGGACAGTCTGGATGGCCGCGTGGCGCGCATGACCAACACCCAAAGCGCGTTTGGCGAGCAAATGGACTCACTCTCCGACATGGTCTCCTTTGGCGCCGCACCGGCGCTGATTTCCTATGTGTGGGCCTTGCATGGTCTGGGGCGTTGGGGCTGGTTTGCCGCGTTCGTCTACTGCTCCTGCGCGGCCCTGCGTCTGGCCCGTTTCAATGTGAATACCGCGGTCGTGGACAAGCGTTATTTTCAAGGCCTGCCGTCGCCCGCCGCCGCCGCCCTGATCGCTGGATTTATCTGGCTGGCCACCGATCTGGGCTTTAAGGGCTCAGAGCTTGCCTGGCCCACCTTTATCCTGTGCCTCTATGCCGGCCTGACCATGGTCACCAATGTGCCTTTTTACAGTTTCAAGGATGTCAGCATGAAGCGCAGCGTGCCGTTTGCGGTGATCGTTGCGATTGCCTTGGCGATTGCCCTGGTCAACCTGGATCCGCCCAAGGTGATCTTTGGCTTGTTTGTGCTTTATGGCCTGAGTGGCTATGTGGTGTATGGCGTGCGCAAGTCGCGCGGCGTGCAGACCAGCGTCATTAGCACCTCCACCGACGAGCCCGACGAACGCGGCTTGCATTGATGCAGGAAACAACAAATGACCGACAAACTGATTATTTTTGATACCACCCTGCGCGACGGTGAGCAGTCGCCCGGCGCCTCCATGACGCGCGACGAAAAGCTGCGCATTGCGCGCCAGTTGGAGCGGCTCAAGGTGGACGTGATTGAGGCCGGTTTTGCCGCCAGTTCCAACGGCGACTTCGAAGCCGTGCAGCTGATTGCCAACACCATCCGGGAAGCGACGATCTGCTCGCTGTCCCGCGCCAATGACAAGGATATCTCGCGTGCGGCCGAGGCGCTCAAGGGGGCCAACCGTGCCCGCATCCATACCTTCATCGCCACCTCGGCGCTGCACATGGAAAAGAAGCTGCGCATGACGCCAGAGCAGGTGTTTGAGCAGGCCAAGCAGGCGGTGCGCTTTGCGCGCAATCTGGTGGAAGACATTGAATTCAGCCCGGAAGACGGCTACCGCAGCGACCCCGACTTTTTGTGCCGCGTGATCGAGGCCGTCATCAAGGAGGGCGCCACCACCATCAATGTGCCCGACACCGTGGGTTACGCAATCCCAGAGCTGTACGGCAATTTCATCAAGGACCTGCGCGAGCGCGTTCCCAATTCGGACAAGGCGATCTGGTCGGTGCATTGCCACAACGACCTGGGCATGGCCGTTGCCAACTCGCTGGCCGGTGTCAAGATTGGTGGCGCACGCCAGGTGGAATGCACCATCAACGGCCTGGGCGAGCGGGCCGGCAATTGCAGTCTGGAAGAAGTGGTGATGGCGGTGAAGACGCGTCGCGACTATTTTGGTCTGGAACTCGGAATCGACACGCGCCACATCCTGGCCGCCAGCCGCATGGTCAGCCAGACCACCGGTTTTGTGGTCCAGCCTAACAAGGCCGTGGTCGGTGCCAATGCCTTTGCCCATGCCTCCGGCATCCACCAGGATGGCGTGCTCAAGGCGCGCGACACCTACGAAATCATGCGCGCCGAAGATGTGGGTTGGAGCGCCAACAAGATCGTGCTGGGCAAGCTCAGCGGCCGCAATGCTTTCAAACAGCGCCTGCAGGAGCTCGGCGTGCAGATGGAAAGCGAGGCCGACATCAACGCCGCATTTACCCGCTTCAAGGAGCTGGCAGATCGCAAGAGCGAGATATTTGACGAAGATATTCTGGCCCTGGTCAGCGAAGAAAACGTGTCCCAGCACAAGGAACAATTTGTCTTCGTGTCGCTGTCGCAGCACAGCGAGACCGGCGAGCGACCCCAGGCCAGCATCGTATTCACGGTGGACGGAAAAGAAGTGAAGGGCACATCCGAGGGCAATGGCCCGGTGGACGCATCGCTCAAGGCGATCGAATCGCACGTAAAGAGCGGGGCCGAGATGGTTTTGTATTCGGTCAATGCCATCAGCGGCTCTACCGAGAGCCAGGGTGAAGTGACGGTGCGGTTGCAAAACAGCGGCCGGGTGGTGAATGGCGTGGGCGCCGACCCGGACATCGTGGTGGCATCGGCCAAGGCGTACCTGAGTGCGCTCAATAAGCTGCAAAGCAAGGCCGACCGGGTTGCTGCCCAAGGTTAATCGCGAGCCGGCCCTATTTTTTCATTAAGTTTGTTTTGCAAGTACTTGATCTAGTGGAACTTTCTTGATTACACTCAGGGCCATCTGCAGGCGTCCGTCGGCGTCATTGCGACCTGGCCGAATGAATGGAAATCACCGTGAACCAACATAAACTGTGTATGCGCCGCTTAGCCTTGCTTGGAGTCATGGCGCTTACGCCCCTGTGCGCCAACGCGGTGCAAGGTGCCGAGCATGTCAAGCATCCCGTCAAGAAGCATGTACTGAGGACGCATGCGCTGAAACATGTGGCCCATGCGGCGCTAGTTGGTGTGCCAGCTCAGCCCTCATTCGGGCAGCTAGCGGGCTTGCATGGTGAACACGATGCGCTGGCTCTGAAGTCTAGCGTGGCGCTGGTGATAGACCAGGATACCAAGGAAGTGTTGTTCAGCAAAAACGACCATGCGGTGGTTCCCATTGCGTCGATTACCAAGCTGATGACCGGCTTGCTGGTCAGCGAGGCCCATTTACCCACGGATGAGGAAATCACCATCAGCCAGGCCGATGTCGACACCGAAAAAGGCAGCTCCTCCAGGCTTGCCGTGGGTACCACGCTCAGCCGTGGCGAACTGCTGCACCTGGCGCTGATGTCTAGTGAAAACCGTGCTGCCCATGCCCTGGGCCGGACCTATCCAGGCGGCTTGACGCACTTTGTTGAGCTCATGAACACGCGTGCCAAGAGCCTGGGCATGAACGACACCAGCTATGCGGAGCCCACCGGGCTGTCTAGCAAGAACCAATCCAGTGCGCGCGATTTGGCAACCTTGGTGAACTTCGCCTATGGCGACTCCACCTTGCGTGAACTCTCTACATCTACCGGCTACCAGGTGGAGGTGGGTCGCCGCACGCTGCAATACAACAACACCAACCGCTTGGTCAAGAATCCGGCCTGGGACATTGGCATTCAAAAAACCGGCTACATCACCGAAGCCGGTCAATGTCTGGTGATGCAGGCAAAAATTGCCGGACGCAAGCTGATCATGGTGTTTCTGGACTCGGCCGGCAAACTCAGCCGCATTGCCGATGCTGAGCGCGTGCGCCACTGGGTTGAAACCAATCCCCTGTTGAGCCGCAAGGGCTCACCGCTGGCCAGCCGCCAGCCGGACCAACGCGTCGTCGTCAATTAGTCTGGCGGGGCTTGCCCGAGCTGGGCCTAGCGCGTGCCGCTGGCCTTGTGACCCAAGGCCTCTGAAATGCTTCTGGCAGTTTCCTTGAGCTTGGGCAGCCACTCGTCTTCCAGTCGACCGGAGGGTGCCGAGATCGAAAGCCCGGCCACCAGTTTGTTCTGGTCGTCGTAAATGCCTGCGGCCATGCAGCGCACGCCCAATTCCAGTTCCTCGTTGTCGCTGGCCTGGCCATATTGGCGGACCTTGCCGAGCTCGCGCTCCAATGCCTCCAGCGAGGTGATGCTGTTTTTGGTGTGGCCTTGCAGGCCGGTGCGGGTGGCATAGGCGCGGGTGCGCTGGGGGTCATCCGCGGCCAGAAAAAGCTTGCCCACCGATGTCAGATGCAGGGGCGCATGTCCGCCAATGGCGCGCACCACCTGCATGCCCGAGCGCTCGCTGTAGGCGCGCTCCACGTACACGATTTCGTCGCCCTGGCGCACGCTCAGGTTCACTGGTTGCTGTATCAGCTTGTGCAGCTCACGCATGGGTGTGAGCGCCGCATCGCGCACGTTGAGCCGGCTTTTAACCAGGTTGCCTAGCTCCAGCAGGCGCATGCCCAGGCGGTAGCTGCCGGGTTGGGGGCGGTCAACAAAACGGCCAGTCGCCAGGTCGTTGAGGATGCGGTGGGCGGTGGACGGGTGAAGGCCCGCCTTTTCGCTGATTTCCTTCAGGGAGATGGCTTCTTCGCGCGAGGCCAGCACGTCAATCAGCGTGAACATGCGTTCCAGCACCTGTACTGCCGGTACGCTGGGTAGGTCGGGGTCTTTTTTTGCCATGCCGAAGTATCAGGCCAAACCGGCCGATGTGGCCTCATGAATGCGCCACTTTCCATTCGTCAAGATCTCGCAGGGTGCAAAACGGGACTTGTAGTTCATTTTGGGGCTGTCCTCTATCCAGTAACCCAGATACACATAGCCCAGCCCTAATTGTCTGGCCTGCCGGATTTGCCACAGCACGTTGTAGGTGCCGTAACTGGCGTGGAGCTCAGGCTCGTAAAAGGTGTAGACGGCAGACAGCCCATCATCCAGCACATCGAGAATGGAGACCATCCTCAAGGTGCCGGCAGCGCCATCCAGGCCGGGCTCACGAAACTCCACCAGCCGGGAGTTCACGCGGCTTTGCAGCAGGAATTGGGTGTACTGGTCGACGCTGTCCTCATCCATGCCACCACCGGCATGACGGCTGTTCTGGTAGCGCAAGTAAAGCGCGTAGTGCTCCGCTTCAAACCCCAGCTTGAGCACCCGCACCACCAGTTGCTGGTGCTGGCTCCAGGCCCTTCGCTGACTGCGCTTGGCCCGAAAGTGCTGCGTGGGCACCCGCAAGGGTGTGCAGGCCTGGCAGCCATCGCAATGCGGACGGTAGGTGAACATTCCACTGCGTCTAAAGCCGCGATCCACCAGTTCGGAATAGGTGGAGTTGTTGATCAAGTGGCTGGGTGTGGCCACCTGAGAGCGCGCCATGCGCGCCGGCAAATAGCTGCATTCATAGGGTGCAGTTGCATAGAACTGCAGGGTTTGAAGAGGAAGCTCCTTGAGATCGGTCACAAAAATCGTCAGGTATCCAGTAGGTGCGTCCAGTATAGAGGCTCAAACCGCCAAGCCGGTGCTGTCTGCGTCATCGCACGGGATACCGTCGACAGAAAAACGGAGCGTGGCGTCTCTGTGGCGCCAAGGGAGGAGAGGTGCGCGGTATTTTGCTGGCAGTCAATCATCGCCACACCCTGGGCACGGCAAAAGGCGACTAGGGCGGCCAGTGCCAGTTTGGACGCATCGCTGCGCCGGGCAAACATGGACTCGCCGAATACCGCCTGGCCAAGACTGACGCAATACAGTCCGCCCACCAGTTCACCATCGACCCAGGTCTCCACACTGTGTGCATGGCCCGCGCGGTGCAAAGCCTGGTAGGCAGCAACCATCTCCGGAACAATCCAGGTGCCGCTCTGACCCCGGCGCTCGCTATGCGCACAGCTTTCGATGACGCGGTCGAAGGCAGAGTCGATGCGAATCTCGCAGCGCGCGTCGGCGCGAAACCGCTGTATGGTTTTTTTGAGCGAACGGTGCAACACGAAGCGTTTGGTATCCAGCACCATGCGCGGGTCCGTGCTCCACCACAGAATCGGCTGACCCTGGCTGTACCAGGGAAAAATCCCGTGTGCGTAGGCACGCAGCAGGCTGGCCACATCCAGACTGCCGCCCGCGGCCAGCAGCCCTGGCGCGTCGGAGTCAGTTGGCCATGCCTGCATGACGTCGGGAAAGTGTTCGCCTGGATCGAGCCAGGCAAGTGGGGGCGGTGTTGGCATGTGGAACCGGCTTATGACGGGTAGGTGAAAAATACTGCGGTGCCCAAGGGCTGTGGGCAGTCCAGCGGTTAGAATATGGGAGTCGGGGCGTAGCGCAGCCTGGTAGCGCATCTGGTTTGGGACCAGAGGGTCGAAGGTTCGAATCCTTTCGCCCCGACCAATAAACATACGGGTTTCAGGGCTTTCTCTGAAACCCGTTTTCTCTTACGGATTGGCATTCCTCTAACGGGTTGCATCGGTTTTTCTGGCTGTCTTGTGCCTCACATAGTCCGCCGTCTGGGTTTGCGTGCTGTGCCCACCCATCCTCTGCGCTTGCCCGATTCCACGCATCTCATCCACGTCTGTCAGCGCTTTTGCCCGCAGGTCATGGAAGTGCACCCCGGTAATCCCTGAGCGCTTCACAGCCCGTTTCCATGCCGTTCCTGCGCCATAGTAGGTGTACGGCTGACCGTCCTGGGTGACAAACATGAAGCGGATATGTCGCTTTTTGAAACCCTTCAGGCGCCTCACAACGTCCGCCAGCTTCGGCGTCCACCCGATCAGCACCTTTGCCCCCGTCGACCCGGCCACCTTGTTGGGCTCAAACAAAATGCCGTTTTGGCCGACTTCCGACCATTCCATGGCCAGCAGGTCACCAATCCGCTGTCCGGTCAGGTAGGCCATGTCGATCAAGGCGCAGATCATCGGGCCGCTGCGGGTGCGCTTCCCATCCTCTCCATAGCAGGCCGCCACCTTGATCCTGCGCAGCTCTGAATCGGTCACGTAGCGGCTGCGCGCCTTCAGCGCCATGGTGCGCAGGCTATCCACTGGATTACTGCCTGGCAGGCGCCATCCGCGCTCGATGGCGTACCGCATCAGCTCACGAATGTGGCTGCGGTAGGCGTTGTAGCTGCGCGGCATCGGGCGGTAGGCCTTCAGGAACTCCACCACGTCGGGCGGCGTGACCTGGCTGGCCCGAAACTCAACGAAGGCCTTGCCGACCTCTCTGCACATGTAGGCGTCGTTTGCCTGCGTCTTTTTGCTGTGTGTGCTGCCAATCTCCTTGATCCACTCGCCGATCAGCTTGGGCATGCTGTCGTCCAGGACATCGGACGCCATCAATTCGGCCATGGCCCGATACAACTCCGGAAGACCTTGCTTGACGCGGCACAGCTTTTTCCACTGCCGCTTTTTGCCGATGGCCGTCACGTAGTAGTAGGAGCCGTCTTTTTCAAAGACGCGTTTGGGCAGGTCTGATTTGGTCATGCCATTCTCAATTGCGGTACGCGCACTCTGGGTGCATTGGTGGGCCTTGAGCCAGCACACACCGCGGTGTAGTGCTCGCGCTCCAGGATGATGTTGCCTGTGGTGGGGCTGCGCCGGGCGCGGTAGAAGCCCTGGCGGTGGAGTTCATCCAGTTGGTCTGCTGGTCGCTTGTATCCGGTGATCTGGGTGACCTCTTGGGGCTCAAGGGTTGCGCTCATGACTTCCCCTCTATGGCCTTCAGCTGTCCGGCAGACATAACCCCATTCAGGCTGTAGGCCTGATGGGTCAGTTCGCGCAGCGCATTCAGCAGTTGGATGATCTTTTCACATTCCATGGAATCTTCGCCGTCAACGGTGTCGATCACCGCGTGGGCATCGTTCAAGGCGCGGCCAGCCAGCTTTGAGAACTCGGTGAAGCGCACAAGGTCTGCGCGAATCCCGCGCAACTCAATTTCGTAGGCGTTGGACTCGCAGAACTTGTGGCATGGTGCCTGCCGGAATTGCAGCGGCGTGAGACGGGCGACCTCGGCCTCGGCCTTCTGCCCGCGGTCGGCGTTTTCGTTCATGGAAACCATGCACTTTTCGACCAAGGCGACTTGTCGGAAAAGCTCTGCCCGCAGCGCGTCACGCTCGGCCACCACTAAGCGCACGGCGGCGGCCAATGTGGCATAGGATTGACGCGTTGTTTCTTTTCGGTGCGCCTGGGCCAGAGCGAGAATGGTTTTTGCGGTCATGCTGCACTCCAATACTTGCGATCACGCTTGACGATCAATCCATTGGCTACGTCATGCCTGATAAGCGCCATCACCATGCCGGAATTTGCAAGCCCGCAGGCCTGGGTGATCTCCTTGGCTGTGCATGGGCTCTTTCGGATGAACGCACGAACCTTGTCTGTGTTGCCGTTGCGGGCTGCCATGGACCGCTTGCGCGGAGTACGGGCGGCCTTCACAACGGGCTCAATTGCCAACCTGGCGCTCAGGACGTTGGCCATTTGGGCGAATGGGTTCATACAACAGCCCTCTGTAAAAATGTCGTGTAAATCTGCTGGCACCGAGCCTTTGAGATATTGGCAATCATTGCAATGTCGCAATACTGGTCGCCCTCATTTCGCATTTGGACAATCAGCGCATCACGGGCCTGCTGCCTTTTGTACCTGGCATAGGACGCCTGCTCTCGTTTGTCCATTGGGCGCAGGCGCTCCGCTGGCTTGATCTTTGGCGATACCTTCCAG
>Ga0214247_1001540_pt1 | contig 9531 bp, 13 predicted proteins | sample TroBogypolimnion_18_FD_153085 | JGI IMG/M metagenome (GOLD analysis project Ga0214247, IMG submission 153085) | Freshwater microbial communities from Trout Bog Lake, WI - 03JUN2009 hypolimnion | ecosystem: Environmental > Aquatic > Freshwater > Lake > Hypolimnion/Profundal zone ... | reverse complement strand
AACCGCACATCACGCTTGATGCCAGTAAAGCCAATATCGTAATCAATCGGTCTGTAATGACCGCCAATGCTAGGCGTACCAAGGCTACTGCTTCCATGTTTTATCCCCTTAAAAGTTAAACCAAGCATTAGTTTAACCTTCCTCATCATCTACTGCAATAAAGCCACTACCCCATTCATCATCACTGATCTTCTGTTTGAGCTTTTCGATGTTCACCATACGGTCAATCACCTTACACTTGTCAGTAAGGGAAGCCATCTCATCTGCCATCACTTCTCGTAGCAGTTTTGCAACGGCATCTTCCAGATCGGGGTTTAAACCTTTAGATTTCTTGCTCATTTTCCTAGAAATCCAGATGCAACATGACTAGCGCCATAACCAACGCCAACACCAAGGGCAATTTTGGTCCACTTAATCAATTTCTGTTTCTTTTGTTCAGCACTAACTACGGACTGAACCTCTCTTAAAAACTGATCTCTTTGTTCAATAGGCAGTAAATCAGCCAATTTTTTAGCTTGATTGTTAATGTAGTTAATTTTCTCAACTGGATTTGTATAGGCATCAGCTCTAGCAATATCAGATTGAATGATGTTGAGTTTGTTTTGCAGATCTCTTTGCTCTTTAACAATCGGTTCTCTAGCTTTACCACGCTCTAATGCGCCAGCACCACGCTTTTCAGCCTGTTCTAGCTGTCTAACATAATTATTAGCTATGTCATAAGATCCAGTTTCTTTGAGCATCGCACGATTATTTCGATCATCAATGAACTTTCTTGCTTGAGATGCGTTTTTACCTTGTAATTGACCAACAAAATAGCGTTGAGCTTCAGATTTGGCAGCATTAACATCTCCACCTAAAGCATCTATCAAAGCATTAAAATTTTCTTTATTTTTAAACATTGCTTTTGGAATGTCTTGAGCAGACACGGTAGCGTAATTTACGCCTTTACCAAGCAATTGTTCATCAGTAAGCGCTTTTCCTACTTTTGTTTGGAAAACACGCAATGGTTCTGAATCTCTACGGTATTGACTTATAAATTTATCAATCTTTCCGTTAGAAAATTCTGACATAACATTTTCAACTGCATCAGCCAGCTTTCCAGCCTTTTGCTGATTGATAGCATCAAAACCTTCTGCTGGAAGTCCATAAGAACGATCACGCAAGAACCTACGCAGATCTTCCATTCCTTGAAAACTGATTGGTCTGCCCATAACAACGCCAGTAGCTTCATCTACATAACGAGGATCAATAGCACGCCTAATTTGATTTAGTGGGTTTTTAATAGCATCTAATGATGCAACTGCCAATCCAGTATCTTTGTCTTTTAGTAAGCTATCAATTTTGTTTAATACATCTTGGTAGGCTTTGGTATTTTCAATCCTTTCGCCCATAAACTCTCTAGATCTAGCAAAACCAAAAGCATCAGCTTTGTTTTTTTCAGCATTTGTAGATCTTGTTTCTTTTAATTTGTTATATACATCATCAGCTTTTTCTTTAATTCTTTTACCAATTGCTGCATCAGATTCAGCGATGTTTTGTTCAACGCCAGGCAATTGACCGTAAGCAGATTCACCTTTCTTAGCTTCACGCTCAACAATCTTTTCTGTAGCTCCAATACGCTTTTCAGTAGTAGCAGCTTTCTTTTCAGCAGCAGCGATCTCTTGTGCAGTCTTACCAGCAGTAGTTGCTCTGAGTTCTTCAGCAAGATCTCGACCACCACCAATCAATTTTCCTATAGCTTTAGTTCCTGCTCTAGCTCCAGCAACTCCACCAGTAACTAAAGAAGGAGCTAAACCAACAGCCATTTCAGCCACAGGTCTGCGTTTAGGCGAAACCATGCCAGCTTTCTCCATTTGCTTGCCAATGTACTCAGATCCTAAAAATGGTTCTTTTTCCTTGTAACCAAAAGGTCGCATAACTTCAGCAGCAATATCTACTGGAGCGCCTAGAGTAGCTGAAACAAGACCACGATTTAAGACATCGGTGGTAGCACCCATCAAACCTGAATCTTTTACAGGCTTATCTGGTACAAACCGACTTTGTTTAGGTTCGGCAGGTTGAGGTGTTTGATCTGCTTGAAAGGGCATTATTGCCAAGTTCCTGATTGACCGTTAATAACAACTCTATCGCCACGATGGAGCTTTCCTTCTTTCTCAGCTTTCTCCGCTTCTTCTTCTGTAGCATAGTTCTTTACAGAAGCTGGATTAGCAGATTCACTACGCTGAATAATGTTGCGACCTAGAGCAGTCATGTTCTCACGGGTGATGTTCTTGCTGTATGGAGTAGCTTGGGCAGAGAGTTCGCCAATCTGTTGATCCATCAATTGCTCAAAACCAGCCACATTAAACTGATCTTGTTTTAACAAGTCGTTAAAGCGTTTTTGGAATTGAACAGTAAATCCTCTAGCACCGCCAGCCAATGATCTTTCATAACTAACAAGGTATGCAGCGTACTTCTTGGCAAATACCAATGCTGGTTGACCTTTATCGTCTGGTTCAATACCTTGTTTCCAAGAATCAACATAACGCTCAATTTGTTGATTGATCTGTCCATAACGACCAATAAGGTCAGCATTTTGTTTAGCATATTGAGATAAATCATCCGCTTGACCAACAGCTTTAGCAAGGTTAGCCACTTCAGGAACAGCCTTTTTATCAAGAGAAGCACCTGTAAATTCTTTAATCAGTTGAGCTTGATCTGTACCGCCAGAGGTTAAGTTATGTCTTGCAGATGCTTCCATAATCTTTGCCCACATATCAGCACCCTTAAGCGCAATCTCCTTCGCTACATCATCCCTAGAGGATTGAACGAGCTTGGCGATAACACCAGGGTTTTTAGCTGAAATCTCTGCTGCTTTAGTTAACGCTGCTTCTTTGTCAGTAGATCTTAACTTTTGATATTGCTCAAGATCTTTTAGCAAGGCATCGTTAGATGCTTTAATAGTTTGTAGTTCTTTTTCAAAGGTAGCTTGCTCTTTAGCAAACAAGTCTTTACGACCTTGTTGATAGCCCTTGAGCATACCGCCCATAGCGTTCATGGCATTTAAGCCAGAGAGCTTTCCTGAACCACCAAGAGCAACGCCCATCGTGCCAATCATGCTGAAAATACCGCCTAAATCCATCATGTTTTCTTTTGATGGCTTAAATTCAGGAATAGGCTTGATGTCTTTTTTGACATCTTCATAGTGCGTTTTATCTTCAGCACTAATTTTTTCTAATGCTTTAGCTTTTTCACCAAACTCAGAAGCAGCTTGTTCAGATTGCGCCAATATCTTTGATTCGGCAGCTCGCTCCCCTGATTCTTTAGCTTCCCGTAAAAAGGGGTACTTAGCTAAAGTAGAGTTGATTGGATCTGGTGTTGTTGCTTGTGTATCAGCCATTATGCAGCCCTTACAGTTACGCTAGGTGCGCCACCACCCCCTACCATCTGAGCAAGGGTAGTGTAGAAATTGGTTGTAGCAGTATTAAGCTGTTGATCCAATTGCAGACCAGTTTTAATAGCTCCAAGGCTAATATTGTCACCAATTTGCATGACATTTAAGCCATAGGTGTACTGGTTATTGAGCAATGTTTGATAAATATTAGCTAATTGATTAGCAGCTTGTTGTGCGCCTACACCACCACGAGTAGCTTGAGCTTGCGCCAATTGCGCTTTTGCTGCGTTATATGCTTGTTGGCTTTGAGGAGTAAGTTGACCTGCTTGTGCTTGAGCTACTAACTGTTGACCTTGAGATTGGTAAGGCGTTGCAATAGCTTGTTCTTGCCCTTGTACTGCTTGACCTTGCTGTGCAGTTTTACGAGCTTGTGAAGCACCAAATAAACCTAAACCAGTAGTTAAGCCAAGACGAGCAAGGTTTGTAGGATCGGTTAATGCTGATCCTAATTTATCAGTAAATGATGGAGGTGCTTTAGTTGTTCCAGTATCTACAGTTGGTGTTGGAGTGCCAGCAATAGTGCCAAATGGCTGTGTTTGCGCTAAACCAGATGGAGTAATGCTTGGAGGTGCTGCCTGAATACCATATTGAGTAGTAGCAGATAAGTCAGGACTGTAAGGTTGAGATACCAAAGTACCTGCTTCTGGAGCGCCAGTAAATAAAGGTGTTTGTGGTGCGCCTGTACTAATTCCATATCCACCACTTGTGTCTTGTGTAGGAGCTGGTTGCTCTGTAGGTGCTGGAGCTGGCTGTTCTGGTGTTTGTACTGGAGCTTGTTCAATTGGAGTAGTATCCACGCCATCATCAAACTCTAATAAACCCGTTTCAGGGTTAGTAGAACCTCTACCACCACGCCTTTTAAGTAACGCAGCTTCTTTAGGGGTAATGTGAGCAAGTACAGAATCTTTACCACGCCCTTTAGAGCGCAACATTTCCGCCAAAGCTGGCAGATCCATCTTCAAGGATTCCATTAAGACTTTACTCATACATTGCTCCCACCTGATTGATCTGGATTCCGTAATGATGCCTGATTCCATACATTTGATCTAGATGTACCGCCTTCAGTAGTTTGTACTGGAGCGCTTGGATCACTGCCAAAACCAAGGGCAGATCCTAAAACTGTACTTCCCGCAGCAGTAGGTGCGCCAGCTTGTCCTGTAAGGGTTGTAGAACCCTGTGGTGCGCTTCCTACTTGAGAAGATGAAGTTGGCTGTGTACCAAACACATTTGAGTAATTTAATGCTGTTCCAATAGCGCTTCCAAGTGCGCTAGTTTCACCAGGTGTTGCTCCTGTTGCTTGGCTTAGACCGCTAGTTAAAGCGCCTGTAGCACCGCCTAATTCAGCAGCTTTTGTGGCAGTTTGTAGGTTTGTTCCAGACAACTCATCTTTAATAAAAGGAGAAGCAGCGCCACTAGCAGTAGCTTTTGCAAGATTAGATGCAGTAGGTCCTAAATCAGAAGTAGCTTCTCCTACAGAGCTACCTATTTCAGAACCAGCAGCTCCACCTACAGCGCCTACTCCAGCAGCTTGAAGAATTTTGCCAGGATCGCCTGTTTTTTGAGCTTCAGAAATAGCTCCAGAAGCAGCTCCTATACTTGCAGCTCCTACCGCAGATAAAGTAGTTACGCTATAGCCAGCAGCAACGGCTTCAATGGTATCTCCATATCCTAAAATGGCAGCGCCAATTTCAGGACCTCCAATAACGGAAGCAGCCACAGCTACTATTGGAATAAGAATTGGTGCAACTGATTGAACTGCTCCGCCCATTATATTTTTCCTTCCTTAACTAATTCTTCAGTCAACTTTCCAAGGGTGACACCAATAGATAAAAGCTGATAATCAATTCCTTTTCCTTTAACCATGTCTTGAGTAATCAACTGGTTTTTTAAAGCAAAATCTACCACCATTGGGTATAAATTAGGATTTCTGGCTGCTTGTTTGGCATATTTTCCCAAAGAAATAAGCTCTTGTGGATTAACCTTTGCCGTCTGAAGTATCTTTAAAATTCTTTCTTTTGTCTGCTCAACTTCAGGCGGATGATTGATTTTTCCTTTATTTTTCAATAGGTTACCAACATCGGCATTGATAGGCTGAGTTTGCGGATTTTCGATTTTTTTTGGCGGAGGGGAAAGATTATCCATAGTCTATTGAATGAGGTTGAGGGCAGAAGCAATTTGCTGATGAATCGTTAAATGCGTACCGATCCAATCGTAAAAATCTTCTTCATTATTGAAATTTACATCGAGCATATTGAACGGATTATTCAATCCTAAGAGCTTTGCAAACGCCTGATGTTCGACCTGATGAGCTAATAACCAGTCATCCAAATTGTCCGTATTAGCGTCTGTAATAGGGAAAATAGGCACTGAAATGCCTTGTCTTTGGAATGTTTGCTGAAATAGCTTATGTTGTAGTCCGTTTTCAAACAAAAACTCTCCTAGGGATTCAACATCCCCAAACTTCACAATAGAGAGCGTATTAAAGTCCATGTCAGTTCAGCTTAAATGCGATTGCCATCAAAGAAGCCACAATAAAACCAGCAGAGCAAATCAAAATCTGCTCCAAGCGCTTTAACCTAGCGCAAATACTGTCATAGCGAAGTTCGCACACCGCTTCATGGGTGTTCAATTTCGCCCTTGTTTCGTCAATAAGGAGTTCGCTCATATTAGACATTGTAGTAAGGGATTTTGTAGTTAGTACCGTTAATGTTTAACACTAAATACCCCAATGGAACTAATGGCAGTGAGCTTGTGTTAAATGTTGCGTTGGCATTGGTTGTGCCAGAGTACGCATTGATGGTAACGGTGTTGTTAGCATTAACCACCATTGCATCGGTAGTAGAGTTATTAGCTACAAAATGCACTGCATTGTTGCTAATAGAACCAATGTACACATCTGATCCACCGCCATAAAAATAAGCAGAGTTAGATTTATAAAAGTTACCTGTACCAACATAGGTGCTTGAAGTGACACCAAAGTCAGCATAAACAGAACCAGTGTCGTTAACAGCTACATAGTCAGAAGAAGCGTTATTTGCGCTACTAGAGTTTTGTAAAATAACTTGGGTTGAATTATTTGCAGAATTTGCAAAAGAAGCCACAATCCCCACATCTGAATAAGACAGGTTTCCATAGGAAAATGCGCCAACATTAGATGATGCAGCAATGTTAGATGTAGCAATTTGATAAACAGCGTTGTCATAAGTCACGCTTGTGTTACCACCAGTAATAGCTACTGCGTTAGCATTTTGGGTTGCCATCGTACCCAATCCAGTAACCTGACCAGATGGGATTGAGATAACCACATTGGCTGCGGATGTAGCACGACCTTTAGCATCAAAAATAACTTGAGATACCGTTGAAGCATTACCGTAAATACCAGCCGTTACACCGCTAGTATTAAGTGTTGGATTAGGGTACGAACCAGTTAAATCACCGCCAGCAGTACCAGAGGGCGCAGCAGTAATAGTGACACTAGAACCTAAGTTGACTACTGTCGAGTTGATCGTAATTGCGCTATTGGCTAAATACGAATTAGGAAAAGTATTTGCAACAGAAGTGATATTAGTGTTTGCAAGACCAAGATTACCTACATTGGTTGTTGTACCGCCAAGGGTGACAACGGTGTTACCAAGAGTAAATGAAGTGCTTGGAGTGCCACCAACAACACGCTCCCAAACCGTTCCGTCAAATACCGCCCAGTCACCAGCGTTCCAAGTAGTAATTCCGTTTAGATTGGTGTTTCCTGGTGTTGAAACAAGATAATAGTAGCCCTTAGTACCAACGCTAGAAGTGAGCGTAGGAACATTGGTTGAAGCGTTCCAAGTGCCTTGATAACTAACTGCACCAGTTGATCCTGTTTGAGCTACTGTCTTTAACATGATTACATCCCATCGCCAGGAGTGATGTAAATAACGGCATTGCTTGTACTTGTACCCGTAAAGTAAGCATTAGGTATAAAAGTCAAAATCTCATCTGTGCCAGGAAGAAGCGGGAAAGCAGCTCCGCTAGAGGTCACATTAGCGGAGTTGGTTGTTGCGTTAGCAGCATCAACGCCATATCCCAAAAATACCAATGTAGTACCGTTGTTGATAACCCTGTATTGATTACCGCCAAGGGTAGTAGATGAGCATTGAACTGGAGTAGGCGCAGTTACGGCAGCCGTAAAAGTGACTGTGTTGCCCGTCTTTGTGAACGCATTGATTCCCATTTAGTCCTCTTTTTTCTCAAGAGCAGACTTTAGTAGATCAATAAAGGCTCTTTTGCCGACTTGCAGTTGATCTAGATTGAATTGGGTTGAACCAATTTTTCTATCTAAATCCGCAAGATGATTTACTAAAATTTGCTGCTCTTGTGTCATATCTTCGTATTGATACTCAACATCGTCAATGATGATGGGAGTTGTTTTTTTCTCGCCCATGTCATTCTCCTTTTAATTAAGCTGCCTGATTAACCCAAGGCAACGGTGGGCTTACTACTGGTGGATTAGCTAAATTAGCTACCGCCTGAGTAACGCTTGCTTCTACCGCAGTTTGATCTACACCGTTGGCATAGCACCAACCCAAAACTTGATCTTGGGTAAGTTGTGCATAAGGAGTAAATTGACCGCCTGTAGTTGGCTGTGGGAATGAGCAAGAACCATAATTTGATGCGCTATGAGTTCCGTCTGTGCCATTACAACGCCAGCCAGCAGTTAATACTACTTGTGTTTGTCCATCAACAGGTTGTGTTGCCACATCCATGTATTCAATTTGCCATGTAATTGTTGTTGCCATTTTATGCTCCTAATTTAGCTTCTAAAGCGGTTACTTTAGCGTTTAGTTCTTGAATAGCTTTTAGCAACATAAATGGCAAAACACTTTGCTTTAGTTGTTTGTAGATAGTGTCATCGTCTTGCGATACTGGGTTTAAATCGTCTTGAACAAGGTTTGGAAATACTTGCTCTACTTCTTGTGCAATTAAACCAAGCTCTTTATTCTTGCCTTCTTCGTCAAGCCGCCAGTTATATTTGACAACCCTTAATTTGCATAAATCTTCAAGGTAACCGCTTCGAGTTGTTTCAATGTTTTTCTTTAATCTTTCATCAGAAGAATAGCTTGATGTACCATTACCAAACAAATACCAGTTACCAACACCAGTAGTATTGCCTTGAAAGTGTGCTGAAGAAGTATTGTTTCCATTTGACTGTAATGTAGATGCAACGCTAATTACATTCCCTGATGATGAAGTATTAATAATTTGAGCTACTGCCGTACCGCCTGATGCACTAGATACTACAAATGTATTAGTAGCACTTGTCGTACCAATTAAGACAGCACCGCCAGAAGTAATACGCATCCGTTCATTAAATACACCAGCGTTTGCACTAGCTGTATTAAATGTCATAACTCCGTTAGTAGAGTTATCTGCGCCCGTAGCATTAAATCGAGCAGTTCCAGCACTAAAATCCATAATCGCTGCGTTTGCTTGAAAAGCTGGTGAATTGCTTGTTGATGAAATACCGCCAGCTACTTGTAGACTATTTGTTGGGCTGTTTGTGCTAATACCTACTCTTTGTAAAGAATCAATACGCATTGCTTCTGTACCGCTTGTTCTAAATATTGCTGTATTTGTATTAGTTGTATAAATTGCGTTATTTAAATTAACATTAGAAGCAGTAATACCAAATGCAGAACTATCTGCATAAAGTGAACCCGTAACACCGCCTGTTTGGGCAGTTAATTGAAAACCAAAGTTTGCGTTGTTGGTTACTTTAAGTACTTGTGATGTATCAATAGTTATTCCAGTAGTTCCGTTAGTAGCAATATTGACCGCTCCACCAGATGAAGCAATTACCACATTAGATGTGCCGTTAACAATAGAATTTGCGCTAACATTGGTTGTGCCGCTTGCAATGGTGACATTGGTTAAAGTTAAATTACCAAGCGTGGTAACGGTGTTTCCAAGACCAACGGTAGTGTTACCGATAGTTAAGCCAGTATTAAAGTTGGCATCAAGCTGCGATAAAGGGTTACTCGTAGTCGCAGTTGCAAAGGTATAGGGAACTCCAGCCATTTAGAACCTCACTCTCAATTCATGTTCAAATTCAAAACCGTTAT
>Ga0214247_1001498_pt1 | contig 9813 bp, 10 predicted proteins | sample TroBogypolimnion_18_FD_153085 | JGI IMG/M metagenome (GOLD analysis project Ga0214247, IMG submission 153085) | Freshwater microbial communities from Trout Bog Lake, WI - 03JUN2009 hypolimnion | ecosystem: Environmental > Aquatic > Freshwater > Lake > Hypolimnion/Profundal zone ... | reverse complement strand
GGCGGGCAAAGGTTTGTATTTTTCAGAAAATGAATACCCATTTCCCAAGCCGCTGATCGAAATCGGTCAGAAAACCGTCATCGAGCATGTGATTGATAATCTCGCAGGTGCAGCCAAAAAAGTGCAGTTCATCTTTGTGCTCAACAGTGCCGACTGCCGCAAGTTTCACCTAGACAGCACACTCAACATCATCACCGAGCACCAGTGCAAAATCATTCGTCTTGACAATGACACCCGTGGCGCAGCTTGCAGCGCCTTGATGGCCATCGACTATATTGGTAACAATCAACCTTTGTTGATCGCCAATGCGGACCAGGTCTTCAACGATCCGATCCAGGCACTTCTTGCCCCGTTCAAGGATGCCGACGCGGGCGTGGTAACCTTTGAGTCGGTTCATCCGCGCTGGTCTTATGTTCGCCTCAACGCGCAAAAAGAAGTGGTAGAAACTGCGGAAAAGCGCCCTATCAGTCGACACGCCATTGCCGGCCTGTATTATTTCCGACAGGGTCAGGACTTTATCAATTGCGCGATGCAATCGATCCGCAAGGACAGCAACGTCAACGGAAGTTACTTCATCGCACCGACGCTCAATGAAATGATTTTGCAGGGAAAGAAAATTCTCACCAACCCCGTGGCGCGAGATAGGTACCACACGTTCTACACTCCGCAAAAAATACAGGAATATGAAGCTGAACTGCGGCATAGCCAGACCAACCAACGCTGACTTCAAAAAACGTTCACTGAAACCATGAAAATTGCACACCTAAACGAAATGGTAAAGGGCTGGTTTGTGGGCAACTTTGAGCCCACCCTGATAGCGACAGACGCCGTGGAAGTCGCCGTCAAAGAATACAAACAGGGCGACTATGAAGTCCTGCACCACCACAAAGTGGCGACTGAAATCACCGTAATTACCAGTGGCCATGTGCGCATGAATGGGCAGGAATACCGCAAGGGCGCCATCATCGTGATTGCCCCTCATGAGGCCACCGACTTTGAGGCATTGGAGGACAGCACCACCACGGTCGTCAAGTTTCCTGGTGCCAGCAACGACAAATACCTGGGAGCGTCCGTATGATCAACATCGTCATTCCCATGGCAGGCGCAGGCAGTCGCTTTAGTCAGGCTGGATACAGTAAACCCAAACCGTTCATTGACGTCGACGGCAAGCCCATGATCGTGCGTGTGCTCGAGAACCTAGCGTATCCGCAGGCGCGCTATTTGCTGGTGGCGCGCAAGGAACACATGGATGCCGAATCAGACCTGGTGCGTCAGATTGAAAAAGAATTTAATGCTGTTTTTATTCCGATTGACGCGCTCACCGAAGGCACAGCCTGCACGGTACTTTATGCACGTCAATACATCAATAATGACGCTCCTCTGCTGATCGCCAATTCTGATCAAATTGTGGACATGCACATAGCCGACTTCATTGACGACTGCAGCCAACGCCAACTCAACGGTTCCATCCTGACCTTTGTCGATGAACACCGTGACCCCAAATGGTCATTTGCCAAGCTCGGTGCGGACGGACTGGTCACAGAGGTGCAGGAGAAAAGGGCTATTTCAGAATTTGCCACCGTCGGTGTGTATTTCTATACCCATGGCGCTGATTTCGTCGACGCCGCCATCGATATGTTTATCGCTCGCGATCGAGTGAATAATGAGTACTACACCTGCCCCACCTATAACTACCTCATTCGGGCTGGACGTCACATTGGCATCTTCAATATTCCTATGTCTGCTATGCATGGGATTGGGACACCTGAGGATTTGAGCATTTATCTGACTCAAAGAAATTACGTCTGACGTTCCATGGCATGTTCAATAGGGCTAACGAATTATATATTTAGCGAGCTGCAAGCCAAAAAAAGTAATGATATTTACCCATAGGAAACCAGTTTATATTTCAAAGCAACAGGTGAATAAAAATCATCTCCCTGGGTGCTTAATGAAATTTAGAATTGCCTTTTTTCCTTTGGGCGTACATGGCGACGGCCATCTTCACATCGCTACCAGATGATAAAATTAGGCAAAAATCAGTTTGATTATAAAGACTGGAAGGGTCACCATGCAACAGTAATCGGTCTGGAATTTTTATACCTAGCCTGGAATAATTTTTCAACTCAAAATTATTCGCAAGGGAAATTGCCGAAAAAATACAGGCACCGGGAGAAAAATCAGAAGGGTATTGGCGCATCTAAATATCGCATTCACTATTTTCTGCACTTGTACGCTTTATACCAACCGTCCTGAAGTTCTTGTTCACGCCGAATGATCCTGGGAGTTTGGTACTTAGCTTTTAATTTTTTAATAAGCCCAGCCTCTGGATACGCCCATTCACTCACAATGGGTTCACCTCTCAGCCACAGTGATTCAGTCCACCAGGGATGCTGTAGCGCCTGCGGTATGGAACGAAATCCTTGCTCTCCAAACCAGCAGATACCAAGTCGCCGATGGTCAATAAGACGCATATATTTTTTTGCTATATCAATATGGTGCAACGTTCCTACAAGATAACTCTGCAACCGACTCTTAAATATGGCGTAAAGTTCAGCTTCAGCGCAATACAGACCTGCCGCATCCTTGCGTAAGGTCCATTCAGAGCCACATTCCTTAGCCATCGAGGCAGGAACATTCATTTGCAACCCATAATCAAAATCTTCGTCACCCCACAACATTTGCATCAAATCAATATCAGAAAAGGCAAATAAATCTGGGATACTGGAAAACCAATCCTGCCTTACAGTTAAATTACGAAATGCACAAGTCACTAAGCGACTGCGCATGCCAGTAAGCACATCAGCTTGAGACCAAGCCAGCAATTTTGCAATATCCAATTGCGTCGCAAGCATATCGGTGCGCCATTTCAGCACATGGGTAGCACCCAGTTCCCTCGCTGTTCGCAAGCCAGCGGCCGTGCTGAGTCGCTGGAAATTTCTGTGGGAATAGCCAGTCACTGATGGCTTTCGGCTCAATACTACTTGCCAATTTCCCTTGGGAATGATGTTGTCCGGTTCATCATCCCAGGTTGAAAGAATAACGTGATCTACGCATTGGCTCAGACTACCCAAAACATCAGTGGTACCTCTACGTATATTTCCTTGCACGACCGCACAGGTCACAACGGAAGCACTTGTGACACTTTTGGATATTTTCGGCGTTGATTGGTTTGGCAGCATATCAAGAATTTAAAATAATTTTCGCAACACCGGCTGCGCCAAAATTAGTTTTGCAAACTCCACATAGGTAGCATGATTGTAATGATATGGAAAATCTTCCAAACCAGGATCCAGTACTTCTGCGCGTTGCACTATTTGATCCGATACCACAAAAGAATAAATATTTATATACTTGAGTGCACAACGTGCAACAGCCTCCCGAATTAACCTTGCTCGCTCCAAAAATTTCCCTCGCACTTCCAATACATCTGGAAAATGAAGATAAATCACTGGGATACCAGGCCATTGGGTTTCGATGGTCTGAAGAAGTCTTGAATACTGCACTTCAAGTTGGGCCAAATCTAATAAACCAAGACATTCAAATTCAGAGTTAAATGATTCGCTATGCTGTAGGTCATGGTAATTGCAGCAAAACTCCCAACCTTCAGATTTATGTCTAAACAACTGGTCGGTCAGATCGGAAAATGAATCCAATAAAACCAATTTTGGAACAAAATCCGGACAAAGGACGGCCTGTTGTTCAAGCGTTGCGGCAATATAGTCGCGTGCTAAATGAGAAACTACTCGCGCAGGCTGACAACCTATTGCAGGGTCCTCCAAAACCCGGATCAAGTAGTCAGACCGTCCTTTTTGCAAATTATGGAACTTGCTGCCCCTCCCCAGCTCCTTCAAAACTCCCGAGCCTAAGCAGGCGTATCTGCCCAGACCCCTCAGCCGCGTAAATCGATTCAAAAACATAGCCATTAGCCTCTATCCATGTGAATTCTGCTAGGATAACAAGGAAAGCTGATGCAGCAACATGTCTGCCCGATGCAATGTGGTGTGTCGAGCGAACACTTCCTTTTGCGCTTGTAAAGCGCCCTGCTCCGCTTGCTCTGGGTGCTGTAACAGCCACTTAAAAATTTGCCCATATTTGCGCGTGTCTTCTGCCACAAAAACTGCATCCTGGCTAAACAACTTATCCAGCAATTTCGGATGGTCTATCAGTTGTGGCACACCGCAGGCCGCCAACTGATACGTGCGTTCATTGACCTCACAGGCCCATTCCAATTGCTCCGGCAAATGCACATTTAAACCAATACGGGCTCGCGCGTAAATATAGCGGTCACGCTCCCGGTTAAATTCAAAATTATGCACATGTTTCCAGCCAGGCCCATCAATAAATCCGACGTACTCCGGAACAATGTTCTTCATGTAGGCCATGTGCTCACTTTTGCGCGTAGCCATTATGGCAAAGTCTAAATCCCGCTCGAATCCAGCAATCGGATAATAGTGTAATATGTTGGCACTAAAGGGCAAGTAGAGCATCGGATACGCTGCATCAAAGAACGGACGATAGTCCTTTCGAGTGGTCACATATGCTTCGTCGCGAAATGTGTAATAGAAATTGACGCCGTGTTGCGTAGCCCATGCCAGGCGTTCTGGCAAAGGCGTATTTTCATAGGCCTCGATGGAAGCCGTCAACCCCACCAGCAAGCACTGCGCACGCTGATAGGCAGCAACCTCTACCCAATCAATGCGATTCAGGTAGTTTGCGTGGTCGCTGGTCAACAACACAGTAGGCTGAAAATCCGCAAGTATTTTTTTTGTGTCACCATGCCAATCAAAAATGCACGTGGGGACACCGATAAATTTCAGACTTTCGGCTAGGTTGGTAAACAGTGAATAGCCTGCTGGGGAATGGTTTGGTGCGGGTACATGGATTAAAATACGCTCTGTACTGCGGCCGGTATATTTCCCGTGAAAAAGCTGCTCTACTTCCTTTTTCAGTGCCCAACCCTGGCGCACCACCGGGTCATTGGAGTTTAGGCAAACTTCATCCGTTTCATGCAATTGGCGATCGACTAAAGCTGCCTCAGCTGCTGCAAGCACGGCATCGTGCCCGGCCACGGTCTGTTTGGACAAGGTTGCGTTGAAAATAAGCTTATCCCAAGATTGACGCCATTTTTCTCGGCGCTTCACCCAACGTTTTCCTTGTAATACGTTCATATAAAGCTAATATTCCAGACTTTAGCGCTTAAGTTTGATCAGTGTTTCGAAGTATTTACTCCGCAGGCCGCGAGGTAAAAATGCAAGTACGAATAGATTCAGTCGATAGTTGCGATCTAGCGACAATCCCAAGCCTTGCTGAACGCCGTGCCAGTGCCACCAGCTTGACCAGCCGTGGTCTGGTAATTGCTGATACATCCAGGCCAGCATGAAGCGGAATGCTTCCGGTGAAAAATCGGGATGGGCAAGGCAATAACTTGCAATGGCCTGTTGCGCCACGTCCAGATCGGCCAAGGTCAACTCGCCGTGTTGAATACTCCGCAAAAGACTGGCATTCCCTAGTAACTGGGCACAATATCGACTACGGATCCTTCTGGCCAGCTGATCTAGGCGAGCACTTTTGACCTGGCTCGCCTGCTGCGCGTGGACACGGTAGCGCAGCAGACTTTGCGGCAGATTGGCCATGCCCACTCCTTGGGCCGCCAGTCGTGCCCATAGATCAAAGTCTTCGGTGGGACTCATATCCTGGTCAAAGGGGTGGGCGCGAAACAAGGCTGCACGCCCCATCATGGTGGACATGCCAAAACAGTTGCCACGCATTAGGGCCAGGCGAATCGCATCAGGTGTGCCCGGATGAGAAACGGTTTCACGGTCCTCGGTGTCAAAGCAGGTAAAGCCGCTACCGCACACGCTAATTTCTGGGTGCTGTTCCAGGTAGTCGATTTGGTGCTGAAAACGATCCAAAAGGCAGAGGTCGTCGGCATCGCAAAAACCAATGTAGTGACCTCGTGCAAGTGCCACACCGTGGTTGCGCGCTCCGGCAACACCCAGGTTCTGATGCAAGTGAATGACCCGCAAACGGGGGTCCGGGTGAAGCTGCAAGGCAGCACGCAAATCATCACTAGAAGCGTCATCTACCAGAATCAGCTCAAAGTCCTGAAAACTCTGTTGAAAAATGGAATCCAAGGTCTCGCCAACCCAACGCGCTCCGTTATGGACAGGAATCACCACGGACAAGCGGGGTATGGATGTCTTGAACTGATCGGTGGGCAGAATGGAGAGCTGGGACATGCTTTTCATGATATGTGAAATGGTTTCATATCATTCAAGCACGTGCCATCGTGCAGGAATGACGTCAGAGGTATCCACCCCTGCGTCCTGAAACCAGCGCCGTGGAGCAATCACTTGCTGCTCGGGGTTAACGGAAAGCCAGGCACCCCACCAACTGAACGAACTGTTGGCAATCACATGGTGTTTGCAATGACTCATCAAGGCTAGGTCTTGTATGCCACTGTCCGCGCCAGCGCTCTCAACAAAATGGGTAGACAGTCCAAACTTGAGGTGGTCACGCGCCCACTGCAGATCATCGGAAAACACGAATACTTCCGCATCCTTCAGACTTTGCTGAAGCAGCGCCACTGCGGACTCGTAATAGCGGAGGTCACACACACCATGCATCGCTGCTGCTGCGGGATTGCTGACATAGTCACCACGGCGAATATGCAAGGCCACACTGCTTGTTGCGTGCATTTGCTTTATCTGAGGGCTATCGAGCGCTAGCGGCTGCAGCAGCGTAATGTCCCGCAGTAATCGCTCTCGATTCCAGAAAAAATATTTTTCGCTCTGCCAGTAACCCACCAAAAAAACCGACCTAGCAATGTGCTCAAAGCGGGGATCAAAGGCGAAGCTGTTGGGCCAGAAATTGGGATACGAGTACAACCAAGGAAAGCGTTGCGAAAAGCGGGATTTCAGTCGCCCACTGCGCGACGAACGCCAGTGCGGTAGCTGCTTCAGCAGCGAATCGTCTGCAATCGATGCTCGCACTTGGTAATAATCCAGCTGATAGGGGCGGTCTGCGTTTTCCGCTAGGCCTCGCAGGTCCAGCATCAACTCACAACCAAGACGATCCGCAAGCGATCGCGCTGTGGCGTACTGAAACAGCTGGTTCCCCAGGCCGCCCTCAATGCGCGCAATGACCTGGCTTAGCCCCATACCAAAAGGTAATTTCCTGGGTAGCTCAGAGGTTTTTCTTCCAACACCCGTGTGTTCGGAATAATGGACTGGATTTCCTCACGCGACATACGACCATCAGCATATAAGCTGTCTGATACTCCACTATTCATGGTCAGATACCCGCGCTTTGCCTTCTTCAACACCTTTTCCACATAAATACGTTGCACTACGGCTGGCAGCTCAGAAAAAGCGTAATTGCTAATCACCAGATCGTAGTCTTTGGCTCCGTCGTAGGTATTGAGCGTCTTGGTTTGATAGCAGGACTGCAGCAAATGGCTCTCCAGATATTTGGACACCAGGCCCAGGACTGCCGGTAAGTCGAACATGTCATAGGAGGCGAACTGGTACAACTGATCTAATACGAGTCGCTGCCCGCCGTAGCCTACCCCAATCTCCGCTACCTGAGCGTGCTGCAACACATCACCAAAGAGTTTTACCAAGTCCGATGCGACTTTGACATAGCGCAGGGTACTGGGGCTCAAACTGCACCGATCGGAAAAACGGATGACACTGGCGCCCCCCACAAGGTCATTGACGGCGAACTTTTCCAGCGAGGTAAAAACCTGCGGTGTCTGTTCAGCAATGATTTCCAAATACTGGCGTGCCTGGGCTTCGCTGGTGTGCTCAAGTATTTCCTGGTATACCAGACTTTGTTTGAAGTTTGCAAACACGACAGGATCTGCCACCGCCTGCTCCACGAAGGCGACATAGCCCCCGTTATCTGAAGCTGAGCGCAAACCCTCGCGAGAAGTGAAAGATTTTTTCTTTGCTTTTTTTAGAAATTTGAGAACCATAAATGCTCAGTCAGTGGTATTTGGAAGACGCTGAACCTACATGTCTTTCGACAGCAGTCCGTCAAAATAAGCGATCGTTTTTTCCAAGCCCGCGTCGAGCTGCACACTTGGTTCCCAGCCGCTCAGTAGTTCCTTGGCTCGTTCGATATTGGGTTGCCGCTGCAGGGGGTCGTCTGAAGGCAAAGGCCGAAAAACCAGTTTGGAGGATGCCCCAGTCAAAGCAATCACCATTTCCGCCAGCTGCCGGATCGTGAACTCATGGGGATTACCCAGATTGATAGGCCCAGGGAAACCGGGACCGCCACCTTCAGCACGTGGCAAATCCATAAATCTGAGAAAACCTTCCACGAGATCGTCCACATAGCAAAAGCTGCGCGTCTGCTGGCCTTCGCCATAGATAGTGATGTCGTCGCCACGCAGAGCCTGCACAATGAAATTGCTGACCACACGCCCGTCGTTTGGGTGCATGCGCGGTCCATAGGTGTTGAAAATGCGGGCCACCCGAATGTCCAAACCGTGTTGGCGATGGTAGTCAAAAAATAGGGTTTCTGCACAACGCTTACCTTCGTCGTAGCAACTGCGAATGCCAATAGGGTTCACATTGCCCCAATAAGCTTCGGTCTGTGGGTGCACACTGGGATCGCCATACACCTCACTGGTGCTGGCCTGAAAAATGCGGGCTCCAACGCGTTTGGCCAAACCCAGCATGTTGATCGCACCATGCACACTGGTCTTGGTGGTTTGCACCGGATCGTGTTGGTAATGCACCGGGCTAGCGGGACAGGCGAGGTTATAAATCTGGTCCACTTCAACATACAGCGGCATGGTCACGTCATGCCGCATGAATTCAAAGCGCGGGTGCCCCAGCAAATGAGCAATATTGCGTTTGGCCCCAGTGAACAAATTGTCCACGCAGATCACCTCGTCGCCTCTTGCAATCAATCGGTCAATCAGGTGTGAACCTAGGAAGCCGGCTCCGCCGGTCACAAGAATGCGTCTGGTGTTGTTGTAAGTTCTCATGCTTTGGACGGTTGGTGTATCGGCGCTTTCACTGATTATCACATTCCGGCAAAGTCACACAATCGCGCCACCGATGCCGCCGTGGTGTACAGACTTGAAACGCCGTTGTCGGGCGAACCTATTGCTTGCCACTGCCGCGTCAATCGCTCCAAGGTAGCAGCCAAAGTCTGCACCAATTGCGCATCGACCAGCCCAATACGTTCCACACTGCAAAGGTCGGTCAGCAGCACATGGTGCCGCATCTTGCGCAGCAGATCTGCCATCTGCGCATTTCGATGCACCAGCGCCACGATAGGCCTTTGCATCCATAAATATTCATACATCTTCGAGGGAATGTACTCCTCGCAAATCGGCTCCACGCCGTGCAGTAGCAGCAAGACATCGGCACTGCGCATGCGCTGCAGGATTTGCTCGCGTCCGCTCTTACCGCTGACCGGGTCGGCTTCAATGCGCCCGAAGTGCCGCACGGTGGAGTGCTTGGCGTTGGCTACTGCCGCTGCAGATATCGGATCCAGCGGGCCGCCGTAGACATGCAGTTCCACGCGTCCATCCAGGTCAGGCTGCTGGTCCAGCAAAAGATCCAGCGCGGCGATGGTGCTGGCCAGATTGCGGGTTTCGGACAATGAGCCGAAATGGCCAATGACGAACTTGTCGCCCGGCTGGTAGGGCTGGAGCGCGAAGGGCGGCGCGTCCACACCGGGCAGCATCATGTGGCCGCGCTCGCCCAGTTCCGGGTTGCGCTGTTTAGCGCTGGCCAGGGCCTGGTCGGTGAACCAGATCGCCACATCGGCTTCACGGCAGATGGTGGTCTCCAC
>Ga0214247_1001496_pt1 | contig 9842 bp, 7 predicted proteins | sample TroBogypolimnion_18_FD_153085 | JGI IMG/M metagenome (GOLD analysis project Ga0214247, IMG submission 153085) | Freshwater microbial communities from Trout Bog Lake, WI - 03JUN2009 hypolimnion | ecosystem: Environmental > Aquatic > Freshwater > Lake > Hypolimnion/Profundal zone ... | reverse complement strand
GTCACCAGCATGGTGCAGACCGTGGGGGCCGCGCAGAAGTGGGTCACCCCCTCGTCGAAGAGCTGCCAGGTGGGACCGGGCTCGATGCGGGGGATGCAGACGCTCTCGGCGCCCACGGCGGCCACAGCCCAGGGGAAGCACCAGCCGTTGCAGTGGAACATGGGCAGTGTCCAGAGCAGGCGGGACTCCCGCACCAGCTTGTGGTCGATGACCATAGCCAGAGCGTTCAGGTAGGCACCGCGATGGTGGTAGATCACGCCCTTGGGGCGGCCCGTGGTGCCCGAGGTGTAGTTGATGGTGATGGGCTCGTCCTCACTCTCCAGCCAGAGCTCGATGGGCTCTTCGGAGCCTTTGGCCAGCAGGGCCTCGAAGTCCGGTCCCAGCACGATGCGCTGGATGGTGGCGGGCACCTCCGCCAGCGTGGGCAGCAGCTCCGGCGACACGAAGACCCGGGTGGCGCCGCTGTGCTGGACGATGTAGGCGACCTCCTCAGCGTTGAGGCGCGTGTTGATAGCCACCAGTACGCCGCCCGCCTGGGGCACGCCGAAGTGGGCGGTCAGCAATGGCTCGGAGTTGAAGGCCAGGAAGGCCACCCGCTCCCCCTTCTTGAGGCCGTCCCGGCGCAGGGCCGAGGCCAGGCGCCGGGCCCGGGTCCGCAGTTCCCGCCAGGTGTAGGTGTTCGGACCATCCGTGGCGGCCTTCACATCCGCGTAGATATCGCCAGCCCGCTCCAGCAGGTGGATGGGGCTCAATTCCTGGCGGGAGACGCGGGGTGCGGGCGCAGGGGTTGACTTTGGGCTGGTCGGGGCATGGGTGGCGCGCATGGAACTCCTCCTCCGAATTGGGGTGGGATGGCAGGGTGTTCAGGCCGGGGGTTGTGCCTCAAACAATGCCACAACCCGGGGGTTCTGTTGCGTCCCATGCCGGGCCCTCCGTCCATTCGTGACCTGGGACAAAGACGGGCTCCAGATAGGCCTCAGCACCCGATGTATCATGGAAGGCTGCGAAGTACCCCGTCGGAGGATCCATGTCCCTGCCCCTCATTTGCTTGCTGACGGCCCTGCCCGCCCTCCAGGCCCCGGCGCCCACCACCGAGTCCATGGCCATCCTCGAAGCGGCCCGACTCAAGGCCCAGGACATCGCCAAGGATCTGGCCGCCTGGAAGAAGGCCGGCAAGAACACCCGCGACTTCAAGGGCGACTGCGCCCGGGACCTGGCGGAGCTGGACGCCCGCCTCCACACCGAGAAACGTCTGGAGATCCGCCACGCCCTCCTGGTCAGCAAGCTCTTCCACCTGGACCTCGCTCGCACCGTGGCATCTCCAGCCCTGTTGGACCAGGTGCGGAAGGAAGTGCCCCCCACCAGCTCTGCCTGGGGCCTGGACCCCAGCCTCATTCTCGAACTGGGCGACGAGAAGCAGCCAGGCTGGGGGCCCTATGTCACCGAGGCCCGGGCCAAACACCCGGATCCGGGGGTGCGGGCCCTGCTCCTCTTCGAATACTTCTGGGACCGCCTGGATGCCCACGACGAGTCGGCCTGGAAGCCGGTCTACGACACACTCCAGTCCCAGTTCGCCGAGACCCGCCAGGCCCAGAAGGCCAAGGAGCTCTTCCAGGCGGAGCAGCTCACCGCGATCGGCCACCCGGCCCCGGCCTTCAGCGTCACGGCCCTGGGCGATCCCAAGACCACGTATACCCTCGACACCTTCAAGGGCCGCTACCTGTTGGTGGACTTCTGGGCCACCTGGTGCGGCCCCTGCCGCGCCGAGATGCCCAACATGCACGCCGCCTGGGCCAAGTTCCAGGGCAAGCCCTTCGACATCCTTTCGCTTTCCTTCGACCGCCAGATTGAGCACATCGCGCCCTTCCGCAAGCAGGCCGCCACCCCCATGCCCTGGAAGCACACCTTCCTGGAGGGCGGCTTCCAGAACCCCCTCAGCCTGGCCTATGGCGTGAAGGGCATCCCCAAGCCCCTGCTCATCGGCCCCGACGGCAAGATCGTAGCCAACGGCGCCCAGCTGCGAGGTGAGGAACTGGCGAAGACGCTCGAGCGGTTTCTCGGGAAGTAGGCGTTTGGCTGGCTGGACCAGAACCTCGCACCCTCACCCCATCGGCACGGCCCCATCCAGGTCTGTGAAGGTGAGCAGACGGAAGATCAGGCCGGCTTCGTCCATCTCGTAGACCTGAATGGAGGCGAACAGGTAGGGAGTCGGTCCCCGCCCCGGCAGGGGCATGGTGATCTCGGAGGTGGAGGTGACCGCCTGGGGCATGACCAGGAAACGGTGGCGGTGAATCTTCATGTCCCGGGACAAGTCGAGCATGGCTTCGAAATAGGCCCTGATCTGCGCTGTTCCCCGGGCCGGATGCTCCAGCCCGGTAGATCGGACTTCCGCATCCGGCGTGAAACAGGCCAGGATGCCCTCCATGTCAGCCGCGAAAAAGGCCTCGTAGTAAGCCTCGATTTCCCTCGGAACCTTCAGCTTCTGCATAAGCCCTCCAGATCCTGCTCAGACCTGGTTGGGCCGAGTGCTGTCCTATCGGACTTGGTCGGCCCCACCTTGAAGAAAGGCCCGCATCTCCTCGGCCTTCTGGAAGCCCAGGCTGCGTCGCAGTTCCTTCCCGTCAGCGTCCAGCACCAGCACCGTGGGGTAGCTGGCGATCTTCAGCTGCGTGGCCAGGTCCTTGCGGCGGACGTCGGTGTCGATGCGCACGGCCACGGCGTTCTGCCCGATCCACTGCTGGACCGAGGCCTCGGGCCAGGTCTTCTCGTCCAGTTCCTTGCACTGGGCGCACCACTCGGCGTAGATGTCCACCAGCACCACTTTGTGCTCGGCCTTGGCCTTGGCCAGGGCGCCTTCCAAGTCCTGTTCTAGCCAGCCCTTGGCGGGTGCAGAATCGCCTGTGGCGATTCTGCTGGGGGAACTGCTTAGCAGGGTGATGGTCAGGCCGGTTTCCACGGCCTTCATCCCGCACAGGACACCGAGCACCAGCAGCAGAATCGCGGCACCCCTGCGGAGCTGGGCCACCAGGCCTGCAGCGGCTTCAAAGGCGCCGAAGACAGCGGCTCCCGCGAGCAGTACCAGGGTCCACATGCCGTAGTTGAGCCACTCGGGCACCACCAGCCGCACGTTCCAGGCGGCGAAGCCCAGGACCACCAGGCCCATGACGTGCTTGAAGCGCGTGAGCCACTCGCCGCTGCGGGGCAGGCCCGCGGAGAAGGTGCCCACCACCAGGAAGAGCACGCCCATGCCCAGGGCGAAGACAAAGAGCTGCAGGCCGCCCAGGAGCACGTCCCCCTGCTGGGCGATACCCACCAGCACGGCGCCGATGACGGGCCCCACGCAGGGCGCCGAGAGGGGCCCCAGCACCAGGCCCATGAGAAAGGCACCGCCGTAGCCTTTGCGTGAGCCGTCACCTTGCAGCCTCATGGCCAGGCCCGAGGGCAGCGCGATCTCGAAGGCGCCGAAGAGGGACAGCGCGAAGGCCGCGAACAGGATCGACACGGGGATGAGGAAGCCGGGCCGCTGGGCGAAGGCCCCGAAGGCCGCGCCACTCTTGGCCGCGAGGACGCCCAAGGTCGTGTAGGTCACGGCCATGCCCAGCACCAGCACTGCCGAGAGCGCGAAACCCCGGGCCTTTCCGCCCCCCTTGGCGCCCACGATGGCCATGGTGATGGGGATCATGGGATACACACACGGCGTCAGCGAGGCTGCCATGCCCGCCAGGAAGACCAGCAGCAACGCCCAGGGCAGGCTGGAACGCGGGACGGCCGAAGACGACACCACCGGAGCAGACGCAGCCACCACAGGAGCTGCCGTCACCGCCGTCTCAACCTTCGGTGCCTCTGCAATTTTTTCTACCGGTAGATTCGGCAGCTTCTTCGCCGAATCTACAGCGGGAATCTCCCCAGCCTTCACCTCCACCGCCCGCGTCGTCGGCGGATAGCACACGCCACCGATCCCCTCGGTGCAGGGCTGGTAGGTCACCTGGAGGGTCACGTTGCCCGAGAGGCCAGAGCCGCTGACGGGCACCTTCACGGTGCCGTGCCAGATGCCATCGCCCAGCTCGTCCTTGGCGTCCGTGGGGGGGAGCTTGCCCATCTTGAGGGTGCCGGGGCCCTCCTTCTTCGCCACGGCCATAAAGGAGGCCTTCAGGTGGGCGCCATCGGGCACGTTCAGCACCACGGCCCCCTTCTCGAAGGCCAGGCTGATGTCCTTGGTGGGGCTGAAGGTCGGATCCGCCCGCTGGGCCAGGGCCGGCAGCGCCAGACAGAGGCTCAGGAAGATCGGGGACAGCAAACGCATGGGTACTCCGGGCCAGGAAACCACCATGGTAGCGCCCAGGAGACCCGTGCTAGGACCGCCTGGCGAGGAACCCCCTGACAGGGAAGCCCCCGAGCGGCTTTGCCGCGAGTGGGCGCAGGGGCACGGGGGTGTGTGCGCAGCGCGGAACCCCCGGACAGAGTTATCCTATAGGCATGGCCACTCCGTTTGCCTTCCCCTGGTACGTGCCGCTCATCGCCCGCCTGAAGGCCCATCTGGCTGCAGAGCCCGCCCCCCGGGACGCGGCCCACGACCTGGGCCACATCCTCCGCACGGCCACCCTGGCCCAGACCCTGGCCCTGGCCGAAGGCGCGGACCAGGAGGTCTGCCTGGCGGCGGCCCTGCTCCACGACCTGGTCTACCGCCCCAAGAACCATCCCGAATCCTCCAAGACCGCCGCCATGGCCGCCGAGCTGGTGCCCCTCTGGTGCGCCGAGACCCCGGGCCTGGAGGCCAAGGCCGAGGCCGTGGCCGCCGCCGTGGCCAGCCACAGCTGGAGCGGGGGCGGCAAGCCACTCAGCCTGGAGGCCGCCGTGGTGCAGGACGCGGATCGCCTGGAGGCCCTGGGGGCCATCGGCGTGGCCCGGGTCTTCGCGACAGGCGGCAGTTTTGGCGCCGGGCTCTGGCACCCGCTGGACCCCTTCGCCCGGAACCGGGACCTGAACGACAAGGCCTGGACCCTGGATCACTTCGAGAAGAAGCTCCAGAAGCTGCCCGCCCTCATGAAGACCCCCACGGGGCGCCGCATGGCCGAGGCCCGCGAGGCCACCATGGAGGTCTTTCTGAAGGCCTTGCGCCTTGAGCTCGACGTGGAGTTCCGCGGCAACTAGGGCGGCTATACTTCGCCATGGCATTCAACCTCTCCCTCCGGCGCCCCTTTGTGGCGGACCACTTCCATGACCTGCCTGGTTTCCAGGAAGACCGGCATGGTCACAACTGGGAAATCGAGGCCACGGCGGAGCTGGACTCCGAGGTGCAGGAAGCCACCTTTGCCGCCGCCCTGGATAACTGGGTAGCCAGCGTGGACTACCAGCTCCTGAACGAGTTGGCACCCCTCGCAGGCCGGAACCCGACGGCCGAAGTGCTGGCCGAGTGCGCGTTTCTCTCACTTCAAGGCGCAGCCTTGAAGCCTCTGACCGTCAAGATCCGCGAGAAGGCCAACTACTGGGCTCTCTGCCGGGCTGGAGCCCCCGCATGAGGCTGCGCTCCAAGTCACCCCTGGCTCTGATCCTGCTGCTGACCCTGCTGGCCTGCGACCGGACCGGGCAGCCCCGGCCAGACGCCCAGACGGCCGTTCAGACCGGAGCCCCGGTCCCGCTCGAAGCCTGGTCCTGGCACAGCCTGGGGAGCCTGGCGGTCATCGAAGGCGAGGTGGCGGAGCCTACGGAGCTGATTCTGGAAGGCCGCTCCATCCAGGAGCACCGCTACGCCGAGGTCGGTCCTGTGCGCTGGGAGCTGTTCCGGCCCCCGGCGGGCGAGGTGGCGGTGCTGCGTACGGAGAAGGGTGTCGTCCTGGCCCGGTTCGACTTCTCGGCCCCCGGGGTCCAGGCGAAGCCCGCTCCGGCCCCGCCCAGGCTGGCCCGACAAGCGGAGCCGACACGCCCGGCTCCAGCCCCGGAGCCCCCAGTCGCAGCGCCGCCACCTCAGGTTCGCTCCGAGGCCCGGCTCCCCAACCCACGCTTGGCTCCCCTGCCGTCGCACCAGGCCCCGGCCCTGCCCGCCGCCGCCGTGGCCCCGGTCCTGCCGCCCACTGTGCGCACCGAGGTCCGGGCCACTCAGCAGCCCGTGGCCCCGCTCCAGGGCCGCAAGCCCCAGGCCCTGCCCAGCGCCGCCGAGGCCCCCGTGCTGCCCCCCAGCGTGCGCACTGAGGCCCGCTCCTCCCGTTCGACCGTGCCGCCCCTCCAGGGCCACAAACCCCTGGCCCTGCCCAGCGTGTCCGAAGCGCCCACCATGGCCTCCAACCGATCCCCCGCCCTGCACCTGGAAACCGTCCCACCCCGTCCCATGACGTCCACTGCGCCCAGCGGCAATCCGATGGTCTGGCCCGGCATGGGCGAGGCCCTGAACCTCACCCGTGGCCCCAAGGGCCACAAGCGGCTGGTGCTCAGCTTCGATGGCGGCTCCAGTGCCGAGGTCGCCACCGAGGTGCTCGACCTGCTCCGGGCCCGGGGCGTCCACACGACGCTCTTCCTCACGGGGGCCTTCATCCAGCGCTTCCCCGCCCTGGTGAAGCGCATGGTGGCCGAGGGCCACGAGATCGGCAACCACACCATGAACCACCCCCACTTCGCGCCAGGCATGAAACGCGATCCCAAGTGGACCCGCGAAAAGATCCAGCGCGAGCTGCTGGACGCGGACAAGGCCCTCATGCGCCTCACCGGACGCCCCATGGATCCCTACTGGCGCGCCCCCTACGGCGAGCAGACGGCGGAGATCCGCAAGTGGGCCGAGGAGCTGGGCTACCGCCACGTAGGCTGGAGCGAAGGCGCCGACACCCTGGACTGGGCCACCCCCAAGGAGCGGCGCCTCTACCGCACGGGCGACGCCATCGTCCAGCGGCTCCAGCAGCGGCTAACCAAAGATGGCGATGGCCTCATCGTGTTGATGCACCTGGGCTCAGCGCGGGTCAGCGGCGACCGCCCCACGGATGGTCTGGGCGCCTTCATGGACCGCGCCCGCAAGGAGGGCTGGACCTTCGTATCCGCGGGGGGTCTCCTCCAGGACCTGGGCAAACCCACCTGGGATCCACATCAGCGGCTGGCCCTGCTCAACGGCGCCCCCACGCCGAGCCGCTGAGCCCGGCCGCTGCTCGCGCAGCCGCTGGGCTACACTGGAACCAGATCATAGGGAGGCATGTTGAAGGGGGAGATGGGCCGCTGGGCGCTGAGGGCGGGACTGGGCTTCACAGCCTTGGTACTGCTGCTCTCCCTGGGCAGCTTCCATCCCCTGGATCCCAACCCCTTCACGCAAGGCTCCACCGTGGCCGCCGTGCAGAACCTCTGCGGCACCGTGGGCGCCACCCTGGCGGGCCTGCTGCAGACCCTCATGGGCGTGGGGGCCTGGCTCGTGCCGCCCTACCTGCTCTGGGAGGCCTGGCCCCGCGTGGGCGCACGCTGGCCTGGTCGCCTGGCCTGGATCTGCCTGGCCTTTTCCATCTGGACCACCCTGGGTGCCTTCGGCAACCGCACCTGGACCGGCCTGCCCGCCGGCGGCACCTTGCAGTGGCGCTGGGGTGGCTGGGTCGGCAGCGAGGTCTGGCCCCTGGAGCGCCACTTCCTGGGCCCTGTGGGCCTGCCCCTCTTCCTCTTCGTCCTGCTGTTGGTGGGTGTCCTGGCCCTGGCCCCGGCCCTGCCCCGGGCCATCGGGCGCCTGCTGGTCCGCTGGCTGGGCGAGAAGGCCTGGCCCTGGATGAAGCCCATGCCCGCCAAGGGTCTCCAACGTTTCATCGGCATGGTGCAGCGGCCCTTTCTGCGGTTCCGGAATGCCCAGCAGCCGGACCTGGATGCCAGCGACGCGGTGGGCCTCCAGGCCCTGGCCGCCCGCCAGCAGGCGCTGGAGGACCAACGGGAGGCCCTGCTGAAGGCCGAGCTGGAAACCGTGGAGGCCAAGAAAAAGCAGCCCTTCATCGCCCCGGAGGATCTGCTCCCGGCCATCCATTCCATGAACCTGGACGCCAGTTCTGCCATCCTCGACGCCCAGCCGCTCTCCACGCCCCAGCGGGTCATGGGGTCCGCTTCCGAGCTGCCAGGCAATGCCCCCTTCCGCACCAAGCTGCTGGCGGAAGCCCCGCCGCCGCCCAAGCCCCGGCCCACGGTGGCCAAGGCCCAGGTGGCCAAGGACCGCTATGGCCGCGAGATCGTCCAACCTCCCCTGCCCCTGATGGAGCCCACCCCCAACCAGCCCCTGCCTCCCATGCCGACCCCGCCGCCAGTCTCCATTCCGCCCGTGCCGGTGGAGCCCTCCGTGACCGACCGGGAGTCCCTGCCCCCGCGGCGTCTCTTCGATCCCCCTGGGCAGCACGCCAAGGTGGACCTGGCCGTGCTGGAGCACATCAAAGAGCTGATTGGACAGAAACTGTCCGAGTTCAAGATCAAGGGCGTAGTCACGGGCATGCAGCCGGGCCCTGTGGTGACGGTCTTTGAGTTCCAGCCGGACGCAGGCATCCCCCTGTCGCGCATCCTGGGCATGGAGGAGGACCTGGCCCTGGCCCTGCAGGCCGAGGCCGTGCGCATGGACCGCATCCCCGGCAAGAACCTCGTGGGCATCGAGGTACCCAACCCCAAGCGCGAGATCATCACCTTCCGCGAAGTCATCGACAGCCCCTCCTTCCGCGATGCCGGGGGCCTGCTGCACCTGGCCCTGGGCAAGGACATCGCTGGACGTCCCGTGGTGGCGGACCTCAACAAGATGCCCCACCTGCTCATCGGCGGCAGCACCGGCAGCGGCAAGAGCGTGGGCGTCAACGCCATGATCTGCTCCTGCCTGGTGCGGGCCCTGCCCGACGAGGTGAAGCTCATCCTGGTGGATCCCAAGATGGTGGAGCTGGGCGTCTACGAGGACATCCCACACCTCTGGGCCCCGGTGGTCACGGACATGAAGGAGGCGGGCCGCGTCCTCAAGTGGGTGGTAGCCCAGATGGAAGACCGCTACCGGCGCCTGGCCCTGCTCAGCGTGCGCGACCTCAAGGGCTTCAACGCCAAGGTGGCCGATGCCGGCGGCCTGATCGATCTCACGGACCGCACGCCCAACCCCCGCTGGCCGGACCGCCCCGCGGTGCTGCAGCACCTGCCCTACGTGCTGGTGGTCATCGACGAGCTGGCGGACCTCATGATGGTGGCCCGCAGCGAGGTGGAGGACAGCATCGCCCGCATCGCCCAGAAGGCCCGGGCCGTGGGCATCCACCTCATCCTGGCCACCCAGCGCCCCAGCGTCGATGTAGTCACGGGCGTCATCAAGGCCAACCTCCCCAGCCGCCTCAGCTACCGGGTGCGCACCAAGATCGACAGCCGCACCATCCTCGACTGTGGCGGCGGCGAGCAGCTGCTGGGCGCCGGCGATGCCCTCTTCCTGCCCAACGGCGCCAGCCATCCCAAGCGCATCCATGCGCCCTTCCTCAGCGAAGAGGAGACCCTCCGCTTGGTCACCTGGCTGCGGGAGCGGGGCCGCCCCGACTACAACCAGTCCCTGGTCAGCGCCATGGAGACCGAAGAAGAGACGGCCCTTTTCGAGGACGGCGACCTGGGCAGCGACGACATCTACCAGCGCGCTGTGGCCGTGGTCACCCGCGAGCGCAAGGCCAGCACGAGCCTGCTCCAGCGCAAGCTGAACCTGGGCTATGGCCGTGCCGCCCGGCTCATTGACCGCATGGAGGAAGAGGGCATTGTTGGGCCGGACCGGGGGGCAGGGAAGCCCCGGGAAGTGTTCGCCCAGGCGGAGTAGCTACTCCGTGGTGAGGATCTTCCTGGCGCGCCAGCGGCTGCGCTGACTGAGGTCCGCCATGCCTGCGGCGTGGCAGCTGCGG
>Ga0214247_1001487_pt1 | contig 9892 bp, 12 predicted proteins | sample TroBogypolimnion_18_FD_153085 | JGI IMG/M metagenome (GOLD analysis project Ga0214247, IMG submission 153085) | Freshwater microbial communities from Trout Bog Lake, WI - 03JUN2009 hypolimnion | ecosystem: Environmental > Aquatic > Freshwater > Lake > Hypolimnion/Profundal zone ... | reverse complement strand
TGCGGCGCCGCCTCTAAGTCGCTCTGATTCAATAATTCAAGATATGGCTTACGAATCGGTCAGGGCATGCAATGGTAGGCTCCGCTTGTTGACTCCTCCTTCATAAGAGAGGCGCGACAAAAAGTTCAAATGAAGGTTTTTGGATACCCCCTGCTGCCCGGGCGCATGGAGCGAAGCGACCACCCACGCAGTGGGAAACCGCGGACACCAATAGGGCCGCATGGAGCGAAGCGACCACCCACGCAGTGGACATCCACACTCATCACACAAATCCAGATTCAGAACTGCCCTTCATCTTGCAAACTCCAAACGGCCGCCTCCAACGTTGAACCGACCTGCCAGGAAGTTTGCGCGAACTCTGAAACTGGAAACATGGAATTGTGAGTGGGGACAATAGAAAAGATAGGCAACCATGCCTTGGTACCTGCGGGGTGGGGTGGGTGAGTGTGTGCGGGCGGGGCGGAAGGCGGGCGCTCGTCCGATCGGGGGTCCTAGGCTGTATCTGGCTACTACTACCGACATAGGCTTTGGACTGGTCCCTCTCGTTCGTTTTGTTATTTGTGGGGGGTTTGGGGGTTTTTTGTTTAGTCCGAGTTGCTGCCGTCGGAGAACGGGTGCGCAGCGAAGCAGCCGCCGACGAAGCGGCTGCGGACCACGCGGGCCACGCGCACGGGCGCCACGCGCTGGCGGTTGTGGAGCTGGCTGCGCTGCAGCTCCTGCCACACGCGCTCCTGCTCGGCCAGGCGGTGGGCGCGGTCGGCGCGCTCCTCGTTGACCGGGTTCAGGAGCCCGCGGATCAGAGGCAGCAGGTCGCGGTCCGCGCCCTTGAACTCCGCAATCTTCGCACAGGCCACTGCATTCCACTCTGCCTCGGGCATTGTGGAGTAGCGGCTGCGCGCGATGCGCTGCTCAAGGAGCCCGTTGAGGACGTGGCGGATGTGCGCCAGCTGGTGTGCGCGCTCCGTCTCCTGGTCCAGAACGAACCAGTTAACGGACCACACGCCAGCCGTCCACTTCTCGGCCGCGCGGATGGCGGGGAAGCGGTGCGCGACAGACCGCGCGGCTGCCAGGGACAGGCGCCATCGCGCCGCGGCGGCGCACTTGGCCACGAAGCGCTCGAGGACCGCGATGACGCGGTCGACCTTGGCGAGGTGGCGGGCCTGCTTGGCGGCCACGGTCTCCTGCGGCAGGACCCACTTGGGCTGCATCGAGAACTCGCGAACCGTGGGGTCGCGAACGAGGCCAGCCTTGCGCATGCGCACCGAGAAGGGCACGAGCGACAGCATTTTGGAAGGAAGAGGAAGGTGCGAGGTGCTAAGTCGCTAGAGCACAGTCTCCCAATACAAGCAACTGATATCAAGAGATTCAGAGGTTGTATGAGAGAGTCAGGGGGAAGACAAGTAGGTTCTGGACCTCACGAATCCGTTTTCAACGATTCTCCACCCCGAGGGCACGGACCCCCTATGGAAAATTGTTTTTGTGGGCTTGACCCTGCCCCTAGGGTGTGTGGCGCCCTGCTTACGCCTCGGCCGTGGCGGCCGCGACCGCCTTCTTGGCCGCCTTGCCCGCAGCCAGGCGCGCCTTGTTGGCTGCCTTCTCCTCCTCGGAGAGCGCTGCGTAGCGGGCCTTTGCTGCATCGGAGCGGGCCTTGCTGGCCTCCTCCTTGGTAAGCTTGGCCTTAGGCTCGGGCTTGGGCGCGTCCGCGGGCGCGTCGGCCTTGGCGGCCATCGTGGCCTTGCGCTTGGCGACCATCGCGGCCTTGGCCTCGTCGCTCATCGGGCCCTTCTTGCGGCCCTTCTTGGACTCTGTGGACTCGGAGTCCGATTCAGCGGGCGCGTCCGCGGCGCGCAGGGTGGCCTGCAGTGCGGCGTCGGTGCCCGGGAACAGCTCTGCAAAGAGCATGTCCACAAACTCGTCCGACTGCTCGGACTGGCCCATCTCGGCGAGGACCTTCTTGACGGCGGTGGAGATCTGCTGCTGGAGGATGGTGGTGAAGGAAGAAGAAGACATTGTAGAAGTTGGAGTGAGAGAGGAGTAGGTGTGCTTGGGGGCAAGAAGAGTAGAACCTGGAGTGGTCGTTTCCGTTTTCAACGATTCTCCGCCCCAGCCTGACCTTCCACCCCGACGGGTACCTGGATGCTCGGGGTATTTTCAGCCTCGCTGTCCACGCTCTCTCCATCGGAGTCGCGCTCTCCAGCCTCGTGCTCCAGAAGATCCCGAGCCACCTGTCGGAGCGCCTCAATTGCCTCGGGGCACTGGTGCTCGGGCAGGTCTTCTTCGGGGACCATGTTGTCGCAGAAATCGCAGACCTCGTACATCAGAACGGGAGGTGCCTCGGGCGCAGGGGGGTCGTTGGTGGTCGCCATGGTGGCAGTTGGTCTTGTCTACACTAACGGAATCCATTTTTGGCGGGCAATCGTGTAAAAATGGATTTGTTCTGGAAAGGTCTCACTGGGACTTGCCGCAGCCGCAGGGGCAGACCATAGGGAGGACAATTGCCTCCTCGACCTCGGGGTTGAGAACCTGCTTGCGCGCCGGGTGGAACTCCATGCAGAGAACGTGCTCGTTCTCCAGAGAGCGGCGGACAACGCGGAAGTGGGGAGACAGTCCCTCATTGAGGGTCTTCAGGACGGGCGAGTTGTCGGACAGCACCATGATGCTGATGCTCATCCCGACCTCCTCGGGCTTGAGGTAGATGCGCGAGCCGCGGCGGAGGCGCATGATGTCAACGGATACAAATTCGTTGTAGGGGTACTTGACAGCCTCCAGCAGCCTCTCGTACACGCGCTCGCTCACGACGTGGTCGCGAACGAGGTTGACGAAGGCGGCGCGGTGGGCCTCGGTGCGGCGGGTGGAGTGGTGCTGGAGGTCGGCGTTGACGATGGACTTCATCTGGTCGGAAGAAAGGAGGGCTGACATCTTGTCGGGGAGCATGGAGTCTAGGAGACCTGGTACTCAAGAATCCGTTTTTAAAAACGGATACCCACCGAGCCAACGGATAGAATGTCCCCAACAGACAATATGATCTTCTCCGACATTCTCCTCCGACTCCAGCACGCCATCGCCGACCCGCACCGCGCACCCCTGGTGCTCAAACATACAGACATCGAGCTCGTACTCCTTGCAAACAAGGTTCGCGAGCGTTCCATTCCGTGGACCGAGGCCTGGCGCGTTCTTGACGAGTCCATGCCCTACGACATTCACCGCCCAAGGTCCAGCGTTGACTCCATCACGGTGGACAAACTCTTCCGACTCATCACGCACTGGGTCCCTGTGGAGCATCGCAACGAGGTGCTCGCCCGCGTGTCGGGCAAGCTCGCAGAGACCCGGGTTGGACCCTGGGAGGCTCTGGACTTTATCGCAGAAACCCACTTCGTTGAAAAGGAACCCGACGAGGAGTAAGCAGCAGGGATCATGGACCCCAAGACGCGTCAAGAGACCAAGAAGGACCAGAAGCAGAAGGGCAAGCAAGAACACCGACTGGGCACATCCAAGCACGTGAGAGCCGTTGAGGCACTGAAGGAGCGCAGGGGCAAGTGAGGACCCATCAAAAACGGATTCTTTTACTCTCGGCAAAAAGGGAAGTGCCCGCGACAATCTCTCACTTCCTCTCCCAACTACAACTACAAATGGACCCCGTACCCCGCCGCCGCACCTGCGGCCTCTGCGCACAACAAGGCCACGACCGCCGCCACTGCCGCGCTGCCGACCTGTACATGGCGGCGCACCCCGACCTCAACCAGGGACTGCGCGCCCTCTACCGGAACGAGATTGTGGCGTTTGCGGCTGCGGGTCTTCCGCCCATTCCGCCGCCGCTTCCCCGAACCCGCTGCATAACAAACCAAAATCACGCACATTGGGGCGACCGCTTCCAGTGTCGCAACATGGCGCCTCCAGGTCAGCAGTTCTGCACGCGCTGCGAAGCTGTGCGTCCGCGCCCCGACCTGCCCGAGCACCAGCAGTGCATCCGCCCTGGCTGCGAGCGCGCCCGCTCCACGAGGGGTTTCTGCGAACACCACGCGCGCCACGACCTTATGCGGCAGCGCACCCGCCACATTGCGGACCAGTGGAATCTGGCCGTGCTCCAAATGGACACGGACCCGACCCGTTGGAACGAGCTTGTGGCGGGCTGGGACGCTCACCAACCGCCCGAGCTTCTCGGACAGCGCTGGTGGGCTACACAGGCTCGCCAACTGCGCGTTCGGCTCGCGGGCCACTATTTCATCCGCGAATTGTGGAACGAGGCGCATCCACACGACCCGATGGACGAGAACGGGGTCATTGACTGGCACTGGAACCGCATGCGCCGCCACGAGGAGCACGATCCAGCGCCCGCCGCGGGAACCCTGCGGGCATTTGTGCGCGACGTACAAAATGTCCACACGCGCGTGGTCTCGGACCAGACCACTGCAGGGCTCGCGAAGCTGCTCGCCGCACCGCGGCGAGACAATATGGGCGAGACGACCAAGCGGTTTATTGCCAAGTTGCTGGAGGCGTCCGTGCGCGGCAAGAAGCTCAGGGAGAATCAGAGCGCCGCCATCCAGCGGGACTTCAACCACTGGTATGGCACAGAGACCTGCCGCAACTTTGGCGACCACCTGTACCGCCGCACAATGGACGGCCTCCTGATGACGATTCTGGAGGTGGGGGCTGTGCAGGTACGAAAGGAACTATACATGCGCCTGGTGGAGGAAATGCAGGACTCTGTGGGCATGTGCTGCGACGGCCACATTACGCGCCTGGTGAATGTGATGTCTGGATTTGACGACGCATTTGTCCCCGAGAAGTCCGTTGGCGAGAAGGTCCAGGAGCTCTTTGCGGCGCTGGCGGCCAAGGAGTGCAGTATTTTGGAGAAGGTCGCCGAGGGAGTGCAGAATCTCCGCAAGTGGGGTGTACCCGAAGACGAGTGGGAACCCTGGGTTGACGCGCTCTGAAGCAGCAGGGTGGTCGGGTCTAACAAAATCGTTACATTTTACAATGAGACTCAAGACCCTCCGTCGCTCTCACACCAAGGGCAAGAAGTGGGATGCGGTGTTCGAGAAGAACGGGAAGGAGCGCGTGGTGCCCTTCGGGGCCACAGGCTACAGCGACTATACGAAGCACAAGAATGTGACTCGTAAAGCGCGATACATCAAGCGTCATTCTGGAATGGGAGAGCACTGGAGTAAGCCCGATACGCCCGGGGCCCTGAGCCGTTGGATTCTCTGGAACAAGCCCACTCTGTCGGCAAGCCTGGCGGACTTTAAGAGGAGGTTCCATGTATGACCAATGAAGTCCGAAGCGCAGGTGGATGCGCGCCTACTGGAGCTGGGTGCGCCGCTGTTCGGAAGCTTGGAGCGCAAGAGGGAGCGGTTGGAGCGTCTGGAACACTATGCCTACAAACGGATCATAGACCAACAGGCACATATTGCTGCCATGACCCTACTACGGCTAAAAACGGATTTCGGAGAGCCATGGGAAACTTGTGTCCTCCCGACAACAAATGGCTACCCTTCGCTGCATTGACTGCCACGTGCTCTTCAACCCTGCTACACTCGACACCCCAGTAGACAACGACCACCGCTGGTGTTTCGTCCACGCCTTCAAGGCCAACAAGGTCGAGAGCGTCACCGACTACTACGCCCTCTGCCTCAAGCACTTCCAAGACATGCCGCCTCGCAAGGTGGTGCGCAAGACAATCAAGGTCAAGGGACCTGCTGCGACCATGACCGTTCAGCAGCTGTGGGCCAACCGCGCGGCCAAGAAGTAATCTACATTTTCAAATGTCGGACCAGATCCGCTACCTGCATCTGTCTTCCCGAGTCCAGGTACAGAGTCGCAATGGCGTTGAATACGTGGACATAGGCTATCAGCACCACCATTGGAATGGACATTTTCCACCACTCCATCTTATCACCCCAGCGTGATATTCTGGGTGCGCGGCAAACGACGGCTGAGCACCTCGCGCTTGGTGCCGCCAACGGACATGTCGTCTCCACCCTCAGGAATACCCTCAATGGCCCGCAGTGCCTCGGCCACGCTGGCGGCTCCGCGGACCTTGTAGCGGGCCTCCGTCAGCGCGAAGCGGACAAACTCCATGGTGACCGGGTGGTCCTCCACGACCAGGATCTCCTTGCCCTCATCGGCACGGACATAAGGGCGCTGCGTGGGGATTTCCGGGGATGTGGACATAGGTCACTTGAAGAACTGATCGTGGCTAGGGAGCTACTTCTTTAATCCCTGTCAGCCGGGATACAGCCCGACTTGGCGGCCCAGCCCAGGCCCTGTTGGAGCGCTGCCAGGTCGAAGGGCTTTGGGAGCAAGGCCACATTGGAGCTGCCTGCCACCAGGTCCAGAGCCGTCTGGTCCGCCCGGCCCGTGGCCAGCAGTACCGGCAACCTTGGCTTCAGCTGCCGCAGCTGCTGGAAGGTCTCGCGGCCATCCATGTCCGGCATGTTCATGTCGAGGATCACCAGATCCGGATTGCAGTCGGCGCCCAGGAGGGCCAGGGCCGCAACGCCGCTGGAGACTGGAGTGACGTCGTGACCCAGCAGCTCGATGAGGCTGGGGATGGCCTCGAGGATCAGCTCGTCATCGTCCACCAGCAGGACCTTGAGCGCCGAATGGGGCAGCCCTGCTTCTGGGGGTGCGGAGGCCTTGACCGAGTCCGGTCCTGGGCCGAGGCCCGGGAACCTGAGCAGGATCTGGGTGCCCCGGCCGGGTTCGCTGTGGAGCTCCATCTCCCCCCGATGGCTCTTGACGGTGCCGTAGACCATGGACAAACCCAGGCCCGTGCCTTTGCCCTGGGGCTTGGTGGTGAAGAAGGGGTCCAGGGCCCTGGCCAAAACTTCCGGCGCCATGCCCTGGCCCGAATCGGAGGCTTCCAGGAGCACCTGGTTGTTGGGCTCATTGCGGGTGCGGAGGGTGAGCGTCCCGCCCTCGGGCATGGCGTCCACGGCGTTCACGCAGAGGTTCATGAGGCCGTGGTTCAGCGCCGAGGCGTCCCCCTTGATCAGCCGCAGCCCCTGGGCTAGGTCCAGGTCCAGCCGGACCTTCTGCAGGGTGGTGCGCTTCAGCAGGGTGGTCACCTCCAGGACCACGGCGTTCAGGTCCACATCCAGTTCTTCCGCCAGCTGCTCCCGGGCGAAACCCAGCAGACCCTTCACCAGGTCGCCACCGCGCTTGCAGGCTTTGGTGATGGTCTCCATGTCCCGGTGCAGGGGCGAGGCGGCCTCAGCCTTCCGCAGATGCACTGAGGACAGGGCGGTGATGGCCGCCAGCACATTGTTGATGTCGTGGGCCACGCCCCCGGCCAGGCTGCCCAGGCTTTCCATCCGCTGGCTGCGCTGGAGTTGGAGCTCCAGGTTACGACGCACTTCCTCTGCCCGCCGCTGCTCGGTGATGTCCGTGAAGGTGATCACCAGCTGACTGAGCCGCCCGTCTGGTCCTGTCACCGGGGAGCCATTGCAGATCAGCCAGATTGGATCCTCCAGGTCCGGGCGGGCGAGGCCCAGGATTTCGCCCAGGAAACCCTGGCCAGCCGCCAGGACCCGGTTGACGGGGTAATCCTCGAGGGGCATGGGGCTGCGGTCTTCGCGCAGGAAGTGCCAGCGGGGATCCAGCGCCGTCTTGCCCCGCAGCTGGGCTTCGCTGAGGCCCAGTAGCTCGGCGGCCCGGGCATTGGAGAACTGGATGGCAGTGTCTGCGCCGTGGACGACCACGCCGGAGGTGAGCTGTTCCACCAGGGCCCGGTACCGGCCCTCGCTCTCCCGGATGGCCGAGATGGCGTCCAGCCGCTCCAGCTCGGCAGCTGCCCGGGCGGACACCTGGTCCAGGGTCAGCTTCGCAAAGCCGGAGTCCCCCAGCGGACTGCGACCGATGACCGCGATGAGTCCGATGGGCTGGCCCTGATGATCGAAGAGGGTGACCCCCAGGTAGCTTTCGGCTCGCAGCTCCTGCAGAACCTGATCCTGGGGGAAGAACTGCGCCACGCTGGCGGGGAAGCAGCAGACGCCTTTGCCCACCACCTCTCCGCAGGGCGTATCCTTGAGCGCGTAGGTGACATTGTCCTCAAAGCGGCCGTCGGTCCAGACCGCAAGGGTCCGGGCCGAGAGCCCGTCGCCCTCCAGCCGGTCGATGCAGACGAAGTCCATGTCGAGGCTGCTGGCCAGGAAGCGGGCCAGGGCGTTGAAGAAGGACTCTTCCTGCACGCCGCTGCTGGTCTGGGCCAGGAAGGCCTGCACCGCCTCCAGGCGCTTCCGGTCCGTGATGTCGACGTTCGTGCCGATCATGCGGACGGGCCTGCCCTCCGGGTCGCGGAACGTCTGGGCGTCAGTCTTGATGGTGCGGACCTCGCCGCTGGGTTTCAAAATGCGGAATTCCTGCGAGTATTCCCGGTCCCCCCGGAGGGCGGCCTGGACCTCGGCTTCGGAGGCGGGCAGATCGTCCGGGTGCACGGTGCCCCTCCAGGCCGCATAGGCGCCTCCAAAGTCGTTCGGATCCAGGCCGTAGAGCCGGTACATGCTCTCGTCCCAGGTCAGGCGGTCCGTCGTGATGTCCCAGTCCCAGATGCCGATGTGGCCGGCCTGGGTGGCCAGCTGGAGGCGCTGGCCCTGGTCCCGCAGGACCGCCTCGTCGGCCAGGCGCTTCCGGAAGTAGGTCACGCGGCGGTCGCGCCAGAAGGCGGTCAGGCCGGCCAGCACTGCCAGCGCCGTGGCCAGTGCCAGGAGCAGCGTCCCGCGCAGGTTCCGGTGGTAGTCGGCCAAGGCTTCGGTGCGGTCCATGCGGGTGACCAGATACCAGGGGGAACCTGGGATGGGCCGCAGGTCCGCCAGGACTGGGACATTCCGGTAATCGCGGCCCTCGACGAGACCCTGCCTCCCCAGCACCGCCATGGCCGCGGGCAGGTTGGGATCCGTCAGTGGCCGCCGCAGGCTCAGGGCAGAGCCCGGCCAGAAGCGCACCTCATTGAGGAACAGGACCGCGTCACCGTCCTTGCGCACCAGCATGGTTTCCGCAGATTCTGAGGACGTGGGCCAGCGCCGGATCATGGGGTAGAGCACGCGCCGGGGATCGATGCGCAGCAGGAGGAGGCCCATGGGCGCTGAGATGCGCGGCGGCCCTTGCAGGGGGACCAGGAGGTACAGATGGGCCTTCTGCTCCTTGGGCTCGAGGAGGAAGTCCACCAGGCGGGCCTGCTTCGAGTCCAGGGCCTCCCGCAGGTCCGGGAGCAGGGCGGCGGGCAGTGGGGGCCGCCCGGTGGGCCACGCTGCGAGTTCCATCCCCTGCGGATCCAGGATTCGAGCCTCGTCGTAGTGGGTCTGCTTGCTCAGCCAGGCCTGGAGAATGGCTTCGGTTTGCGCCTCCTGGTGGCGCCCGGACCGCTGGTTGAGTAGGGCCTCAAAGGGCTGCATGTGAGAGAGGGTGTCGGCATCCTGCATCCGCTCCTGGCGCCACAATTTGATCTCTCCGGCCTTCAGCTCGCCGATGGCGCTCAGCTGGGCGGCAGCCCTGGCCAGGGCCTGATTCCGCTGGCCCCGGAGGGAAAGCCAAGTCCCCAGAGCGATGGCCAGGAGCATGAGCCCCATGAGGACGAACAGGCCGATGGGCCTGCGCCAGGGGATGGGGGACTGGGTCGTCATGCGCAGTCCCCTGTTCGCGCTGGGCTCCACCCGCGGTGCCGCCTGATGCTCAAGAGCAGGGCCAACCGGAGGTCTGGGGCATGACTGCACATACGAACCCGCAAGGTCTGATATGGCCCTGCTATCGGTGGTTCAGGCTGGGGTAATGAGTCCTGGCGATTTAAGTCTGATTGTTTTAGATGATCATTTTTTTACCTGGTAAATATTTTAACCTGATTACCAAGCATTCTCAGCCAAATAGAGGAGCTTGATGGGCATGGGCGGAGTTCTGG
>Ga0214247_1001475_pt1 | contig 9942 bp, 6 predicted proteins | sample TroBogypolimnion_18_FD_153085 | JGI IMG/M metagenome (GOLD analysis project Ga0214247, IMG submission 153085) | Freshwater microbial communities from Trout Bog Lake, WI - 03JUN2009 hypolimnion | ecosystem: Environmental > Aquatic > Freshwater > Lake > Hypolimnion/Profundal zone ... | reverse complement strand
TTCATTTACTAAACTATCGCCTGTAAACCAGAAGCGTATGGCCTCAGCCAAAGGCTGCTGCCGATGACCTAATTTATAACTTGCCCAATAATACTGGCACTCATGAGCAACGCTATCAGCCGTTTGATAGAATTGAACAAATTCTTCCCAGCGCTGATTATCAGCCAAATAGCTCAGCCACTGACTTCTAAGCAACCCCGCATAACGCGTGTCTTTATGATTGACTAGGAAATCCTTAATACGCTCAGTTTGGGATAAATCGGTCTTTAACCACTGATATTGCAAATAAGGATAAAGCGGATAATTAATTAATTGGCTACTTAAACTCAAAAACTCTGCGTTTTTACCTTGAGCTAACATCTTTTCTGCCAATAAAAAATCTTGTCTTTGTTGATCAAACTCACTACTAAAAGCGGTGTTACAAAGAAAAGACATGCCCAATAATAGACACATTAATTGACGTTTAATCTGCATAAGACTCATAGACACTTAAGTAATGTAATAGAACACCATATTACCTTACTTTTATAAATCAATCACATCTAGCTAATCAAATAACATCGCCAATTTAATTGCCTCTTACCATCAATATATTCTTATAAATTCACCTAAATTCACCTAAAAAAACAGAATATTCAAAAACTTAGCAACAAACTCTATTAAAAGACTTTAATTTCACCTATTATTAAGGCGTCTAAAGCAATAATTTAATCTAAATTCATTATCACCTTACCATTTGTTATAAATACATAAGTTGTTTGACTTATAAAATAAAAGACTGCGTGACAGACTTATCTAGCATCCGTATAATTTAGCGGTTTTGCTCCGTTGCGGCTTTAAAAGACAGCATCAACGTGCGAGTAAAACTAGGGTTTTAAAGGGATCAACTACCCTTTTGTAATATTCTTTCAGAGGTGACTATGAGTCAAAGTATGCTACCAACCAGACAAGGTTTATATGATCCGCGCCATGAACATGACGCATGTGGCGTGGGTTTCATTGTTCACATCAAGGGCCATAAAAGCCACGAGATAGTTAGTCAAGGCTTAGAACTACTAAAAAACCTGACCCATCGGGGCGCAGTGGGTGCTGATCCCTTCGCGGGTGATGGCGCGGGCATATTGATACAAATGCCTGACACTTTTCTACGTGCTGAATGCGCAAAGCAAAACTTAACACTACCTCTTGAAGGCAACTATGCAGTAGGCATGGTTTTTTTACCAAGTGATGCATCAAATCGCGACACTTGTATCACCCTACTTACCGACATTATCAAACAAGAAAAAGCTGTCTTACTCGGATGGCGCGACGTACCGGTAAACAATGACGGCCTAGGTGAAACAGCCAAGCAAGTTGAACCCAATATTAAACAAATTTTCATCGGCTTCGGTGAAGACTGCGCCGATCAAGACGCCTTCGAACGTAAACTCTTTGTTATTCGTAAACAAGTTGAAAATGCTGTCCGTGATTTAAACCTTGATCATGGCCATTCTTTCTATATACCCTCGTTATCTTCACGCACTTTAGTCTACAAGGGCATGTTATTAGCGAACCAAGTAGGCTCATACTACCCTGATCTACTTGATGAACGCCTTGATAGCTCAATGGCTTTAGTTCATCAGCGCTTTTCTACCAATACCTTCCCCACTTGGGATAGAGCTCACCCTTTCCGCATGATTGCGCATAATGGTGAAATTAATACTTTACGTGGCAATGTCAACGGCATGGCTGCACGCCGTCACTCCATCGCCTCTAAAGTTTTAGGCGAAGATGTACACAAATTATGGCCACTGATTGCCGAAGGCCAATCTGATTCAGCTTGTTTCGACAATGCTTTAGAACTGTTAGTCGCTGGCGGCTATACGCTGGCTCATGCCATGATGTTGCTCATTCCTGAAGCTTGGGCAGGCAACGTGTTAATGGATGAAAAACTACGTGCCTTTTATGAATACAACGCCGCCCTAATGGAACCATGGGACGGCCCAGCAGCGATTGCTTTCACCGATGGCCGCCAAATTGGCGCCACCTTGGATCGTAATGGTCTACGCCCTGCTCGTTACTTAGTCACAGATGACGATTTCGTTATCATGGCATCAGAAATGGGCGTGCTCGAAATACCTCAGCATAAAATCATCAAAAAATGGCGCTTACAACCCGGCAAAATGTTGATGATTGATACACAGCAAGGACGTATCATTGATGATGCCGAGCTGAAAGCTGAATTAGCCCACTTACATCCTTATTCAGACTGGCTAGACAAGACTCAAATCTTATTATCAAAACTACCTGCAGAAGTCTCAGCGATGGCACCCGATGCCAATACTTTGATGGACAGACAACAAGCTTTTGGTTATACACGCGAAGATATTGAGTTCATCCTAAAACCGATGGCACTGACTGGCCAAGAAGCTATCAGTTCTATGGGTATCGATGCGGCACTTGCTGTTTTATCGCAACGACCTCGCATGCTATATGATTATTTCAAACAAGGTTTCGCCCAAGTTACTAATCCAGCGATAGATCCTATTCGTGAAGAATTAGTAATGTCACTGGTTTCATTAATTGGCCCACGCCCTAACTTACTAGGTCTAGATGAAGGCGGCACTCACATGCGCCTTGAAGTTGACCAACCTATTCTGACCAATCAAGATTTAGAAAAAATTCGTCGCATTGAAGCACGTACAGGTGGTGTCTTTAAGACTAAAACGTTAACGCTATGCTATCCATCTGACTTAGGCAGTCAGGGCATGGAAGGCGCACTAGACAAACTTTGTTTAGCTGCTAAACAAGCCGTGCTTGATGGCAATAACATTTTGGCACTTTCTGATCGAGACCTAGATGCTGCTCATGTTGCTATCCCAGCTTTATTGGCTACATCAGCTGTACATCATTACTTAACCTTAGAAGGCTTAAGAACTAAAGTTGGTTTAGTCATAGAAACAGGTGAAGCTCGCGAAGTACATCACTTTGCTTTATTAGCGGCTTATGGCGCAGAAGCGATTAATCCTTATTTAGCACTGGATACACTCAGCGGACTATGTGCTGACATCGCCGACTTAAGCGAATATGAAGCTCAAAAACGCTATGTTAAGGCGGTTTCTAAAGGCTTGCTAAAAGTTATGTCAAAAATGGGCATTTCTACTTATCAATCTTATTGTGGCGCACAAATATTCAACGCCATTGGTTTATCTGAGCCTTTCTTAGATCGTTATTTCACCGGCACTACCAGCACAACTGAAGGTGCAGGTTTAACTGAGATCAGTGAAGAAACTGTTCGCCGTCATCGCCTTGCTTTTGGTAACGCGCCCTTATATCGCAATGCTTTAGATATCGGTGGTGAATATGCTTATCGTATACGCGGCGAAGCGCATACTTGGACACCAGCAACTATCAGTACTTTGCAACATGCAACACGTACCAATAGCCCTGATCTATATGCTGATTTTTGCCGATTAATTGACGAGCAAAACGAATCATTACTAACGCTACGTGGCCTGATGTCTTTCAAAGAAGATGCAGATCCAGTTCCTTTAGAAGAAGTTGAATCGGCAGCCAATATTGTTAAACGTTTTGTTACGGGCGCGATGTCTTTCGGCTCAATTTCTTATGAAGCGCATACCAATCTAGCTATCGCCATGAATCGTATCGGAGGTAAATCAAATACCGGTGAAGGCGGCGAACTTCCTGAGCGTTTCCAAACTTTACCTAATGGCGATTCAATGCGCTCAGCGATCAAACAAGTCGCTTCGGGTCGCTTCGGTGTAACCACTGAGTATTTGGTCAACGCTGATGATATACAAATCAAAATATCACAAGGCGCAAAACCAGGCGAAGGCGGTCAATTACCAGGTCATAAAGTCGATGCGGTCATTGCTAAAGTACGTCATTCAACTCAGGGCGTTGGCTTAATTTCGCCACCACCGCATCATGATATTTATTCAATTGAAGATTTAGCCCAGCTAATTCACGATTTGAAAAACGTCAACCCAGAAGCACGCATCAGTGTTAAATTGGTTTCTGAAGTGGGTGTAGGTACAGTTGCTGCAGGTGTTTCTAAGTCTCATGCTGATCATGTCACTATCTCTGGTTATGACGGTGGTACTGGTGCTAGCCCCATGACCTCAATCAAACATGCGGGCTTACCTTGGGAAATTGGTTTGGCTGAAACACATCAAACCTTAGTGCTTAATAAACTCCGTAGCCGTATTGCTGTGCAAGTTGATGGTGGCTTGCGTACAGGTCGCGACGTAGTGATTGGTGCTTTATTAGGTGCAGATGAGTTTGGTTTTGCTACGGCTCCTTTGATCGTTTCAGGCTGTTTAATGATGCGTAAATGTCATTTAAATACCTGCCCTGTAGGTGTTGCTACTCAAGACCCAGAATTGCGCAAACGCTTTACTGGCCAACCTGAACACGTCGTCAATTATTTCTTCATGGTTGCTGAAGATGTCAGACGCTGGATGGCAAAATTAGGCTTCCGTACTATTAATGAAATGGTCGGTCGTTCTGATAAGCTCGATATGCAACGCGCCTTATCACATTGGAAAACTGATGGCTTAGACTTTAGTCGAATCTTCTATAGACCAGAAACTGAGGTCAACGAAGCGGTTTATCATTGTGAAACTCAAGATCATGGCTTAGACCAAGCATTAGATCATAGCTTAATTGCCGAAGCTCAACCTGCCTTAGAAAAGGGTCAGGCCGTTCAAATCAACACCCATGTTCGTAACGTTAACCGCACTATCGGCGCTATGTTATCGGGCCAAGTGGCTAAACGTTATGGCCACAAAGGCTTACCTGAAGACACTATCGCTATTAAAGCAACCGGCATTGCTGGTCAAAGCTTTGGTGCGTTCTTGGCGCAAGGTATTAGCATCGAACTTGAAGGCGAAGGCAACGACTACGTTGGCAAAGGCATGAGTGGTGGTCGTATCGCTATTTATCCACCTAAAGACTGTCCTATTGACCCATCTGAAAATATCATCGTAGGTAACACTGTTTTATACGGTGCTATCAGTGGCGAATGTTATTTTAACGGTGTTGCCGGTGAACGCTTTGCAGTGCGTAACTCAGGCGCTCTTGCGGTTGTTGAAGGCGTAGGTGACCACGGTTGCGAATACATGACCGGCGGTGTTGTTGTCGTATTGGGTAAAACTGGACGTAATTTTGCAGCCGGTATGTCAGGCGGTATCGCCTATGTATTGGATGAATCACGTAGCTTTGATCAATTGTGCAATCTATCTATGGTTGAGCTAGAACCTATACCAGAAGAAGACGATACCCTTGAACTTATCGCTCATCAAGGTGGGGATTTAGAAACTCATGGTCGCGTGCATTTAATGTCAGACATGACTCGTCATGATGCTCAACGCCTAAAACATATGATTCAAAATCATAAACGCTATACTGGTAGCCCAAGAGCCCAATACATATTGGATCATTGGCAGCATTATTTGCCGCTATTTGTTAAAGTAATGCCGGTTGATTACCGTGCAGCACTCAAACAAATTCAAGCAGAACAAGCCTCCCTAACTGCGTAACCGTTTATTTAAAGAAGGTATTTAAAATGGGAAAACCCACTGGTTTTATGGAACTAGCGCGCACTGAACGGAGCTATGAAGCGCCGAGTGATCGTATAAAACATTATCGAGAATTTACTCTCGCTCCTAGCGACGAGAAAATGGCTGAGCAAGGCTCACGCTGTATGGATTGCGGCATCCCTTTTTGCCATCAAAGCTGCCCGGTTAACAACATTATTCCTGAATGGAATGACGGTGTATTTCACGGCAATTGGCAAGAAGCCTTATCGGTGTTACATAGCACCAATAACTTTCCAGAATTTACCGGAAGTATTTGCCCTGCACCTTGTGAAGCGGCTTGTACCTTGAATTTAACTGATCAACCCGTTACTATCAAATCTATAGAACGCGCCATTATCGATAAAGGCTGGGCAATGGGTTGGGTAAAACCATTGATTGCTGGGCAACGCTCTGGTAAACGCGTAGCGGTTATAGGCTCTGGTCCTGCGGGCATGGCCTGCGCGCAACAATTAGCGCGTGCCGGACATGATGTCGTGGTTTATGAAAAGAATGACCGTATCGGTGGCTTACTACGTTACGGCATACCTGATTTCAAAATGGAAAAATCACACATAGACCGACGTATTGCGCAAATGCAAGCTGAAGGTGTGCGCTTTAGACCTAACAGCCATATCGGCACCGATATTCCCGTACAAAAAATACTCGATGACTTCGATGCTGTGGTTTTGGCAGTAGGTTCAGAAAAGCCGCGTGATTTAGAAGTGACAGGCCGCAATGATTTCGCAGGTGTTCATTTTGCGATGGATTTCTTACGTCAGCAAAACAAACGCAATGCCGGCGACACCATCGCAGAAGACATCGCTATCTCCGCAGCTGGCAAACATGTGGTTGTGATAGGCGGCGGCGATACAGGCTCTGATTGCATAGGTACATCTATACGCCAAGGTGCATTATCCGTTGTGCAATTGGAAATTTTGCCTAAGCCTCCTGAAAAAGAAAATAAATTAACCACGTGGCCAAACTGGCCTAACAAGTTACGCACCACCACCTCACACGATGAAGGTATCAAGCACCGTTATTGGAGTGCCAATACCCAAAGCGTAACAGGCAAAGATGGCGTCATTACTCATCTGAATGCCGTAGAAGTCGAATGGAAACAAGAAGCGGGGCTATGGAAAATGTCAGATAAAGAAGGCAGTGCTTTTGCCTTAGATGCTGACTTAGTTCTATTGGCTATGGGCTTTGTGCATCCTGTACATGAAGGCTTGTTAAAGCAATTAGGTGTTGAGTTAGACGGACGTGGTCAAATTAAAGCCACCGAAAAACAATATAGCACTAGCATTAACAAAGTATTCGCAGCTGGTGATGGTCGTCGTGGCCAATCATTAGTGGTCTGGGCAATACGTGAAGGCAGACAAGCTGCTAGAGCCGTCGACGAATTTTTGATGGGTTCATCAGAACTACCTAGATAAGGTTTGCCAGCTAGAATCTTTATCAAGGGTGAATAAACAATCGTTTTATTCACCCTTTTTTGTGCCTGTTGACGAGACTAAACTCCTCTACGCCATGTTCATGTTCTTAAATTGAGCAACGACAAAACCGTTGCCTAAAGTCATGTAGGGTGTGCAAACAGCTTTATCGTTTGCCCACCATTTTCCGATTGAACGGTGGGCAGTGAGCGTTGCCCACCCTACCAGGCTGATGAAGTTGATTATATCCGGCCATATCTCGATTTTATCTTCGTATATTACCAGCCACTATAAAATCAATGGCTCTGTAATTTTTCCTGCAACCAGACTTTAATAAGTGATTGGTAGGGAACATCCCGAGAATTTGCCGCTGCTTTAATCGAATCCAGTAGATGCTGAGGAAGTCGCAACGAAATTGTTTTTGTGGTTGGCTTTAAATTAGGCAGCACCATCCGTTGTGCGTTTGTCCAATCCAGATAATCTGTGGAGTCATGTTGTTCCCAAAAGGCCTGCTCTTCGGATTCGCTAGCAAATTTGGGTATGGTTTTAAGTAGTTTGCTCATAAATAGTGCGCTCCTTTCTGTGCATGTCTCTGGCTGATATAACTCGGATGCTTTCACCAGCATTACGCAGGGTGAATGTAATATGTAATGCTCGATCTTCGTTTGTCTTACCCAGCGCGTGAAGGCGATATTCACCTTGACTGTGTTTAGTATCTTCTATTACAAGTAGTGGCTCATTGAAAAAAACTTGTTCAGCCTCAGCCATCGAGACATTATGCTTATCGTTTTTACGAGCATTACCTTCATCCCAATCGAATCGGTTGATTTTAGTTAAATTAATCATAGCTGTATATTATGAAGGTATACAATAAAAAGCAAGACTATCTATTTTGTAGCTTTATTAATAGACAAATTTAACACTGTAGTTTGTTGACGTTTGATAAAGCCATCCTTGTCTCGTTATTACTCTTCGTAGCTTGGGCAACGACAAAGCCATTGCCCAACACCACAGACTAATTTTAAATAACCATAATACTAATCGGATCAGTCCAAACACCACCGCCATTACTATCAATGCCGCGTACCCGTAACCAATATACTTGTCCAGGCTTCAGATCTGTTATTAAGATATGCGTACTAGTTACCGAAGATAGCGCATGTTGCCAGTTGCTTTCAATTTTTGGGTCGCCTAGCGTAATCTGGATTTCATAGCTTCCAGCGCCGGTTAATCTAGCGACTTGAATGTTTAAAGTGCCAGTTAATTGTCCATGAGACACTTTAAAATCACTAGGCGCAGGTAAAAGTTCGCTGCTGTTGTTACGCACGCTGTCGTGACGCAGATCATAACCGCTGGTGGCGAGCATGGCAGTATCACCTTCTGACATCAATTCTAGGTATAGTGCCAAACGTTTGAGTAAATCGCTTAAGGTTTGTCGAGTGGCATCGCGCTGGGCGATCTTGAGCGTATCATGAGTGAGGCTGGCATGATAAGCATCCTGAAAGGCCTCGTATTTGGCTTTGAGATTTTCTAGCGTGAGTCCTTGCCCTGCAAAAGGCTCTGGATAATGACTGTTGCCAGTCATACTGGTAATTATAGAGCCAGACTTGGCTAAGAAATCCGCTGCATTTAGGCGGTCGAAGGTAACAATAAGTTTAGCTTGCATAGAAATTTTTCCTATAGAGTAGGTTTAGCTTATGTATGTTTGGCGTTAGGTTGTTAGCTTAGTCTATTTTTTAAAATTGTCCAGCTCTAACAGATACGCATAGTTCTTTTCTTTAGAGTGACCGTGAAATCGTTAATATTTCCGGCATTTTTTGACAAAAGTAGGGGGGTAAGTGGCGACTTGAATTGGTAACGAAAAATTATGTAAACAAACTTTAAGACAGATTACCCCAGCATAATTTTTTGTTGCGGCACATTAAAAAATTTGCGACCTTGCATTCACGTTAAATACCCCAGCAGATCTTTTTGTCGCCTTACACGCGCCCTAGATACCACACCAGCCATTCTTGTTGCCTTAAGATTCTGTTTAGCTAGTCAAGCTCGAATTTTTGTCGCCTAGTGATAGCGCTAATTAACTGACAAGCCGTTTTTACGCGCTAACTAGCGTGATAATTAGCGCATAAATCGTTTTGATTTGCATACATTCGGGCTAAATTTTTAGCTAAAACTTAGCTTAAAGCAATAAACTAAGCGGGCGCCATATCTTTAGAGACTAATGCACTATCGAGTATCGCCTTTGGTATAACTATTGGTGTTAATGCCTGCAACTATCGTTATGCTGAATGCTTTCAGCGGTAGGTGTAGAACAGATTCAAAGTTTTGTTCGATTGTTTTCGATATTGCGTGTGTGCGGCGGTTTGCTGTCGCAATACCGCCCTACGACTTACGGACTTCAGCAGGCGCTATATCTTTAGACGCGAATGTACTAACGAGTACCGCCTTTGGTATAACTATTGGTGTTAATGCCTGTAACTATCGTTATGCTGAATGTTTCCAGCAGCAGGTGGAGAACAGTATCAAAGTTTTGTTTGTGCAGATAGTTTAACGGCGAATCTCGCCTTACGTGTTAAACTCATACATAAGCATTTTAAGTCAATACTTAGGTCGTAAATAACTCCTCAATTCTATTTTACTTCAATCGAGGCTACTTGCTTCCAGAAAAAAAATAACCTATTGTTGTGGTGTGAGGTTCGAATCGATAAATTCAATAAAAGGAGAAAAAACTATGCCTAACATCAAATGGTTATTAGCTATTTTTGGCTCTATGTGAAATACAGTGGGTAATCAAATTTTAGCTTCCCACAAAGAAAGTAAATCATGTTGATAATATTATTGATATTGCGATAGCCTCTGGCTCGGCGCTTAGCCAGCTGAATCTTACTATTAATGCCTTCAAGAATTCCATTAGTAATGTGCGACTCAACGAA
>Ga0214247_1001454_pt1 | contig 10090 bp, 10 predicted proteins | sample TroBogypolimnion_18_FD_153085 | JGI IMG/M metagenome (GOLD analysis project Ga0214247, IMG submission 153085) | Freshwater microbial communities from Trout Bog Lake, WI - 03JUN2009 hypolimnion | ecosystem: Environmental > Aquatic > Freshwater > Lake > Hypolimnion/Profundal zone ... | reverse complement strand
ACACAACCTTGCTGTAAACCAAACTTGGATCGAATTCCAATACTGCCTCGAATTTCGTCCCTCCTTCGTAATTCTTGATTTTGGGTGTCTCTGACACAAATACCCACTGGAAGATATCAAGATCAGTGTATAATACCTGTATACCATAATTATCCAACACAGCCTGCTCACCATCTGGATTTGATTCAGTTGGAGGAACTGCCTGCTTCTTTACTTTGTTCTTTGGCTGTACTGTATAAATTAAATTTTGCATTGCAGTCACAGCCAGAAAGAAATCTTGGCCAATTTTGACTGCATTCTCAACATGTTCGTCTGCAGCTCTTATGGGTTCCAACACATGCATAAACTTCACTAGTAAGCCAGTTTTTTTGGTAATGTCATACCCTTTGGCCAGCCCTATCTTAAGATGCTGGGTCATGTCTTCTAGGTGCCTCTTCACCATTGGGAATTCCTTTTTATGATGGCGTGTAATATCTTGTAACATGTGTTTCTCCAACGTTGCTGACTTGCTGAGAATACCAACAACATCCTGCATAGGTTTGAACGTCCTATTCAGATCCTCCATATATTCATCGTATTTTCTTTTTAGTTCCTCATAGTCCCTCCCGTGGACCATCTTGTACAGACCAAGTGTTATGGGGTCTCTCCACCAAAAAAATCCATTCACAAACTCGACATTGCTTCTGTAGAATTCACCTATCCCATCGATTCTATTCAACGGCCCCCATCCAGGATCTTTCTTCTCTATTGGCAGCCATCGGTTTTCCACTGACCAGAAGAGGATAATGTTGAGCTCCTTGTCCCTCAGAAATATTCTATTATGGAGGGCGTCTTTCACGTCGTTCAGGCGGCGCACCCTTGAATCAGGTCGCTGGAACGGGCTTGATGGAACTGCAGGCTGCCACTCTGCGCTGTACGGAGGGCCGTCACTGGGTTTTCCACCTTGTGGTACGACGTACATGCAGACAAGGTGTCTATACCTGATCATCACATGCCTTTGATCTCTGGCAATTAGCATCTGGCATTTTCTGGGACCCAGTGGATTGCGTACTTTTACCTTGGTCCCGTCCTTTCGTTTAACCTGTCCTATATTAAACTCAAACCACTCGTATCCACTCCAAGACTGTTCAGAAGGAGCAAAGTATGGCCAATCATCTCTGAAGAGCTTCCAATCAATTTCAGTTCCGATTGTGTAAGCCTCCAAGTTTTGATATGTGTAATAAACACACTTGGTCACTTCATTCCAGATAACATAGATTCGACGAACAGGGTCGTAGAATGGGGCACAGAGACGCAGACGAGATTCTTCTTTTTCATCTATGTATAACACAATGTACCAGTTAAACCTGTCCACATATTGTGGCCTATGAGGATGAGGAGTGTAGTGGAATTTCTTCTCTGCTATAATTTCATATTTTCCTGGACGTTTGTGCACCACCTGTAACGGTTGCGTAGCTTTTGCTTCTTGGGTTTCCCCTTCTTCTGGGACACCCTCCTTTTGAGGGACTTGATCCGGCATTTCCGGTATCGTCTCCATAAAACAATTCACACAGCCTTCTTGTGTGGCTTAAATACAACAGCAATGCATCTATTCTTTTTATCTCAAACCACATTATCTCAAACCACATTATCTCAAACCACATTATCTCAAACCACAGTAAACACCCCATGCGCCCAGACGACCCCCCTGCCCCCCGCTAGGAACGGGAGGACCGCCCTTTGGGACACGATGTGGGTCATCCTGGTGTCGTGCATGCAGTACGCGCCCAGCTCCTCCCACTGCCCCGTCTTGGCCAGGTGGACGGCGTGGAGGCCCGAGCCCGTCTTGTTCTCCAGGCCGTTGGCGGAGAGGAGCCGGTCGAGCGAGAAGGTCCTGCCCAGGCCCAGCTTGCACGCCTCGAAGACGTCCACCGTCTTGCGCACCCACGCCCCCGCCTGGGACGCTGGCAGCCCCCAGCTCCTCGCCAGGAAGGGGATGTCGAAGCGGATGCCGTTGAAGGCGCACAGCCTGGGGGCGGCGTCCAGGTGCATGACAACCTCTTTCCTGAGGTTCAGGTCCTCCTCTTCGACCTCCCCTTTGAACAGGAAGGTCTTGGATATCCCCTGGCCGTACAGGCACACGCAGGTGACCCTCACCCGCTGGCCGTTTTCATACCCCTCCGGGTTCAGCCCCGTGGTCTCGATGTCGAATGCCAGAGGGGTCGCAGGGCTCGCAGGGGCCTGGTTCATTGGGTTGGCTGAGGCGCAGCGCACAGGCCCTCAAATAGTGCTCCACCTCAAGGTTCTTTCTTGTCTCTATCAGCTGCAGGCTGGCTGTTAGGGAGTGGGGGTGCCCGGAGTTGGGGTTGGGTAACTTGGGCTCGCCTAGGAGATGGGAGGTCTTTATGAGGTGCCCCAGCTCCAACGGGACCTGCATTTGTATTCTGAGCTGGGGTGCCTGGTTAGCACGCATGAGAGTTTTATTTTTTTATTTTCACGGTCTGTGTGGAGTATTTAAGCAGGGGGGCAGGATTGACATGATAACACTTTTTAATGAGTTCAAATCAATATATTACTGAAATTCAGGTTGCTGCACGCTCAGAATCCAGCTTTGACGCAGAAGAGCTCTCAGTGTGCTCTGAGTATGAGGATGAACAGCAAGATCCTCCCATCGTTGCACAGATGGCCAATAATGAGATTTCAAGGGCTGTGGAGCTGCTTGAAGATGCCAAGCGGACAAATGATGCTCTTAAGCAGACGGTGCTCACCCAGGACGAGCATATAAAGAGTTTAACAGCGGAGAACCTGCGTCTCACACAACTGCTTGATGGAATGAATGGCATACAAAAGAGTACTGCGCATCCAGACTCTGATATGGCATTGGTGCCAGCTGGGGGTGGGTCGGGGCAGCAAGTGTGGGAACTTGCTTCATTAATGGAAGCACTTGCTCAAAGCGAGCGGGAAAAGGCAGGTCTTTCACACGAGTATAGTGAGCTTGAGTCCCGTTGTCAACACTTTGAAGATAACTATACGAAAGTGAGAAAGGAAAATGCAGCGCTCAAAAGGACCAATGCTGAGTTAAGGGGCATTGAAGACGATTATAAGAAGCTTCAAATGGTAAACGATGCACTCAGATCGACAGTTAAAGATTTGACAGGAAAACTCTCAGGAGAACAGCGGGACGATCATGAGCTCTTAGAATTAAGGGCATCGTCCACCGTCCTCACTACACGCTGTGCTCAGTTAACAGAAGAGAAACGCATATCCGACGAGCGGCTTAAGCACGCTGAAGCTACTTTGGCACAGGAAACTGCTGCAATGTTCATACTCAAGGCTGTATGGCAGGAAACGACTGCACGTCCGTCTCAGCAACTCGCCACATTGGAGGCTCAACTTGCTGCCTTCAGCTCCGAAAACCGCTCACTCACGGACAGACTGGCAGTGTGTGCAGCCAGGAACGACGTGGTGGAAAGGTCCCTGGATCTTTATATGATGGATAAACGCGAACTTTTAGCCCAGACAGGTCGATTGAAGGATGCACTCCGCGAAGCAATTGACGTTTCGGAGGATATGAGCTCGCTCATGCAGCATACCTTCCAAAACCAGGATGCAAGGATCCAAGAAGCGTGGAGCCGGTGCAGAGACCTACAGAAAGAAAACCAGAACGAAAACCAAGAATGGGCCAGGGCAATGTCTGCTTTGAGGGTACAGAAAGACAGCTCAGATGCACGGGCTACAATTTTGGGGAACGACGTCTGTCGGGCAACAGTACGTCTGCGGCAGGCACAATCTGCTAACGCAGCCCTGGCAGACGCAAACGCACATTTTGTGGGGTTGATGGACGAACACAACACTATTGTCAGGGCTATGCAACTAGAGCAGAATGAGATGGTACAACTACTGTACGCTCAGCAGATTGCTGGAATGCAAGTAGCAGCAGCTGCTCGCGCTGCCCCTCGGCTCGCTATACCGGAAGCCGCCCAACCCGCTCCACAGGCAGCCGCCCCACCCGCTCCACAGGCAGCCGTCCCTCCCGCTCCACAGGCCCAAAACGACCGCAGACGTCGCCAACTGGCGGCTGGGGCAAGGCAGGACGGGGCTGGGCAAGCTGGGGCTGGGCAAGCTGGGGCTGGGCAAGCTGGGGCTGGGCAAGCTGGGGCAAGGCAGGACAGAGCAAGGCAGGACAGAGCAAGGCAGGACGGGGCTGCTGCAGGACAAGCAAGGCAAAGACAAGTGGAGCCTGAATGGAATGGGTTCAGCTTCGGCGCATCTATGCTCTGAGGCGGGCTAGGCAACCTACTTTTTTATTAAACCAATTCGATTGCATGTCTGTATCCATGTACCAGATAAATGTAAGTATATATGACTAATATCAGTAATCACAATGAGAGGAATGAGAGGGACGCTTCCCTTGGCTGTATTTCTTTTGGCTCTGACCAACACGACCCCGGCGCAAACATACCCTGTAGACCCCTTTCTGATGAGGGCGGTCTACTCGCGCACGTTTCGCCTAAGGGACGGGTCTGTCCTGGCCAACGTGGACGGGGCCGCGTTGGAGTCCATGAGGGGAAACCTGCAGAGGCTGCTGGCTGTGGGTGACGTGAACGCCGAGCTGCTCCCAGCAGCGCGAGCCCTGCCAGACGATCAGCTCCTGGCGATCCTCCTCCTGGCTGTGGCGGGGAATTTCACAGTGGACCAACCCCCCTCAGCGCTGCAGCAGCAGTGCGGGATCGTGATTGACGGGGGGACTGGCGCCCTGATACTGAAGGACAGCAACGCTGCCCAGTCCGTCATACTGGAGGTGCTCCTGATCGTGAGCATAGTGTGTCTTCTCAGGGCGTGGAACGAGATCAAGTAGTATTTAGGGGTTTTAGGCATTCAGGACAGCGTATGGTGGAGACCAATGGGCTGAGCCCTGCCGAGGAGGCCCAGCAGGAGGACGAGAAGCAGCTCGCACAGAACAAGCAGGACATAGAGGAGGTGCTGAAGCTCATTGCAGAGCAGACCGATAGGAAGGAGGCCGAGAAACGGCTGATGGAGGCGGAGACAAGGGTGGAGGAAGGGCACCAGGGCAGGGTGTTCCATGCCCACCAGGCCAGAAAGATCCCCTTGCATGGCCACACCAGCCACCTGCTGCACCTGGCGGAGGCGCTGGAGCTCAGCATGAGGACGAAGCGGCACGGGGAGGACCTGCACAGGTCACTGGGGAACCTGTCAAGGCACAGGGTGAAACTGCTGAGGAGGATCATGGAGAGGGGGCTTTTCTAGCCTGTTAACAAGGCCGCTACATCAGCACGTACACTTTGCCCGCCAGCGGGTCGAAGTTGGACTCAAAACGTCTGCTGACCTGCGTGGCATTACTGTCCCCTTTGCCCCCGCATACCCCGTCCTGGACGCCGCAGTCGGCTGTATGCCACCCTTGGCTGATCAGCTCGCTCCTGTACCCCTGATCCAGATTGGACCCCCATGCACGGGGGCGCTGCGTTGCGCCCCCTGGTTGGTTGCAGCACTCGTAGAACATACTCCTTGGGCCTGTCCAGCCCTGGCGGTTTGGGGGGTACTTGAGCTTTATGCACATGTCCCCTGGGCAGTAGAGCTCTTCCTCATAGCCGGGGGGGAGCGCGCAGAGGCAGATGGGGATAACGAAAAGGAGGGTCCGTGCGTGCATTTTCCTTTGTTAATATATACGGCTATATATTAAACGGGGGTTGGGGATTCGTTACATAGTAAACACGCATGTCTGTCCTGAAGATCCCCCTAACACCAGGACAGGCGGTTACAATCCACGGCTGGCTACAGCCTAAGCTGACGCTCTCCTGGACGGACGTGCTGTCCAACACCAGCCTTACCATGGAGCACCTGCACAAGACGGCCAACATCCCGAAGGAGCTGCTGCACAGGATGCAGCCAGACATAACCGCGTGGATCAAGGCAGGCAGGGCTAGCGTGGCGGACGCGCCTTCCTACATTGGCGTATGGGCGGCTCACCCCCTGAGGGATCTCAAGGTGGACCTGGCCGAGATAGCCGCCTTTGGCTGGAGCGCCAAGGTCCTTAGGACCAGCGGCGTGTCCTACGGGGATCTAAAGGAGGCGGGGATGACCCACGAAACGATGGGGCTCTTCGGCTACACGCTGTACGACTGGAGCACGCTGGGGTTCAGCAAGACGGACGCTGAAAGGGTGCCCGCCCCCGTCCTAGGGAGGCTGTTCAGGATGGCCAAGGCGGACGTGCTTAGGTGCCTGGTCTGACTATTTTGACTATTTTGACTATTTTGACCACTTTGACTATTTTGACTATTTTGACTACTTTGACTACTTTGACTACTTTGACTACTTTGACTACTTTGACTACTTTGACTCCTTTGACTCCTTTGACTACTTTGACATGTGTTTAAAGTAAAAATTTAATATGTGCTTGCGCGGTTTAGGCAGGGCCAAGGATCTAGTCAGGGCCAGGGATCTAGTCAGGGCAAAGGATCCCATAGTCTTCCACGCCAGGGAGATCAATCTCAGCGCACCTGTCATCGTCAAGAGACACAGACAAGAGGCTAGACTCTGTAGGCTGTATGTCCAAGTCACCTAGAAACGCGTCTGCAGGGATGCCGTGCATATCCATTCCACCAAGAGCTTCAAATTGGGGAAGACCAATTGAGTAGTCTGTCAAGAAGATGCCCTCAGTCCCTTCGATAGCATTGGAGCCACGGATTGGTGGCAGTGCGTCAAGGACCGTTTCCAAATGGACAGTTTCAGGACAGGCTGTTTCCAAGTGGACTGTCTCCAAATGTACAGATGTTGAGCAGATAGGCTGGGTGTCAAATGTATCAAGAACCCCTCTTCCATCCATCTCGGTCCAGTCTGCCTTGTCACCATGCCCCTCTGGCTGGTCCTGTTCAAAACAGAGGTTGGGTGGGTAGTTTGCAACAACTGCATCCTCAACTACATCCTTGGAGGGATCTGGGGTTTTGTTATTTGCAGCTCTCTGATGCTTTCTTTCTCCTCCCTTCGAAATGTATGCCCAACGACACTGGAGTGCATCATAGGTTCTATTGGGGAACTTGTCAAGCATGTAAGTCCATCTGCATCCATGCTCTTTTTGTTCATTGATCAGCCTATTGTCCTCCTGTTCAGTCCACTTTGTGTGCATGCTCAGTTTAGACCCTGCTGGTCCACTCCCAATCATCCGCAACCAGCGATGCCTGCAAGCTCTTGGGGTCCGTCTAGGAAAACGTTCCTGAATAATGGCTGCTACAGCATCCCAGTTATCACACTCCCCATCGATTTTATAGACATGTTGATTGACCGCATGGATTAGAATCTTGTCTTCTTCAGCGCTCCACTGCGTTCTGGTATATGCAGTTTCTTCTGATTCCTTCGCAACATGCTTTTCCTGGACGAGGGGAGTATCTTCTTGAGCACTGAATATTGTTGTGATTAATGCTGTTTCTTCTCGTTCCTTAGCAGCACGCTTCAATTCACTCCTTCTATCACTCTTGCTTCTCTTTAGATCCAGGGCCTTGAGAGACTGATTCCTGTCTAATAAAACCTGTACATGATCACTGACTGAGCGACGGGATCGATGGGGGAATAGGGGTATGATTTTTCTCCAATTGAGACCATGTTCTGTCAATTCCTGGATCAACAAATTATCCTCCTCCTCTGTCCACGCCTGTCTGCGTTTACGATGTACATCCAACAATGGGTTGTGGACGGGATCACCATCATAGGAAGAATCATGAGCCTCTCCCACCTTTTCACTGCTCTTCTTCCAGTTCAGTAATTTATACCCATGTGACTTGACTGATTCCATAGAGCGGTGGGGTAATTTGGCACTGATTGTCGACCACTTGGCGCCATGTGTATTCAGTTCTTGGATCAACCAACGATCTTCCTCCTCTGTCCATTCTTCCCTGTACGATGTGTACATAGAGCTTTCCAATCGTTGGAAACGCTTCTCTATAGACAGTGCACTCCGTCGGGGAAAACGCCCGCTGAAGAGTGTAAATATCTTCACCCAATCTTCACCATGCTCAATCACTAACTTTTTGAGCAAGGCATCCTCTTCATTAGAGTATCTGCCAAACGTATGTTGTTTTCTCTCTGCTTGGGCTGATTCGCCCCCCCGCTCTTCCTGCTCGCTTTCAAACATTCGCTTCATTGATCAACATGAAATATGCCCACAAAACCCAGGATCTTAAATACTCCTGAATAGACAGCAAATGTAACAGAAGGGTTTATAGACTGGTGATGAAGTTGCATGGATGGGATGGGTTATACCATTTATAAAATCTATGACCTATGCTAGCGATACTATTGAATTATTTGAATATGTGCCAACTAGATTGTCTTAAAGGGGCGTATGGAGACTTAAAACATATAATTTTAATAAAAGATTGTGTGTCTAGTCAGGACCAAGGAGCCCATATTCATTGGACAAGGAGCTTGCGCCAGCTGCGGGAAATACGTCCAATCCACAGAGACCTTCAGTGTCTGCTAAGAAGTCATGCAGTCCAGTGTCAAACTGGGGAAAACTGCCCCCTAAAGCAGGAGGAAGTGTGGAGCGCTCATCTGAAGGCCCAGTGTCATATCCAGTGGCTGCCTTGTGCTTTCCCAACAAGCCTGCCTTGGACGAAGGAAAGGGCGCTGCGGCTACAGACCCTTGATCACCCTCTTCGAAAAACTGGGTGCTGGCTGCGCTTGGGACGTGTATGCTGTAATGAGGGACCCCGTCCAGACGGGAGGTCGTTGGTCCCTCTGAGCAGACAGAACCTTTCTTATCGATCAGGAGTTTGGAACGGGATTGGCATTCCGCGACTGAGCGATCCAGCAACTCACTCAATTGCTTGAAGCTGAGCAGCATGTTGAAACCGTTCATCAACAGCTCGTCGTCGTCGTAAGTCCACTGACGTTGAACAACTTGAACCTGCAACGGCTGAGCAAGTGACACACCAGAAATCGGCCCAGAACAGGCGCCTCCTTGGAAGAAGGAATCGATCCTCTCAATGGGCCTTGCGTCTCCCATAGCTCCAGAGCATAAAAATTGAGAGAGTCTGTCATCATCCGTACTTCCGCGTGCATGCTTTGTCATGACCTTTACGTCTCCCATCGCTCCAAAGGATAAAGGTTCAGAGAGCCTGTCATTGTCTGTACTTTGGCTTGCATGCTTTGACATGGCATCTGACTGTAGTTTTTTAAGACGACGTATAAGAACCTGTTCTTCTCTATTTAGAGGCAATTTTGGAATTGACTGTGTTTTTGGTTCACGATTGTCCCTAAGGTATTGCTCCCAACGGCCTCGTATGCTTGACTGACTTCTGTCGTAAAACTTCTGAAAGTCACTGACCAGTCGGATAGTGATCCTACCGCCACTTTCTTGCGCTAGTTTTCTAAGCAGGTCGTCCTCTTTACTGGACCACCTATGTATCCTGAGTGACACATCGTCTGTAGCAGGCTCGCTCTCGTACGTTCGCTTCATTGGTTAACATGAAATATGCTCATATTGCATAGGATCTTAAATACTGATACTATTGAATTATTTGAATATGTGCCAACTAGATTGTCTTAAAGGGGCGTATGTTCGCGAATTGGCAAGCCTTTATTTTTTTCCGCCGGGAATGAATCACAAACCACGAGACTCCCCGTGTGGGGCGCCCGGCGCATTCATGCTAGCGCTGCGACAGAGGTACCCGGCGGCGACGGATGCCACCGCCCACAGCATGAGCAATGCGCCTATGTACACGGTCGCCTCAACGACGGAGTAGGGCCCGTCTCTCAACTGGGCGATCAACACAATGAGTGCCACAAAGATAAAGAGCAGGGCCAGGCGCGCGACATCTACGGAGGCCATCCTGTTGCGGCTGGCTCCGGGGCGCTACTGGCTTTTATTCCACCCGAGTTGCATACTATGGTTTGTTCGCGAATTGGCAAGCCTTTATTTTTTTCCGCCCCCAAACAACAAAAGGCCTAGGCCTCCGCCGCCACCGCGGCCAAGGAGGCCTTAGTAGATTTGTTTAAAGGGGCACATGGAGACTTAAAACATATAATTTTAATAAAAGATTGTGTGTCTAGTCAGGACCAAAGAGCCCATATTCATCGGACAAGGAGCTTGCGCCAG
>Ga0214247_1001451_pt1 | contig 10104 bp, 10 predicted proteins | sample TroBogypolimnion_18_FD_153085 | JGI IMG/M metagenome (GOLD analysis project Ga0214247, IMG submission 153085) | Freshwater microbial communities from Trout Bog Lake, WI - 03JUN2009 hypolimnion | ecosystem: Environmental > Aquatic > Freshwater > Lake > Hypolimnion/Profundal zone ... | reverse complement strand
GCCGAGTCAGTGGGCTCTGTGGGGTTGATTTTGGGGCTCTTCACGCGTATTTGTGCATTCGGCGTCGGAGTCACCATTGTTGTGGCAGCCTTGATGGTGCATAGTAAAATCGGATTTTTTATGAATTGGTTCGGTACCCAGGCAGGCGAAGGATACGAGTATCACCTGCTTGTTTCAGGCATGGCATTGACCCTTATGTTGACAGGAGGTGGCAGGTGGTCTTTGGATTCCATGATCTCTCAAAAAAAGGACTGATACAATCGACTCACGGAGGGGGCAATCACCAAGACCAGGAATTTTGGTATGCATTACTTGCCACGCCCCTTTTGTTACACAAAAAAAACAGTAAATCCCGCACCTAATGCGAGAGTAAGGAGAACGTTATGAACAAGTACCAAATTGCTGTAATTGTCGGCAGCCTTCGAAAAGATTCTTTTAATCGTTCCTTGGCAGATGCAATCGTTAAACTTGCACCCTCGGAATTCACCTTCAAACAAATAGAGATCGGGAAGTTGCCTCTTTACAATCAGGACGACGACACCAATCCAGCTGAGTCCGTGAAACAATTCAAAAGTGAAATCAAGGCAGCGCAAGGTCTGTTGTTCGTAACACCGGAATATAACCGGTCGATTCCCGGTGTGCTGAAAAATGCCATCGACCAGGCCTCCCGCCCCTATGGCCAGAGCGCCTGGGCAGGAAAGCCCGCCGGTGTTATCGGAGTTTCTGTGGGGGCAATCGGAACAGCTCTCGCACAACAGCATTTGCGCAACGTTCTCGCCTACCTCGATGTCCCCACCCTCGGTCAGCCGGAGGCCTTTATCCAGGTAAAGGACGGTTTGTTCGATGAAGAGGGTAACATTGCCTCGGGAAGCAGAGACTTCCTGCAAGGCTGGATGGATCGCTATGGAGTTTGGGTGAAGCGTCACTCGGCATAATTTTCTATCTACCCAGCATGGCTGGACCAGATTGACCATTTCAATATGGTCTGGCCAGCATCAAAACGAGACTTTCATCTAAAGGGAAAAAACATACCTGGATATTGAAACACTATCCGGCTGAAGCCCTCTCCTCATCTACCAGGATGCCAAGTTAAGCCTCTGCATCCTGGCGGAAGGAGAGGCATATGATCATATTCTATGCCTCCAAAAAATTTATGCCGGGCACAGTGAAGCAGATTTCTACGACTACTGAAAACTGGGGCTACACAATCGGTTACCCTTATTTAACCTGAATCTCCCCCATTCCCATATATCCAATAGACTCAGAAGAATCTTCCCCCAAAGCAACACGATAAAAAGAGCCACCATCTTGACTGATTATTCTTACCTTGATCCCCTCTTCATACATCGTGCATCGGTCACTATACATATTCTTTACTTCTGCTTTATTATATTCGCTTATATAGTTATACAGGTCATTAATATCTTTGTATGTTTTGCACATTGTAGCGTCATGCTTGGTGACCCATCCTTTTTCCGCCGGGGGCGCTTCGTTGTTTTTAGTTTGATTGTTTATCTCCCCTTTGCCCGGTTCTTCATGGACTACAGGATGCACATCAAGCGCCCGTATATCATTAGATGTTTGTTTCCTGGCAAAGTCTTTCAACCTATCCGGATTCAAATGTATCCCGTCTTTATCGATAAGAGAAGAGGCCAAGACATAATTACAAGATTCAGCAATCATGCCTTTTAATGGCCCATCTTCAACGGAATTCGGAATACAAGTGAAGGCGATCCCCTTATCTACATCCATCACAACTACCGGTTGGGGTTTATCACTTACGGGAGGTATGCAGTTGGAGCCTTTATCTTTATAATGCCCGCCAATAAGGCCTCCCGGGGTTGGGCACATCCAAGATCCAGGGGCCACAAAATAAGGAGAGATTTCTTTTGGTGCTGTTTCTAAGCTTTTCGGATCTTCTTTCTTTTTGGCTTCAATAGTGTTTATTTTGTTATGCTCAATTTTGGCGATTTCATCTAACTTTCTCTGTTTCTCCTTTTCGGCAGCCTTTTTTTGATTACCTATTTCTATAGCTCCGCGATGAAGTTGGCGATAAATGACAATTTCATCAGGATTTAAAGGACTGTGGGAATCTATCTTTGCAAGTACATCATATGCGTTCGCTTTTTTTGTTTGATCCCAAGGGGCAGATGAGAGGAACTCCTCCATGTTGCGCCTCTCTTCAGGCGTGGTGCGCATTGAATGGTGAGCAGGAGGAGGGGCATCGTCGCTAGTTGCGGGACGAGCCGGTATGACCAGAAAAAGCAGGGCAAGAACCAATATGGCCTTTTTCATAATGAACTCCCCTTTTATACCTTCATATTCTTCCGCTGTTTGGGTAACTTCTGATGCGAGTATATTTTTGAAACGTATAAATGGATATCATGGTTACCACTCCGACAATAAAAAGACCTGCCAACCTTGTCGGCGTGGATTAAGTTGAAGGAATCATCAATCGACTCAGAGCCAGAAACCAAGGAGACAGGTCATGAAGGAAGGATAAAGAATATCGGCTTAGATGTCCATAAAAACTCAATCTCAATTGGAACAGCCGACATCGGTCGCGACGGTGAAGTCAGATATTACGGTACAATCAATAATGGCATGAACCAATCGGATACAGTTATCCGTAAACGGGTGTGCGTCCACCATACAGCCTCTACAAAAACAAGACCTCTCGACGAGTTAACCCAACGAGAGGTCTTTGCAAGAAATCTTAATGATGATCGTAATGGCCGTCATAACCTCGATGATCACCATGATGTCCATCACCCCCGTGACCACCGTGATTTTCAAAATGATCATGGTGATAGCGGATCACTCCATCAGGAACCCTTCCTCGGTACGGATGTCCCCAAGGGCCGTGCTCATAATAAGATCTATGCCAATAACCTCCGTTATTCCACCACCAGAAGCCTCCAAAGAAGAAAGGCACGGACACAACTACAGCCGGTTCGACTACAGGCACGGCCGGTTGGGCGACTGGAATGACCGGTACAGGAACAGGTATCGGCACCACCACACCTGAAAAAGCAAAACTTTGACTGGCTACACATATCAGCATTACTGCCGCAATTACAACAGACTGTTTAAATTTCATCGCTTTCTCCTCCCTCTACTGAGTGATGTTATCGGTCCATTAAGCCTTAACGGAAAACAATTTTGCAGGCCCAATTCCTAGGATTGTCAAAGCAAGCAACATGCCATATATCTTCACAAGAACACAAAAATAAAATTTCAACAAAATCAGATAATTGGAAATAATATCTTTATCAAACCAACTGCCTCCCAGTGTAAGAAATATCCACTATGGACGTGTTCGTGTATTTTTTATACAGGAAATTGCTGCAGTTAAAAACCGGAAACAACCAATGCTGGCGTGATAGTCTTCGCAACGATCAGCTTTTTGAGGAAAGATCACTCGGGTTTAACAAAGGACTTCCCATTAATTGCATCATTCCCTTTTGGCGGCAGGCCATTCCTTTCCCTGAGGTATTCGACATACTCCTTTCCTTTCACGCCAAGCGCACTGGCCTCGGCCAGGATTACATCCACAAGTTCTCTCTCGTAAACCTGCCGTATCTGCTCCTGCCGATTAAGCGTCAGAGCCTCTACCGCCTTCATGAGATGCTCCAGTTTCGCCATCAGATCAGTGTTTGCCTTGCGCTGATCCTCCATGAAGCTGTACATTTTAGATTCAAGACTTTCAATCCGTTGGTTTAAATTTGGCATGTCTTTCTCTCTCTTAAAAAGAATCCCACTGGACCAGCATCAGCCGACAGGAACTCGCCTTTGAGCCCGCAGTACTTGACGGGTACTCTCTACTCGCTGGATGATATCATCATTGGGCAAATGAATCTCCCTCTATTTCCATCCCGCACAGCTTAGGCCGTCCAGCCGCTTGCCAGCTTTGATGGGGTGTTCTCTCACACTCATTTCTTGCTTCTTTGTTGAGCTTTTTCACTATTGAAGCTGATTAGACAATATACAAAGAAACGGCTCTCAACTTTTGCTGCAATGATAGCGGCACTGCAAAACAGTCAGGGTGTCCGCCCTTTCGTCCCAAGCGTATACAAGCCTGTGTTCCTGATCAATGCGGCATACCCAGAACCCGGCAAGCTGGAAGCGCAACGGCTCCGGCTTGCCTTCGCCCTCGACGGGAGTACGCAGGGCCGAGTTGAAAAGCGCGTTGATACGCAAGGTTTTCTTCTTATCCCGCCCTTGCCAGTACAGAGAGTCTTCCCCTGCACGGGACGCCCAGGCAAGCTTTGCCATCTAATGGTTTTCCATTTCCGGAGTGGCCAAAGGCCCTTCAAAAACCTCCCCTTGATGCAGGGCGGCAATACTTTCCAGCAGCGTTCTGCATTGGCGGAGCTACGCAACAGGAACCCGATTGTACCACTTCAGAGAATTACGGTTTAAGTATAACAGGGGATCATAAAATATAGCAATTTTTCTGGAGGCCATGGAAGCAAGAATCGACGTTGCGATGATCGTATTATCAGCATATCGCACCCCCATTTCGTCCGATCGTGAGAGGCAAGGCGAGCAAATCGACGGAGTTTCCTCTTGGCGGAATGATTCTCTACACTGAAACACCGGTAGCTATTATGTGGGAGCAGAGTTTGGAAAATCAAAATGAGGTCAAACGGAAAGAGAATATTCCACAATTTTAGCTGAGATATCCAGAGAGCAGAAAGTACCTACCGTTTTTTCAAGGGTAGTTTTTTGTTGACCTTAGGCATTCAATGGGTAACTATGAAATATTAAATGGAATTCCAGTTAAATATATGCGTTCTTTACGAGGAGAAAAGAACAGATGGACAATCGATTCTTTGCACAGCCCATTCTCAACTCTCCTTATGATTATCCGTCACGACACTGGGAGCTGGATAATGAAGGACAGCCGACCCAGCAGATCCTGGAAAACCGACGCAGCACCCGATTCATCACTCCGATCCCGAAGCCGCGGAAGCAAAAGGGCAAAAAGATCCAGCAAACCCTTTTTGATGTGGATGAACTGCGATCTCAAACCCAGCAGTATGACCCGACCTCGATCATCAACGAACTCCGCCAACATATCGATGGGTGGCGGAGCAGGCCAAATCCTGCCGACTGGCAGGTAAGTCCTGAAACAACCCGTCTGCTTCAGCATTGGCGGCATCATCCGTTCAATGGTATTCGGCCCTTTTTCTGCCAGATCGAAGCGGTCGAAACGGCCATCTGGCTGACTGAAGTGGCTCCCAAATCAGGGAAAACAGGGTCTCGCTTCCTAGAACATATTGCCAACGCCAATCATGACGCCAATCCGGAATTGCTTCGTTTGGCCTTGAAACTGGCCACCGGCGCAGGAAAAACTACGGTTATGGCCATGCTCATCGCCTGGCAGACCATCAATGCCGTCCGACACTCAACGAGTAAGAAATTCACCCGCGGTTTTCTGGTGGTGACACCTGGTCTTACCATCCGTGACCGCCTGCGCGTTCTCCTGCCCAATGACCCGGACAGCTATTATAAGAGTCGAGAGATTGTCCCCTCTGACATGCTCCCTGACCTCGAACGGGCAAAGATCGTCATCACAAATTACCATGCCTTTAAGCTCCGTGAACGGATGGAGATCTCGAAAGGCGGGCGGGCGCTCCTGCAAGGACGGGGAGGTGATGCGTTGCATACCCTGGAGACGGAAGGACAGATGTTGCAGAGGGTCATGCCCGATCTGATGGGCCTGAAGAGCATCATGGCGCTGAATGATGAGGCTCACCATTGCTACCGGGCAAAACCGGATCCTGAAACCGGGGCAGACCTGAAAGGTGATGACAAGAAAGAGGCCGAGAAAAATAACGAAGCGGCCCGGTTGTGGATATCGGGCCTGGAGATCGTGGGTCGTAAGCTCGGGCTCAACCATGTTGTCGACCTGTCGGCAACCCCATTTTTCCTGAGTGGTTCAGGCTACATTGAGGGGACGCTCTTCCCCTGGACCATGAGCGACTTCTCCCTGATGGATGCCATCGAGTGCGGCATCGTCAAGCTGCCCCGTGTCCCGGTGGCCGACAATATCCCTGGCGAGGAAATGCCGATGTTTCGCAACCTCTGGGAACATATCCGAACCAGGATGCCGAAAAAAGGCCGGGGCAAGGCTGAGTCTCTCAACCCTCTCGACCTGCCGCCGCAACTGCAGACAGCCCTTGACGCCCTCTACGGTCACTATGAAAAGACCTTCACCCTTTGGCAGGAAAGCGGCATCAAGGCCCCGCCCTGTTTTATCGTCGTCTGCAACAACACCTCGACCTCAAAACTGGTGTACGACTACATCTCCGGTTTCCTGCAAGAAAATAAGGACGGCTCCAGCCAATTGGTATCCGGCCGTCTGCCCTTGTTTCGCAACTTCGATGAACACGGTAATCAGCTCGGCCGACCGCGTACCCTGCTGATCGACAGCGAACAGCTCGAATCCGGTGAGGCCCTCGACGACAATTTTCATACGATGGCTGAGGATGAGATCAGCCGTTTCCGCCGGGAGATCGTCGAACGGACCGGCGACCTGCGGGCGGGAGACAATCTCACCGATCAGGAACTCTTGCGGGAGGTCATGAACACCGTGGGCAAGGAAGGACGTCTCGGTGAAACCATCCGTTGTGTAGTCTCGGTCTCGATGCTCACAGAGGGCTGGGATGCCAACACCGTCACCCATGTCTTAGGCGTTCGCGCCTTCGGCACCCAGCTGCTCTGTGAACAGGTCATCGGTCGCGCTTTGCGCCGCCAGTCCTATGATCTTAACGAGGATGGCCTGTTCAATGTCGAATATGCCGATGTCCTCGGCATCCCCTTTGACTTCACCGCCAAGCCGGTTGTCGCCCCGCCGCAGCCGCCTCGTGAAACCATCCAGGTCAAGGCGGTCCGTCCGGACCGTGATCATCTGGAAATCCGCTTTCCACGGGTGGCCGGTTACCGGGTTGAACTTCCCGAAGAGCGCCTTACGGCCGACTTCAACGAAGACTCCACCCTGGAACTCACTCCTGACCTGGTGGGTGCCACGGAAACCAGGAATTCAGGCATCATCGGAGCCCCTGTCGATCTCAATCTGATCCATACCGGCGACATCCGTCCCTCCCAGGTAGTCTATGAATTGACCTCACATCTGGTCCTGAACAAATGGCGCGACGCCAATGGGGAGCCCCAGCTTAATCTCTTCGGGCAGCTCAAACGGATTGCCCGCCAGTGGATTGATAACCATCTACACTGCACCGGCGGAACCTATCCGGCCCAGTTGAAATACAAGATGCTGGCCGACATGGCCTGTGAGAGGATCTCGGCCGGCATCACCCGTGCCCATATCGGCACTCATCCGATCAAGGCGGTCCTCGATCCGTATAACCCTGTCGGCTCGACCAGCCATGTCAGCTTCAATACCTCGAAAAGAGATCGCTGGGAGACTGACGCCCGTCGTTGCCCTGTCAACTGGGTCATCCTCGATAGCGACTGGGAGGCCGAATTCTGCCGGATCGTCGAGGGCCATCCCCTGGTTCGGGCTTATGTCAAAAATCACAGCCTTGGTCTTGAGGTGCCCTATAGGTTCGGCTCCGAGACCCGCAGATATATCCCGGATTTTATAGTCCTGGTCGATGACGGACAGGGACGTCCTAAATCCGCGGGAGCCATGGATGGCGGTAGCGGTGACGGACAGGAGGATCCGTTACACCTGATCGTCGAGATTAAAGGTTACCGGGGAGAAGACGCCAAAGAAAAGAAGTCCACCATGGATACTTACTAGGTGCCGGGTGTCAACAACCTCGGCTCGCATGGCCGCTGGGCCTTCGCAGAGTTCACCAGTGTTTTTGCCATGGAGTCGGATTTCAAAGCCAAGGTTGAGACAGCGATCACCAAGATGATTGAAGACGCTATTATGAACCAAAGAGAGATGGAGCAGGCATGACTTTTGACCGTAATATTCCTTTCAATGACCTGCCATTGCTGCCGCCGGAAGTGGAACTGGAATCCAAGGCCATTCTCAAGAAAGCCATTACCGCCAATCGGGAGCTGGCCGAGCTGAAAGGCGCTGGAGATGCCCTTCCGAATCAGTCCATTCTGATCAATTCTATTGTCCTTCAGGAAGCGCGACTTTCATCGGAAATCGAAAATATTGTTACCACCACTGATGAGCTGTATAGGGCAGCAGGTGAAGATCCCAAGAAAATCGACCATCATACCAAGGAGGTCCTTCGGTATCGCGAGGCGTTGTGGTCCGGTTTCGAGCAGATTAAGAAGCGTCCATTATCAACCAATCTTTTTATCGATCTGGTTCGAATCATTAAGCTGACAGACCTCGGAATAAGGAAAGTACCGGGCACAAAAATCGCCAACAGCCTTGGGAAAGTAGTGTATACGCCGCCTGAAGGTGAGGGTGCAATCCGTGACTTGTTGTCCAATCTTGAGAGGTTCGCTCATGCCGAGGATGGCCTTGATCCCTTGGTGAAACTTGCCGTTTTCCATTATCAGTTCGAGGCGATCCATCCTTTCACCGATGGCAATGGCCGAACCGGTCGTATTCTCAATATCCTTTATCTGGTGGAAAAAGGGCTCCTGGATATCCCGGTGCTCTATCTCAGTCATTTCATCATCCGCAACAAGAACGACTATTATACGAAATTACGGGGCGTGACCGAGAAAAACGGCTGGGAGGAATGGATACTCTATATGCTGGGTGCCATAGAGATAACCGCCAGGCAAACCCGGACCAAGATAGTTCGCATTCGTGATTTGATGAACGAGGCACAGGAATTGATTCTTTCCAGAGCCGGAAAAATATATTCCAAGGATCTCGTCGAGCTTATCTTTGAACAGCCCTACTGTAAGATTCGCTTTCTGGAACAACGGCATATTGCCAAACGGCAAACTGCTTCCGTCTACCTCAAGACCCTCGAAGATATCGGTCTTCTTGAAGGAGTAAAGGCGGGAAGAGAAGTGTATTACCTGAACAAAAAGCTCTTATCGGTTCTCCAGGAAGAGGAGTCAGGGAAAGGATCGCCGCAGGATATGTCGATAAAATAAAAATAAATCGACATATTTTCACAATGTGTCGATACGATCAACCTGTCGTGAACCTCTGGATCACTGCAGGTTCAGTATATTAAGCCGGAAGGATATAGCATGGCCAAGAAACAGACGACTTTGACCGTCGAGACCCTCAAGCATGACGAGGCGACCCGCACCAATATCCCCACCGCCGAACATCAGTCGGTGCTGAATGAGAGAGAAAAAACTCCGATCCGTATGGCCTATGATCGCCGCAACCGCGATCTTGATCCGCAGTTGGTCTGGCGCGGCAAGGACGAGCAGGACTGGTCTGACCTTATAGTCTATGCCCCGCCCCTTTATATCCAGGAAAAGGTTCACCCGAAGGTCCTGATCGATGACCTGCTGAAAGAAAGCCAGGTCGGCAAACCACGGCAGATGGATCTTTTTGCCGACTTCAACGGCATCCCCAAGGATGTGGACAAAACCGAATTCTACCGGCATGAGCAGAACTGGACTAATCGGATGATTTTGGGTGATTCGCTGCAGGTCATGGCCTCGCTTGCTGAGAGGGAAGGCCTGCGGGGTAAGGTCCAGTGCATCTATCTCGATCCGCCCTACGGGATCAAGTTCAATTCCAATTTCCAGTGGTCCACCACCAGCCGAGATGTGAAAGACGGAAAGACCGACCATATCACACGTGAGCCGGAGCAGGTGAAGGCGTTTCGCGATACCTGGCGGGATGGTATTCATTCGTATTTGACGTATTTGCGGGATCGGTTGACTGTGGCGCGGGATCTGTTGACGGATTCTGGATCGATCTTTGTACAGATTGGTGATGAAAATGTACACAGGGTACGGGCGGTGATGGATGAAGTGTTTGGTGATGAAAATTTCATAAGCTGTATCACTTTTCAGACCACTTCCTATTATGAGACAAGGACTATCTCTACGCTTGGGAATTATCTAATTTGGTTCGCGAAATGTAAAAATATTACGTGCCTCTTAATGAGACTCAGTTGAATGATTATATTTTCATGTAAGATCAAGTTATTGCCTTAAAGGAGGCCTTACAATGAAAATGCCGACTAT
>Ga0214247_1001441_pt1 | contig 10193 bp, 5 predicted proteins | sample TroBogypolimnion_18_FD_153085 | JGI IMG/M metagenome (GOLD analysis project Ga0214247, IMG submission 153085) | Freshwater microbial communities from Trout Bog Lake, WI - 03JUN2009 hypolimnion | ecosystem: Environmental > Aquatic > Freshwater > Lake > Hypolimnion/Profundal zone ... | reverse complement strand
GGCGCCAGCCCCCTCACCCTGTCGGGTTCGAATGTCGTCTTCACCACCGGTTCGCTGGGGTTGGGGACGGCTACACCCGATGCCAGCGCCCTGCTGGACCTCACCAGTAGCACCAAGGGCTTTCTGCCCCCGCGCATGACCGCTGTCCAGCGCGCCGCCATTCTCACGCCCACCGCAGGCCTGCTGGTCTACCAGTCCGATGGCACCCCAGGGCTCTACCAGTTCGATGGCAGCGCCTGGGCACCAGTGACCGCTGCGGGTGGCAGCACGGGTACGGTCACCAGCGTGGCCACCTCCGGCCCCCTAACGGGTGGCCCGATCACGGGCAGCGGAACCCTTGGCATCACGAAGGCCACCTCCAGTGTGGATGGCTACCTCGCGGCCTCGGATTTCGCCACCTTCAACGCCAAGGGCAGCGGCACGGTCACCAGTGTGGCGGCCTTGACGCTCGGAACCACAGGAGCAGACCTGTCCTCCAGCGTGGCGACGGGCACCTCGACACCCGTCATCACGCTCAATGTTCCGACCGCCTCAGCCTCCAATCGCGGTGCGCTGAGCGCGGCGGACTGGACAGCTTTCAACGCCAAGGCCCCGCTGGCTTCGCCCACCTTCACAGGCACCCCGGCAGCGCCCACGGCCATCGGTGGCACCAACACCACTCAGGTTGCCACCACGGCCTTCGTGACCTCGGCTGTGGCAGGCATGGCCCCGCTGGCTTCACCCACTTTCACGGGCACTCCGGCTGCACCCACGGCGACTGGTGGCACCAACACCACCCAGATCGCGACCACAGCCTTCGTGACCTCAGCCGTGGCGGGCAAGGAACCGGCCCTGGGAAATCCTGGGGCAGATGGGTATGTGCTCTCGTCAACCGCAGCCGGTGCGCGTAGCTGGGTGGCGGCGGCCAGTGGTTCCAGCCTGCCCACGCAGATCAGCAACAGCGGGAAGTTCCTCACCACGGATGGATCGTCAGCCTCCTGGCAGTTCACCAACATCGGTGGTGGATTTGGCAACACCATCGCTGGCTCCGGGGCCCTGGGAGCCTGGAGCAGCGGGGCTGGCAATACGGCCATCGGCTTCAACGCCCTGAACACATCCACCAGCGCCGGAAGCAATACGGCCGTGGGCATGGCGGCGCTGGCCAATGCCACGGCGGGCCTGAATACGGCCATTGGAGCCGCTGCTGGGCAAAGCGTATCAACCGGCACCAACAACAGCTTCTTGGGTAAATCGGCTGGTCAATCGACCACCACCGGTAGCGGAAATCTTGGTGCCGGTTACAGCGCGCTGTTCTCCAATACATCGGGTTCGTACAACCTCGCTTTAGGCTATTTTGCTGATGTATCAGATGCCACGGCCAGCAATCGGATCGCCATCGGCTATGGCGCCACAGCCACCGCCGATAACCAGTTTGTTTTCGGCAGCGACGGGGCCTTTAATGCCACTTCAAGTTTGACCCCCCCTGCGTTGACTCAGGTCATCCCGGGTGCCGATAACACCGCGACGCTTGGCTCGCCCACGAATCGGTGGAAAAAGGTCTACGCCGCAGACATGGATGTCACTGGTGCCTTCACGATAAATGGTACGCCTATTGGTGGAGGCGGCACTGTGGATCTGGCTACAGGCGTCACCGGGTTACTCCCTGTTGCCAATGGGGGCACCGCCGCTTCCACCGCAGCGGGAGCTCGCACCAACCTGGGCATCGCCACCGTGGGCAACACGGGTGCCTACTCAGACCTTACTGGCAGACCAACCCTCGGCACTGCTTCTGCCCTCGATGCGGGGACTTCGGCCAACCAAGTGGTCCAGCTGACAGCCGCCACTAAGCTCCCAGCGGTGGACGGCTCGCTTCTGACCAACATTAGTGCTGCAGTAGTTTCTGATAGCAATGGGAACACCAAGGCCGGAAGCGGCACCCTCCAAACTGTTTCTGGGAGCGGAAGTACGGGCTTCGGTTCCACGGTCCTGCAAAACAGTTCCGGAAATGAGAATATCGGAATCGGCAACTACGCTATGGCTGGATTCTATAATGGCGGGATCTCGGGAAGCGGCAATGTGGCCATCGGGCGCAGTGCCGGAGTAACGCTCACCACTGGTAGCCATAATGTGTTCCTGGGCTACGGTGCGAGTTCGAGCGCTTACGGAACCGATCCAGGGGATTTGGGGAATCCACTCAATTTGCCAGGCACCTCTGACAACCAGATTGCCCTCGGCTACAACGCCAGAACAACAAAGGCCAATCAGATGGTGATTGGCAATGATGGAACCGGTCAATGGTACAACCCTGTCTCAGGGTGGGCGAATAACAATGCAATTACGGAAGTAATCCCCGGTGCGGATAACGCCACCAAGCTAGGTTCGACTAATAATCGTTGGGCCACGGTCTACGCCAATGCTGGCACGTTCAGCGGAGGTGTCTCTGCGGCCACTGGCACCTTCAGTGGGGCAGTAACGTCAAATGGGAGCGAATTGACATCAGATGGCAGAGTCAAGTCAGACCAGCAGCCCATCCCGAACGGTCTGGCTACATTGATGGCGATCCAGCCAAAGACCTACTTCAAGCACTACAGCCATTTCGTGGATGGAGCATTGGTACTGGACAACGAGGGCATCGAGGAGGCCGGGTTCATTGCACAAGAACTCAAAGAAATCCTGCCTACGGCTGCAAATCGACCTGCGGATGAAAGCAAACGCCTCTGGACCGTGAGCTACAACCAGGTGATCCCTTACGCCGTGAAAGCTGTGCAGGAACTCAAGGCCGAGAACGACCAATTGCGTTCCAGGATGGAATCCATGGAAGCCCAACTGGCGGAGATCAAGGCGCTGCTGAAGCGCTGATCCATTTGTTCCATGCGCAGAAACGCCGGCCCCTGGCCGGCGTTTCTACGAAAGCCACTCCCCTACTCGATCCCGCTGACCGTCTCAAAGAAGTGGGCGAAGGCGGCCATGCCGCCGCTGGCCTGCTCCCAGTCGTAGTTCTCGTTGGGGGCGTGGTAGCCGTGGCTGGGGAGGCTGAGGCCCAGGAAGAAGACTTTGGCAGCCTGGGAGATCCTCCATGGTCTTCACGGCGCCGATGCTGCCGCCCTCGCGGGTGAAGGAGCAGGGGGCTTCGAAGGCGAACTTGTAGGCATCCTTGATGGGCTCGGCGTAGGGGCCCGTGACGTGGCCCTTGAGGGGGGCCAGGCCGTGCTCCTCGTGGAACTGCACATCGGGGTGGGTCAGGTTCACGAAGGTGCGGATCTGGTTGATGGATTTTCCGCTTGTCCATGTCCGGTAGCCAGCAGGCTAGAGGCTGCTGGTAATTGAGGATCTGGCGAGATTGAGCTTCCAGGAAATGCGGGTCAGACCTTCAGTTCGAGGGAATGGTGTTCAACCTAATACGCCAGATGCCCCTCCCTTGGTAAAGAAGTTCCACGGGAGCTAGATCATTGCCACCAAGTGAGGTCAGCATGCGCGCATCCCCACCTGTCTCGAGCCTGGGCCGAATCCTGCAGGGTCTGGTTGGCATGTTGCTGGCGGTCATAGGCCTCAGTTGCACACCAATCCAAGTGTGGATGGGGTGGCGGGTCCGTCTGGAGAAGATCTCCATCAGCGCCCTATCCGCCACCCTACCGGAGGGAGGTCTGGCACCCGGTGAGAAGGCTGCCCTCGTCGTAACTTTGGTGCAGCCGGACGGTGCTGCTTTGCACACTGAGGGGAGTCCTGGAGGCAAGGTTCTCTGGGAGGATCTCCAGCTTTCTGGCACGGTGGCGGGGGTCAGTCCGAAGGGCGTGGTTTCGCTGCCCTCGGATCCTCGCCTCAGCGATGGGCGGACCCCCCACCTGATCATCACTGTGCCCAGTCACCCGGAACTCCGTGCGGAGCTGGATGTCCCCGTGAGGTACGACTGGGGCTTCCATGCTGACTTTTCCGGAAGCCCCGGCTCCTCGGGCATGGACGGGATGGCTGGATCCGATGGCATGAGTGGCAGCTCAGGTTCCAGCGACGTCAACAACCCTTCCCCGGGAGGCAACGGTTCCGATGGAGGCCGTGGCAGCGACGGTGACAATGGAGGGCCTGGTGGCGACGCGCCATCCCTCCTAGTGAACGTGGCTTTCAGGCCTGGCTCCCATCCCCTGCTGCAGGTGAGCGTGCGAGGCGGTGACCGGATTGATCGGTTTCTGGTGGACCCCCAAGGGGGCTATCTCACGGTGAAGGCGGATGGAGGCGCGGGCGGATCCGGGGGCCACGGGGGGCGGGGTGGTCGAGGTGGGTTCGGGGGCTCGGGTTCCCCCAGTGGCTCCAGCGGCAGCGATGGCTCCAGTGGAAGTGATGGTTGGAGCGGAAGTCCGGGCCGGGGCGGCAGCATCACCGTGCTCTATGACCCCAGCGCCGCGCCCTATCTGGGTATCCTGCGCCTCTCCAGCCAAGATGGGAACGGTAGGCCCTCAGGGCGGGCACCGGTCTTCCTGGAAACCCCCATGCAGCCGCTCTGGTAGGCAACCGAATACAGAAACGCCGGCCCCTGGCCGGCGTTTCTGCGCAGAGTCATGAACCCTACTTGATTCCGCTCACCGTCTCAAAGTAGTGGGCGAAGGCGGCCATGCCGCCGCTGGCCTGCTCCCAGTCGTAGTTCTCGTTGGGGGCGTGGTAGCCATGGCTGGGGAGGCTGAGGCCGAGGAAGAAGACCTGGCAGCCCAGGAGGTCCTCCATGGTCTTCACGGCGCCGATGCTGCCGCCCTCGCGGGTGAAGGAGCAGGGAGCGTCGAAGGCGAACTTGTAGGCGTCCTTGATGGCCTCGGCGTAGGGGCCCGTGACGTGGCCCTTGAAGGGGGCCAGGCCGTGCTCCTCGTGGAACTGCACATCGGGGAAGTTCCGGTTCACGAAGGTGCGGATGCGCTCGATGGTCTTGTGCTCATCCATGTCTGGCACCAGGCGGCAGCTCATCTTCACCTCGGCCCGGGGGGGCACGGCGCTCTTGATGCCAGGGCCCGTGTAGCCGCCCACAACGCCGTGGACTTCCATGGTGGGCCGGCCCCACACACGCTTCATCACTTTGAGGGGATCCTCGGTGCGCATGCCGGTGATCATGTGGTCCTTCTTGAAGGTCTCCACGCTGAAGCCCGCGTTGGCCCACTCCTCCAGCTCCTGCTTGGAGGGCTTCACGACCTCGTCGTAGAAGCCGGGGATCTTCACCTTGCCGGTCTCGCCGTCCATCATGGCGGCCACCACCTTGATGAGCTCCGCCAGGGGGTTGCGGGCCGCACCGCCGACCACGCCGCTGTGCAGGTCGTGATCTGCGGTCTCCAGGGTTAGGCGGAAGCCTTTGAGGCCCCGCAGACCTGCGGGGGTGCTGGGCTTGCCCCGGGTGATCCACACCGTGTCGCTCACCACAATGGCATCGGTCTTGAGGCGGTCCTTGTGGCGGTTCAGGCCACCCTCAAAGCTGGGGGAGCCGATCTCTTCTTCCAGCTCCCAGAGGAAGTGGATGTTGAGGGGCACACCCGCGCGGCGTGCGGCCAGGGCGCCGAAGAGGGCGGTGACCGCCGGACCCTTGTCGTCCGTGCTGCCCCGGCCCCGGTAGGTGTCCCCGTCCACCACGAAGGTGAAGGGCTCCGCCGTCCACTCGGGCTCATTGGCGGGCTGCACGTCCATGTGGTTGTAGACCGTGATGGTGGACTGGCTGGGATCCTCGCCGAACCAGCCGTGGACCAGAGGGTTGCCACTGGTCTCCAGGATCTCGGCCTTGCCGCCATGGCGCTCGAAGAGCTCCCGTGCCGCCTCCGCGCAGCGCCGGATGTCCCCCTGCCGGGCCGGGTCAGCGCTGATGCTGGGGATCTCCACGAGGGTTTTCAGCTCCGCCTCGAAGGCCGCCCGGTTCTCAGCAGCGAACTGGTCCAGGGCCGCACGGGTGAGCAGGGATGGATTCATAGACACTCCGGGAAAGGTCAATCATCATCCCACAACCGGAAGTATTGTCTATTAAGGGATCTATGGGTCTTAGATGCGGAAGCCCCGAGCTGTCCAGCCGCGAGAGGAACCTCTGGATAGCAAGAAAGCCCAGGAGCGGCTTTGCCGCGAGTAGGCGCGGGGGCCCGGGGGTGTGCGCGCAGCGCGGAACCCCCGGATTGCATTAGACCGGCCAGCCCCCTGCGACCCGCAGCCCGGTCCACTCCGGCAGGCCCAGGCTGAGGTTGAGGTTCTGAACGGCCTGGGCGGCCATGCCCTTGCCGAGGTTGTCCAGGGCCACCAGCACAGCGCCGTGGCCATGACGGGCAGCGAAGCCGAGGTCCGCGAAGGCGCTCCCCGTGGTGGCTGCCACGCGGGGCGAGCCGTCGACGAAGCGCACGAAGAACCTGCCTTGATAAAACGCCTCGTAGTGGGCGCGCAGGGCTGCGGCGTCCATGCCCGCTGGCAGCGGGAACTGGGCCGTGGCGAAGATTCCCCGCACCATGGGCGCACTCTGGGGCACGAAGCTGAGGGGAGCCGCCCAGCCCGCGGCGGCCAGGGTGCGCAGCACTTCGGCCTCGTGCTGGTGGCCAAGCATCTTGTAGGCGCGGAAGTCATTGGCGCGGGTGGGGTGGTGGGTGGTGTCCGAAGGCGCCGCGCCGGATCCTGAAGAACCCGTGGCCGCCGTGACTGCCACGAAGGCCGGCTTCCACTCGGCGAGAGGTAGCAGGGCCAGCTGCAGGGCCGTGGCGAAGCAGCCGGGGTTGGCGATGCGCTTGGCGCCAACCATGCGCTCAGGCTGCCAGTCCACCAAGCCATAAACCCAGGTGGGATCCAGGCGGAAGTCCGCCGAGAGGTCGATGACCGTGAGCCGTTCCAGGAGGCCATGGGCTCCCCCTGCCGCCTCCAGCTCTGGCCAGAGCTTGCCCAGCTCCCCGTGGGGCAAGGCGGAGAAGATCACCGGGGCCTCGCTCGCGGCTAGAGCGACCCAGTCCGGCGTGGCCTCGAAGCTGCCCTCCACCAGGCCTCGCAGGTTCGGGTGCAGGGCATGGAAGGGCTTGCCCGCATGGGTCCGGGCCGTGCCGCGCAACGTCTTCACCGCAGGGTGGGTCGAGAGCCAGCGCAGCAGCTCCCCCCCACCGTAACCCGATGCGCCGAGGATCAAGACATCAACTTTTTTCATGTGGGCCACTCGATTGAAATGAAAACCGCCAACCGCAGAGAACCCTGAGAACGCGGAGAAGGCTGAGGTTGAAAAAGTGTTTTCCTCTGCGTTCTTTGCGTTCTCTGCGGTGAAATGGCTTTAGACCTTGGCGCCGATCCTGGGCTCGACTTTGTCGAGCACGAACTTGCCGAGGGCGTCGGCGTCGGCGCGGGCGTTGCGGGCGGGAAGGCCCAGGGTGGCCACGAAGCGCTCGCCCACGCGGTTGTCCGTGGCGGGACCCGCGATGAGGTCCGTCTGGATGCCGAATTCGGACTTCAGGTGGGCCACGCCGCCCGCGGCACCCACGGGGTCGTTGGCGCAGAGGATGAAGCAGCCGCTGAGACCCATGAGGTCTGGATCCTGGAGGATGGCCTGGACGCCGTACTCGCCCATGATGCCGTCGCCCGTCTCGGCGACGATGACGTCCACGCCGTGCGAGGCCAGCTCTGAAAAGATGATGTGGGAGACGCCGGCGGCGCTGCCCGCATCGGTGCAGACAATGCCCCCATCCGTGAAGTCCAGGGCCACCTCGGCGCCGTAGTCGCGCATGGCCAGGGCATCGCGCATGAGCGACACGCCCGTGAGCTTGCAGGCCCCCACGCGGTAGCCGGCGCGGCTCAGCTGGCGCACGGTGGCGCAGGCGGCGGCGGTCTTGCCCGCGTTCATGCAGGTGCCCGCCACGTAAATGACGGGGCAGTGAGCCACGAGGCCCGTGCCCTTGAGGGCGCCCATGCGGACGTGGGCGGGCTGGCCAGCCCGGGACTGGAACTCGGGGAAGACCAGGACCTGGCCCAGTACTTCCATATCGAAGGGCTTGCCCACGTCCGGGTTGTGAGAAAGGCACTTGCCGATGACGCCGCCCATGTTCAGGAGGTTCACGATGTCGCCAGGCTTGAGCGAGGTGGGCATGACGCCCTCGTAGCCCTGGAGGGCATTGCGGTGGCCCAGGGCGCCCACGAGGATGTCCCCGTCATGGAGGGTGCTCATGCGCCCATGCGGATCCTCCAGCTGGTTGTAAGTGGTCTTCTCGCCCCGGATGCGGCAGGCGATGACCGACCCTTCCTCAAGAAGGATGTCCGGGGACAGCGTGAGCGTGCGCCCCAGCCGCAGGTTGCGGGTGACCGAAGCGAGCTTGTCGACATGGATGCGCATGAGAACCTCTGAAAAGATCCACCACGAAGACTCGAAGACACGAAGTTGGAAACAGTCCGCTTTTCTTAGCGCCTTCGTGTCTTCGTGGTGGATCAGTTGCCTTTTGCTTTAAGGGTTAAAGTCTGCTGAACACCAAAAATCTTGGCGAATCCTGCGGCTTCGGCCCCGCTCCAGAGCTTGTTGGCTTCGCCGTAGGTGGCGATGCGGGGATCCATGAGGCTGTAGGGTGACTGCACGCCTTCCACGACGAAGCTGCGGGGGTGCAGGGTGAGGCGAACCTCGCCGGTGACGCAGTCCTGGCTGGACTCCAGGAAAGCCTCCAGATCGCGGGCCAGGGGATCAAAGAAGTGGCCCTCATGGAGCAGGCTGCCGTAGAGGTTGCCCAGGGATTCTTTCCAGAAGAGCTGCTTGCCGGAAAGAACCAGCTTCTCCAGCTCCCGGTGGGCGCCGATGAGCAGGTGGGCGGCGGGGGCCTCGAAGCCCACGCGGCCCTTGATGCCCAGGATGGTGTCGCCCAGGTGCACGCCCCGGCCGATGCCGTAGGGGCGACCCAGGGCATTGAGCTGGGCAATGATGGTCACGGGATCCATGGAGATGCCGTCCAGGGCCAGGGGCACACCCTTCTCGAAGCTCACGACCAGGGTCTTGGGCGTGAGGCTGGGGATGGCGCCGCCGGGGAAGGCCGCCTCAGGCAAGGTGCTCCAGGGGTCCAGGGTCTCCCGACCGCCGATGCTGGTGCCCCACATGCCCTCGTTGATGGAGTAGTCCCGGGTCTTCTCCGGGAAGACCAGGCCCCGCTGGGCGCAGTAGTCCATCTCCTCGGCCCGGCTGAGGCCCAGGTCGCGGATGGGGGTGAGCAGCTCCAGGTCCGGCGCCAGAGCCCGGAAGGCCACGTCGAAGCGGACCTGGTCATTGCCTGCGCCCGTGGAGCCGTGGGCGATGGCGGTGGCGCCCATGTCCTTGGCCAGCTCCGCCACGGCCCGGGCCTGGCAGACCCGCTCAGCGGAGACGGACAGAGGATACATCTGGCCCCGCAGCACGTTGCCGTAGACCAGGTAGCGCAGGTAGCCCTCGAAGAGCCCCGCGCGGGCGTCCACGGTGGTGTGGCTGATGGCCCCCAGCTTGGGCGCGATCTCCTCGATGCGCTTCAGTTCCGTGGGTGAGAAGCCGCCCGTATTCACGGTCACCGTGGCCACGTTGTAGCCCTGCTCCTTCAGGTAGAGCACACAGAAGGAGGTGTCCAGACCGCCCGAAAAGGCGAGTACCGCGAGCTTGTTCATGAGAGGCCTTTCAAAACTGGCGGAGTGGGGGCACCCGAAAAAGAGAAAAATGCCAACCGCAGAGAACGCAGAGAACGCAGAGAAAAACCGCAGAGGTCCATCGTTCCCCTCCGCGTACTCAGCGTTCTCTGCGGTGAATCAACCGCAGGGCCTGCCTGGATGCTAATGACATGCTGAGTGGCGAAGGTGCGGATCATTGCGCCCATAAAGCAGCCTCCGCTTGGGCATGGCTGGCCTGCTTGGCTTCTATCCAGCTCTTTGCCTTGCCCAGGTCACTGGCCAGTTCGTCCAGGGCCAGGTTGCCGGCGCCGCCGAGGTGGGTGGCGGTGAGGGCGGCGCGGTCCGGGGCGAAGCTGCCGTCCTGGAGTTGCTGGGCCACCTTCCGGTAGGCCTCGCGGAAGGGCAGGCCCTGCTGCACGTAGACATAGGCCTGGTGGGCGGCATAGAGCTCGTCCGTGGAGGCGGCGGCGGTGGTCTCAGCCTGGATCTGGAGGGCGGGCAGCAGGGGCGCCAGCACCGTGAAGAGGTCCTCAGCGTTCCGCAGGGCCAGCACGAGGGGCCGCTTGAGAAGCTGCAGATCCCGGTGGTAGCTGGAGGGCAGGCCCGCGGCGATCTGCTCGATGAGGCCC
>Ga0214247_1001425_pt1 | contig 10285 bp, 9 predicted proteins | sample TroBogypolimnion_18_FD_153085 | JGI IMG/M metagenome (GOLD analysis project Ga0214247, IMG submission 153085) | Freshwater microbial communities from Trout Bog Lake, WI - 03JUN2009 hypolimnion | ecosystem: Environmental > Aquatic > Freshwater > Lake > Hypolimnion/Profundal zone ... | reverse complement strand
CCTGGCCGCCATTGCGCCCGGAGGCGCCGCTGCAGACACGGTCCGCCTCCAGCAGCACCACCTGATAGCCGCGCTGCGCGAACTCGATCGCCGCCGACAGCCCGGCAAATCCGGCGCCCACCACCAGCACGTCGGCCTGCAGCGCCTCCTGTAGCGCTGCAGCAGGGCGCGGTCGGCGCACAGTGGCCTCGTAGTAGCTTCTCTGGTTGAGCTGGGTATCGGAATCAAGCAGCATGATCGTGTTTCCCGGGTGAAGACTTGGCAATCTGGCCGCACAGGTAGGTCCAGACCAGCGTGGCCGCGGCCAGGCTCGTGAGTTCGGCGTGGTCGTAGGCCGGCGCAACCTCGACGCAGTCCATGCCGATCAGGTTGAGCGGCGCAAGTTCCTCGAGCAGGGTCAAAACTTGCGAGCTGGTCAAGCCGCCAGGCTCGGGCGTGCCGGTCCCCGGGGCGAATGCAGGGTCCAGGCAGTCGATGTCGAGCGTCAGATAACACGGTCGCGCACCGATGCGCTGCCGGATCTGCCCGATGACTGGTTGCAGCGCGGCACCGTCGATCCCGCGCAGTTCGCGCGCCGTGAAAATCAGGCCGCCCTGATCGCGCACATACCCGGTGGCGGCGCGCTCGCCGCTAGAGCGCAGGCCGATCTGAACCGTGTGCGCCGGGCTGGCCAACCCCTCCTGCAGCGCTTCATAAGTCCAGGTGCCGTGGCCCGATGGCTCGCCGAAGTGATCCTGCCAGGTGTCGCAATGCGCGTCGAAGTGGATCAGGGCCAGCTCACCGTAGCGGGCGCGGGCGGCACGCAACAGCGGCAGTGTCACCGAATGGTCGCCGCCGAGGAAGACGCAATGGTGGCTTGCCATCAGGGCCGCCGCCTGCCCCTCGATCTGCGCGCGCACCTCCGGCAATGGTGAGGCATTGGGCAGCCGCATGTCGTGCGCATCGCCCAGGTGCGCGAGCGGCGAGACGCCGAATAGGGGATGGATGCCATCGCACAGCATCAGGCTGGCGCGGCGGATCTCCTGCGGGCCGAAACGAGCGCCGGGCCGATGCGTCACCGCGCCGTCATACGGCACGCCGCACAAGGCAAAGCGTTGGTCTGTCAACTCGGCCGCCGCCAGAAAACGATTGCTGTTGTTGGCGTATGCAAACTGTCCGATGCCCATGAAATTTCCCCGCTGTGCTGGAGCCTGACGGTACATCAGTTCAAGGCCAACCGCTGGTGCCAATTTGCGGCCTGATCGCCAAACCATTGCCAGCCTCAGGCATGATGCGTGGCTTCCATGACCGCGCAACGCATCTTGTCTGTACTCACCAAGAACCTGTCCGCTTACCTGCTGCTGGCCCTGAGCATGTCGCTGGTCGGCAGCTATGTGGCCCTGTCCAAGCCGCTGGTCGCGGCCCTGCCCGTCTTTCTGCTGGCCTGGCTGCGCTTTGGCATCGGCGGCCTGGCCATGCCGCACTGGCTGCGCAAGCCGCCCGGCGAGGCGCCGCTGAGTCGCGCCACACGCCAACTGATCTTCCTCGAATCGCTGCTGGGCAATTTCCTGTTCTCGCTTTGCATGCTCTTTGGCGTGAGCATGACCAGCGCGGTCTCGGCCGGCGTGATCATGGCCGCCATTCCGGCCGTGGTGGCCCTGCTGAGCTGGCTCTTTCTGCGCGAGCGCATCGGCGCGCGGGTCTGGGCGGCTATCGCGTGCGCCGTCGTCGGCATCGGGCTGCTGGCACTGTCCAAGACCGGGCCGACGCAGCGGAATACCCATGGCAGCGAACTGCTGGGCAATCTGCTGCTGTTCGGCGCCGTTGTCTGCGAGGCCGCCTACGCCGTGATCGGCAAGCGGCTCACGGGTGCGCTGAGCCCGAAGCGGATCACAGCCCTGATCAACCTGTGGGGCTTCGTCCTGATGACGCCGATGGGCATCTACACCGCCCTGCGCTTTGACTTCGGCGCGGTATCAACCGGCAACTGGCTGCTGCTGCTCTTCTACGCTCTGGCCGCCAGCGTATGGACGGTGTGGCTCTGGATGACGGGCTTGAAGACCGTGCCGGCCGCCAGAGCAGGCGTCTTCACCGTCATGCTGCCCATCACCAGCGCCCTGGTCGGCGTGCTCGTGCTGGGTGAAACCCTGCGCGGGGTTCAGGTGCTGGCTTTCGCCATCGCCCTGCTCGGGCTGGTGCTGGCCACGCTGCCGGGGCGCGCCATGCCACGCGTCACACCAGACGTGATGCGCTGAGCACAATCCCGTCTTCGTCCGCATAAAGCCAGTCACCTGGGCGCACCCAGCCCCCCTGGATCTGCACTGCCAGGTCCTTTTGACCCTCGCCGCGTTTTTCGGTCGGCAACGGCATGCTGGCCAGGGCGCGAATGCCGACATCGAGCAGTGCCAGTTCCGCCACGTCGCGAACGCAACCGTCGATGACGATGCCAGCCCAGCCGTTGCGCAGCGCCGCGGCGCCCAGATTGCCGCCAACAAGGGCCCGGCGCAGTGAGCCACCGCCGTCAACCACCAGCACCTTGCCAATGCGGCCGCCCGGCGTGTCCTCAAAGCCGGGCAAATCCAGCGCCGCCTTGACCAGCGTGTTGTCCTCAAAGCATTTGATCGTCACAACCGGACCGCAGAACTTTCGCGCTCGGCCGAAGTCGCGAAACACGGGTGGCAGCACCTGGAAGTCGGTGAACGGGTCACTCTTGTGCGCATCGCACAGGTCACAGGTGGCAAATGATGGGCTCATGCTCGGGTCTCCTTGTGTTGGCAAATAAATCGTTGGCATCAGCGCGTCGCGCGGCGCCGGGATGCAGAGAATATCCTGTCGTGGCGCGCGCTTGATGCCAGCACCTGCCGCATCGCGTTAACATTTTTTGACGCCAAAACACGGTTCATTTGATTTTCAGAGGGAAGTCCAAGGGAAACCAGCCACAAAAAAAACAACAGTTTCGAGTGAAAAATTGATTTTTTCGCTTGGAAACGCTTCATTTCTCCAGTAGCATCCGCCTTGCCAGTGAAGAAGCAGTTTTTCGCTGGTGATTAATCAACTTCTAGAAGGACAATAAATCATGGCAACTGCAACTAAAGCACCGGCGAAAAAAGCCGCTCCGGCAAAGAAAGCTGCACCCGCAAAGAAAGCAGCACCAGCCAAGAAAGTAGCCGCCAAGGCACCGGCCAAGAAGGCAGCACCCGCAAAGAAAGCGGCTCCTGCCAAGAAGGTAGCGGCCAAGAAGGTCGCCGCGAAAAAGGCTCCGGCCAAGAAACGCACGCCCAACGCCGCGTTCATGAAGGCACTGACCCCGAGCGCCGCTCTGGCCGCCGTCGTGGGTGCGAACCCACTGCCGCGCACTGAAGTGGTCAGCAAGCTGTGGGCCTACATCAAGAAGAACAAACTGCAAGACGCCGTCAACAAGCGCATGATCAACGCCGACGCCAAGCTGAAGGAAGTCTTCGCCAAGGCCCAGGTGTCCATGTTTGAGATGGCTGGCCTGATCGGCAAGCACCTCAAGTAAGCAGCCCTGCTGTTTGCGCAAAAGGCCGACGCAAGTCGGCCTTTTTTGTTCTGGCATGATGCAGCCCGAGCGACGCTATTCAAAGATCAACCATGCTGCGTTTCCTGTTAACCCGTTTCAGCCTGGTCATTCCGACATTCATCGGCATGACCCTGGTGGCGTTTTTCCTGATCCGCATGGTGCCGGGCGACCCGATTGAAACGCTCGCTGGCGAGCGCGGCATCGACGCGACGCGCCATGCCCTTCTGCTCAAGGAATACGGGCTCGACCGGCCGGTGCTGGTCCAATACGGCATCTACATCGGCCGCGTGCTGCAGGGCGACCTGGGCAAGTCCATCATCACGCACGAACCGGTGCTCAGCGAGTTCACGTCGCTGTTTCCCGCCACCATCGAACTCGCTGTATCAGCCATTCTGTTTGCGCTGGTGCTGGGCATACCGGCGGGAATTCTGGCGGCGGTAAAACGCAACTCCGTGCTCGACCATGGGGTGATGGGTGTCTCGCTGACCGGCTATTCGATGCCGATCTTTTGGTGGGGGCTGCTGCTGATCCTGCTGTTCTCCGTGCAACTGGACCTGACGCCGGTGTCAGGCCGCATCGCCTTCACGCATTTCATCGAACCGGTCACCGGCTTTCTGCTGGTGGACACGCTGCTGGCCGGCAACAAGGCGGCCTTCTGGTCCGCGGCGACGCACTTGATCCTGCCCACCATCGTGCTCGGCACCAATCCACTGGCCGTGATCGCGCGCATGACGCGCTCGGCCATGCTCGAAGTGCTGGGTGAGGACTACATCCGCACGGCGCGCGCCAAAGGCCTGTCGAACCTGCGCGTGGTGGCGCTGCACGCGCTGCGCAACGCGCTGATTCCGGTGGTGACGGTGATCGGCCTGCAGGTCGGCGTGCTGTTCACCGGCGCCATCCTGACCGAGACCATCTTCTCCTGGCCCGGTGTCGGCAAGTGGATGATCGAAGCCATCGGCCGGCGTGATTACCCGGTGCTGCAGGGCGGTATGCTGCTGCTGGGCATCATCGTCATGTCGGTCAACCTGCTGGTGGACGTCACGTACGGCATCATCAACCCGCGCATAAGGCACTGACGGTGACAGCATCAACCCTTCCGACCGGCCTGGAGCCGCCACGCCCCCTTCGCGAATTCTGGGGCTACTTCAGCGACAACCGCGGCGCCCTGACCGGCCTGTTCATCGTGGCCTTTGTGCTGCTGCTGGCCGCGTTCGCGCCGCTGATCGCACCCTACGCGCCGGACCTGACCGATTCCAGCGTGTTCCTGAGCCCGCCGGCCTGGCAAAAAGGCGGCACCAGTGCGCACTGGCTCGGCACCGACGCCATCGGGCGCGACATCCTCTCGCGCCTGATCCACGGCGCGCGCCTCTCTCTGGCGATCGGCCTTGCGGTGGTTGCGCTCTCGGTCGTCATGGGCACGGTGCTGGGACTTACAGCCGGTTACTTCCGCGGCCTGTTCGAGATCGCCGTGATGCGCCTGATGGACATCATCTTGACGCTGCCGAGCCTGCTGTTGGCGATCGTCATCGTGGCCATTCTCGGCCCGGGACTGATGAACGCGATGCTGGCGGTGGCCGTCGTGGTGCTGCCGCACTATGTGCGCATCACGCGCGCGGCCGTGATCACCGAGATGGCCAAGGACTATGTGACGGCAGCGCGCATGAACGGCGCGGGACACCTGCGCCTGATGTTCAACGAGGTCCTGCCAAACTGCACGGCGCCGCTTATCGTGCAGGCGTCGCTGGGCATCTCGACCGCGATCCTGGACGCCGCCGCGCTGGGCTTTCTGGGACTGGGTGCGCAGCCGCCCTCGCCGGAATGGGGCACCATGCTCGCTGATGCGCGCGAGTTCGTGCTGCGCGCCTGGTGGGTCGTGACCTTCCCGGGTCTGGCGATCCTGGTTACGGTACTGGCCTTCAACCTGCTGGGCGACGGACTGCGCGACGCGTTCGATCCGAAACTCAAGCGCTGACAGTCTGCTCTCATGGCCCTGCTCGAAATCGAAAACCTCTCGGTCGACTTTCCCTCGAAGGACAGCGTCATGCACGCCGTCGATGGCGTCAGCCTTTCCTTGCAGGCTGGCGATGTGCTGGGTATCGTCGGCGAATCGGGCTCGGGGAAAAGCGTCACCATGATGGCGCTGATGGGTCTGGTGTCGTATCCGGGTGTAGTGCGTGCCGACAAACTGCGCTTCGATGGCCACGACCTGCTCGCCCTTTCCACTAGCGAGCGCAGCAAGCTCACCGGCAAGGATGTGGCGATGATCTTCCAGGATCCGACCACCAGCCTGAACCCCTGTTTCACCATCGGCTTTCAACTTGCCGAGACCCTCAAACTGCATCTGCGCATGGATACGAAGGCCGCGCACCGGCGCTCGATCGAGTTGCTGGAACAGGTCGGAATTCCCGCGCCCGAAAGCCGCCTGAAGGACTTCCCGCACCAGATGTCGGGCGGCATGAACCAGCGCGTGATGATCGCCATGGCAATCGCCTGCAACCCCAAGCTGCTGATCGCGGACGAGCCGACGACCGCGCTCGACGTAACGATCCAGGCACAGATTTTGGACCTGTTGCAGAACCTGCAGAAGGAGCGCGGCATGGCGCTGGTTCTGATTACGCACAACATGGGCGTCGTCTCCGAGATGGCGCAGCGCGTCGCCGTCATGTACGCCGGGCAGATCATGGAGGAGCGCAGCGCGCAGGACCTGTTCACGATGCCGCAACATCCCTACACGCAGGCGTTGATGGCGGCCATGCCCGAGCGCAGCGACGGCCTGACGCGCCTGGCTACCATTCACGGCATGGTGCCCGGCCTGTACGACCGGCCTGACGGCTGCCTGTTTGCGCCGCGCTGCGCTTATGCAACCGACGACTGCCGCGCCCGGCGCCCTGCCCTCAAGACCTGGCAAGCCGGCACGGTGCGCTGCATCTACCCGCTGGGAGCCGCGACATGAGCAGAAGCCCGGTTGATGTTCTCGTCGCGCGCGACCTGCGTCAGGTCTACAAGATTAGCCGCGGCTTTCTCAAGCCGGCCGAGCATCTACAGTCGGTCGGCGGCGTCTCGTTCACGCTGCAAGCCGGCAAGACGCTGGCGGTGGTGGGGGAATCGGGCTGCGGCAAATCGACCCTGGCACGCATGGTCTCGCTGATCGAGAAGCCCGCCGCCGGCGAGCTGCGCCTCAACGGTGTCAACGTCATGACGGCCGCGCGCGAGGCACGCTACGCGTTGCGCCGCACGGTGCAGCTCGTGTTCCAGAACCCGTTCGGCTCGCTCAACCCGCGCAAGAAGATCGGCGCCATTCTGGAAGCACCGCTCGAGATCAACACCGATCTGTCGGCAGCCGAATGCGCCGCGCAGGCGCGCGCCATGCTGGCGCTGGTCGGCCTGCGCCCGGAGCACTACGAGCGCTACCCGCACATGTTCTCCGGCGGACAGCGCCAGCGCATCGCGATCGCACGCGCGCTGATGCTCAAGCCCTCGCTGATCGTGGCCGACGAGCCCGTGTCCGCGCTCGACGTCTCGATCCAGGCGCAGGTGCTCAACCTGCTGGCCGACCTGCAACAGGAACTGGGCTTGGCCTACCTGTTCATCTCGCACGACCTCGGCGTGGTGCGCCACATCGCGCACGACGTGCTCGTTATGTACCTGGGCCACGCCGTCGAGCAGGGCGAGAAGAGGACCCTCTTCACGCAGCCGCTGCATCCCTACACCCAGGCCCTGCTGGCATCGACGCCGGGCATCCTAGGCAGCGGCGCGCTGCGCAAGCACAGCGTGCTCAAGGGTGAGCTGCCCTCGCCGCTGAACCCGCCCAGCGGCTGCGTCTTCTCCACGCGCTGCCCGAATGCCACGCCGCGTTGCCACATTGAGCGTCCCGTATTACGCTTGCTGGCGGGCCGGCAGGTAGCTTGCCACGAAGCGGAGCAATTTATCCAAACCGCTGCCTAGCAGCATCAACCCAGAAGGAGTCCACAAGATGATCCCATCCCTTTCAGGCCACGCGCTCAAGAGCAGCGTGCTGTGCGCCCTGGCGCTGCCGGCGCTGCTGGCATTGACGCCGGTGGCGGCCAAGACACTGGTGTTCTGCTCGGAGGGCAGCCCCGAGAATTTCTACCCGGGCGTCAACACGACCGGCACCTCGTTCGACGCCAACAGCCAGATCTATAGCCGGCTGGTCGACTTCGAGCGCGGCGGCACCAAGGTCGTGCCGGGCCTGGCCGAGCGCTGGACGGTTTCGCCCGACGGCAAGGAGTACACCTTCTTCCTGCGCAAGGGCGTGAAGTGGCACTCCAACAAGAACTTCAAGCCTACGCGCGACATGAACGCCGATGACATCATCTTCGCCATCGAGCGCCAGTGGAAGGAAAGCAACCCCTACTTCAAGGTCACCAGCTCGAACCACACCTACTTCGGCGACATGGGCATGGACAAGCTGATCAAGACGGTCGAGAAGGTCAACGACATGACCGTCAAGATCACGCTGAACAAGCCCGAGGCGCCATTCCTTTCGGGCTGGGCGATGGAATACGCGGGTGTCCAGTCGAAGGAATACGCCGACGCCATGCTCAAGGCCGGAACGCCTGAGAAGGTCGACCAGGAACCGATCGGCAGCGGCCCGTTCTACCTGGTGCAGTACCAGAAGGATGCGGTCATCCGATACAAAGCCTTCCCAGACTACTACGGCGGCAAGGCCAAAATCGACGACCTGGTGTTCTCGATCACGCCGGACGCCTCGGTGCGCTGGGCCAAGCTGCAAAAGGGCGAGTGCCACGTGATGCCCTACCCGAATCCGGCCGATCTGGAAGCGATGCGCAAGGACCCGAAGATCCAGGTTCTGGAGCAGGCAGGCCTGAACATTGGCTACCTGGCCTACAACACGACCAAGAAGCCGTTCGACGATGTGCGCGTGCGCAAGGCCGTCAACATGGCCATCAACAAGCAGGCCATCGTCGACGCGGTCTACATGAGCACCGGTGTGGCGGCGAAGAATCCGATTCCGCCAACGCAATGGTCGTACAACAACGCCATCAAGGATGACGCGTTCGATCCGGCCGCAGCGCAGAAACTGCTGGCGGCGGCGGGCTACCCGAGCGGCTTTGCCACCGACCTGTGGGCGATGCCAGTGCAGCGCCCGTACAACCCGAACGCCAAGCGCATCGCCGAACTGATGCAGGCGGATCTGGCCAAGATCGGCGTCAAGGCCGAGATCAAGAGCTTTGAATGGGGCGAGTACCGCAAGCGCATGCAGAATGGTGAACACCAGATGGGCATGCTGGGCTGGACCGGCGACAACGGCGACCCGGACAACTTCCTGCACACCCTTCTCGGCTGCGACGCCGCGAAGACGGGCGGCGGCAATGTGGCCAAGTGGTGCTACCAGCCGTTCGAGGAACTCGTGCAGAAGGCCAAGGTCGTCAGCGACCCGGCCGCGCGCAGCAAGCTCTATGAGCAGGCGCAGGTGATCTTCAAGGAACAGGCTCCCTGGTTCACGATCGCGCACGCCGTGCAGCTTAAGCCGATGCGCAAGGAAGTCATCGACTTCAAGCTCAGCCCGTTTGGCCGCCACAGCTTCTACGGCGTCGACATCAAGGAATAGGTCGTCCCGGCGCTACAGGAAAAGCCGGCTTCGACCGGCTTTTTTTTCGTCAGCACACCCGGGCCGTGCGGGCTGCGCGTTCAGCGACGACGCATGCCAGCACGCAAACGGCGCTCACTTCTGCCGCGCCAGCGCCGCCTGCGTGATCGCCGACAGCGTGCTGCGCACGCTGATCACTTCTTGGTCCAGCATCACCTCGATCAGCGTGCCCTGGCTGCGCGCCAGCGCAGAGAGTAATTCGGGTTCGAACTCGGCCGTGCGGCTGATGCGCACGCCGGCATAGCCATAGGCGCGCGCCAGCGCCGCGAAGTCGGGATTGCTGAGCTCGGAGCCGCTCACATGCTGTGGGTACTCGCGTTCCTGGTGCATGCGGATGGTGCCGAACATGCCATTGTTGAGCAGCACGATGATGGTCTTCGCGCCGTACTGTACGGCCGTTGCCAGTTCCTGTCCGTTCATGAGGAAGTCGCCGTCGCCCGCGATGGTGAAGGCCAGGCGCCCAGTCGTGATCGCTGCTGCAATGCCGGCGGGCACACCGTAGCCCATGGCGCCATTGGTCGGCGCCAGTTGCGTCCTGCCACCCTTGGCAAGGCCGTGATGGCGGTAATAGCGGTGCACCCAGCTCGCGAAGTTGCCCGCGCCATTGGTCAGCACGGCATCGATTGGCAGATGCCGCTGCAGCGTGGCCACGATGGCGGGCAGGTCGACGTCGCCGGGCGGCGTCTGCGGCACCAGGTTGGCCAGGTAGTCGTCGTGGCAGGCCTGCGTCCACGCCTCCCAGGCCAGCGTGCCCGGAGCGCTCAGCACTTCGAGCGAGCGGGCCGCCGCGCTCATGCTGACATTGATTGCGAGATCGGCCTGATAGACGCGGTTGAGTTCTTCCGCGCTGGCGTGCAGGTGCACCAGTTTCTGTCGCGGCCGTGGCGCCTCGATCAGGGTGTAGCCGCCGCTGGTCATCTCGCCCAGGCGCGGCCCGATGGCGAGGATCAGGTCGGCATCGCGCACGCGCGCCGCCAGCCGCGGGTTGATGCCGATGCCGATATCACCTGAGTACTGCGGGTGGTGGTTGTCGAAAGTGAAGTGGACCCCAGAGTCAGGACAGACTTGAAGGTAGTTTAAGTTGCACTCGACTTCTCGCAGCTGGACGGCGCTGCCCCGGTTTTTGCAATTGG
>Ga0214247_1001414_pt1 | contig 10409 bp, 12 predicted proteins | sample TroBogypolimnion_18_FD_153085 | JGI IMG/M metagenome (GOLD analysis project Ga0214247, IMG submission 153085) | Freshwater microbial communities from Trout Bog Lake, WI - 03JUN2009 hypolimnion | ecosystem: Environmental > Aquatic > Freshwater > Lake > Hypolimnion/Profundal zone ... | reverse complement strand
GGGATGGACGACGAATTTCTATTACATTCTTTTTCTTTTTTTGTAACGGTCAAATCAACTTTTATCACCTCTTTTTTTCTTTTATCACTTTTTATCACCTTTTATCACTTTTTATCACCTTTTATCACTTTTATCACCTTTTATCACCTTATATCACTTCCTATCACAATATCGCCGTGGTAAATCAACTTTATAATTAGTATTCCAATTATTGTCTGATTAATAAAAACATATTATTTGTTATTAATCTTTCTTGCTCTATCTAATTATTCTTTAATATTTTGTAATTCCGCTTTCTTTTTCAGATTATATATTTTGCTTCTTTCTTTGATTTGCTCTTTATTTTTTGCGTTATAAATTCTATGTCTCTCCAAAATTTTATCACTATTTTCAATGCGATACTCTTGTTTTGTTCTTCCAGCCACTCGTATATTAACACACTTATTTGCACGTTGAAGCTCTCCTTCTCTTTTTAATAGTTCTTCTTTGGTTTCACAAGGGAAATATTCTATTAACTCAACTTTGCAATTTTCCATTCCGTATTTATCAAATAAAAATCTGCTGCGGCACGTTGTTTGACATCTGTGCTTGCTCATTCGCTCACTTAATGGTCTTACAGTAGATCCAATGTAAATATCTCCTGCATCATGTTCGCATATGGGAATGATTTGGTAGATTTTTCCTTTTGAGTAATCAATGGGCATTTATAGATTATTATAGCTTTTTGTCTTTAAGTCCTTTTTACAATCTATTTAATTGTATAGCACGCTGCACTGTCAATGGATGAATATTCGTTTGCACGTTTGGATTTGGCACATAGATCAGATCGTTTGCAAAGAACAATTTCGGAGCCGCACCCGCCATCATAATGTTTCCGTGACTGTTTGCGATTATATACTCATCCCTTCTTATGAAATGCGGGGGATGCATGATCGCCTGCACAACCGAACATATTTGCGGCGTATAATGGACTGCGACCTTATTGAAACCTATATTTGCCTCTCTTGCTTGTCTCTGCGTGTTGCTAACTTTCAATAACTTTATTCTGCACAAGTCCCCGACATGAAAAACCCGCACATGCCCAATGCCGACCATTTTTTGTGCCCTGTTTATGTGATATCGCTCCATGTAAGCACTTCGTTGTTGTGGTGTCATATTATCATTTAAAGGCACTGCCGGGCCCGCCGCTACATGTCCATGACCGTGAGGATTATAACCTTGTGCCCACACCTGATTTGGTGTTAAATGACTGTTTGTGCCTTGCTGATTATTTATATTATCAATATAGTCTTGTAAATTATTATTCCATACAAAATTATTATTTCGCACGACGTTCGCTTTGATTTTTTTTCTAATCTCCCTATTTACACGCTCTATCCTCCCGTTGCTTTGCGGCGTATATGACGTCGTTCTAATTAAAACAATCATATTTTGTGCACAATATGCAGCGAACGCACCTTGATAAAACTCACTGTCGCACTGTATTATGCCCGGCATTGTATGTGCATCATGCTGTATAATATCATCTAAAGCGTTGCTTAATGTCGGTATAGCAGCGGTATTATTGCGATTACTTATGCTTCTAGCCCACACTTTTCCGGAAAAGAAATCCACGCACGTGAATATGTAGTTACGATTTTGGTTCACGCCAACTACATTATATGCACGCATATCTATTAAGTCTATTGCCCAGCGTTCGTTCGGCACACTTGCAGTGATCGGCTTATTTACAACCTTGTGCGGTATTCGCGTCACTTGATAATCACCTTGCTCCTTTAAAAATTGATCTGTTATTGCCTTTGGAATATTTAAATAAGACATGGCTATTTGATGATACATGGCATTAAGTCCTAAGCCTAGTCCGCGTTGTATATCATTATAGATCAGATGAATTCTAGCTAGCCTGTTTGCAGGTCGCACTACTTCTAAATCATAATTTGCATTTGGATTGTAGAACAGCTCTTGATTGCCATGTATTGCCCGTGTGACAAAACCCGCATTTGCGGCGAACTTTTGCTGATATCGTGCTGCTTGTCTTGCGTTCAAATTCGCTGGTAGAATGCCGTTGTTTATAAAATTAATTACACCATCAATAGCTAGAGAGGTCAGAAATTCGGGATAATGATTTAATGTCTTCAGCTGTGTTGTCGTCATTTATTATACAGCGAGGTTATTTCTTTTTCTTGGCTTGCTTTCTCTTTAGTTAGAACTTAATATAAAGGAGAGAACTCTCATAAATCTCTCTATCCTCTAAATAGAATATCTATTATTGAAATATATTAAAATTCAAACCTACTTTTTATAAATCTTTTTTTGACTTAAAATTTAAGGAATTATTTCATTATATTAGAGCTTGCTTTTTTAAAACAGATATTTCAATAATAGATATTCTATTTTGAGGATACTAACAAATTCACTGTATTCACACATTTTAAGTATTTAAATGAAAATAAATACTTAAAAAAAGTCCTAAAAATTGAACAATCTATAATAGCTTACATATACTGCAAGTCTTACAGCCGGTTGTTGATGATGGAATTATAGTAAATCCATTTTTGCATCTCATGTAAATCTCAAATTTTTCAGTTTTGTGAATAGGATAAATATTCTTGCCATTTGCATCTGTTAAATAATATCTAATTCCCGCTTCATTGACAGGCCAAACTATTTTACCATTTTCATCTAGCTCGTAACCATTGTTACTAATCAGCTCCTTTTGCTGGATTGCTTGTTTCTTTAAAGTTTTTGCTGTTTCTACTGCAGCTAATTTGGCTTCATATATTTGATGGCATTTTGATTTTTTGTGTCTCGGCATATTAGACCTAATTGTTTCCATTCCACAATCACATATGATTTTGGTTTTCATATATTCATTATGTTCAATTTTGTATTTGGTTTCACTTTGGTTTCTCAGTTGTTCTTCTAATGCATTAATCTCAATCAATAACTCTTTTGAATTTTCAAATTGAAGTTTATTAATTTTAAAGCATTCTGCTTTGAATTTTTTACGCTCCAAATCTCTCATTTTCTGAGCATGCTCTGCTTCTTTTTCTGGTGCGTTTATATATTTTTCAGGGTATTCATTCCACATTCCTTTCATAAAATCTCCTGTTAATAATGCATGTTGTTTCTTTGTCAGTGTTTTATTATCATTTAAATTCAATAATTGTTTCTTATATATCACTAGCTGTTTCAAGGACATTTCATTTATGGGTTTCATTTCATAATCACTTTCATCAAAAAAACACTCAAAATACGTTGGTTCTAATTCGGTTGTCATTCTATATTATATAGTGAGATTATATTTAAGTAGTTTTACTTAATTAATTCCCTAAAATACCCCTATCCTCTAAATAGAATATCTATTATTGAAATATCTTAAAATCCAAACCTACTTTTTATAAATTATTTTTTGGCTTAAAATTTGAGTCAAAATAAATTTATAGGGCTCCTTCCTTTTTAAAATGAGACATTTCAATAATAGATATTCTATTTAGAGGATACTAACAATTCTGTGATTTCATGTATTCTAAGTATTTAAATGATCCTAATTACTTAAATAAACTCCTAAATACTCCTATCCTCTAAATAGAATATCTATTATTGAATTTTATATAAAACCAAACCTACTTTTTATAAATCTTTTTTTGGATCAAAATTTAAGACAATATTTAATTATATAAGACCTTCCTTTTTAAAATGAGAGATTTCAATAATAGATATTCTATTTTGAGGATACTAACAAATCTGCTCCAAAGTATTTTAAGTATTTAAATAACCTAAATTACTTGAATAAATGCCTAAATAGAATAGCTATTATAAAATTATATTTAAGAATAATTGTTTAAATATAATCTGATTAAAATTCATCATCATTTGATGTTATAGAAGGCATTGCTTTACCAAGATGCATAAATATCTTGTCTAGTAGTTTCTCAATAGGATATTTTTCCACGTCAAAAAATAAACTGATGCACAGGCAAGTATTTTCACTGTTATCTGTAAGTTTTTTCAATGAAATTACTTTATCCACAACCATATAAAATATTTTCTGCTGTATAACCTTCAGAAATTTCTTATCCTGTTTCCATTCACCATTTGTAAAATAATAATATTTATTCTGCTTAGCATCACTGCATATTAATGGACGATCTTTCAAATCAATCTTTTCTAAATTATGCATAATGGTTAGCGAATAATAGTGAGGAAGTGTATAATTTAAGAGCTTATTAGGGTTAAGGATTTCAATATTATCAAGGAATTCTTCAAAACTAACATTAGGTTTCATGTCCTTAATTAGTGTCTTGGGCATTTTCTTTTTAAACATCATCTGCATCGTTTCATTTTGTTGCATCAAAAGTTGGGTAAGTTGAGAATTGGTTAATTCAGTCATTCTATATACTATACAGAGATTTTATTTTTAAGTATTAATTTAATATAATATGTTTAAATTTTCGCCTAAAGTATTTTCGTTTTACTATTTTTGAGATATATCGCTAAATAATTCAATGCTTACAATTTTGGCGGCAAGGTTTCTTGGTTTTGCAACTTCGTTGTAATATTTTTTCTGCTTAGCTAAGTAGGCATCGTATTTGTCAGGATCGTTAGCTTTCATGGTCTTAAAATATTTATTTGAGTAAGCGTTATTTTTTGCTGGATGTGCTTTCTTATACTCGCTACATATCTTCAGGTGATGAGTATAACGATCTACAATCGTCTGCACTTGGTCGGCGGACATTTCGGCAGTGTTCATTTTATATTATAATATAATATAAGATAATAAAATCCTTCTAAATTGTTTTTCTAAAGATATATTAAAACAGCTTAAAGAATTTCAGCACTGTTTAAGTTTTCAATTTGTGCGATCTGTTTTTTCATCGCAACATATTGTTTTTGATACGCTAGTTGCCTGTCTCTATTTTTGATGTAATACTCTTTCTTTTGTGATCTACGCTGCTCATAATATTTTTTATAATGAGTTCGTTGATAATCACGTTGATACGCTAACTTCTCCTCTTTACTCACGTAAGGGCGGTTCTTATTGATGCAAGTAACCTTATCATACCAGAGCCGTTCATGCATAAGTAGTTCAATTTTTGTGTCCACATGTATTGTTTCTAAAAGTCCGCTGTAATAATCGCCACGCAAAATAATAATTTTGGAAGTGCAACCGTTTTTAGATTGAATGTGAGTAGCCATACGTCTAGCTACAGTTGGTTCAAATGTGCTGCCGACATATCGCTCACCGGTTAGATTGCATACGATCTCGTAGATAATGCCTTGCTTGCTCATTGTTTTATATAATACGGATATATTATAATATATTTCCTAAAACGCGGAAGAATTAATTACTGAATAATATTCGCTAAATAAACTCCGCTGGATTTAAGTAGAAATTGAAGCCTTTTCTAAATTTCCTCAGCTTATCCGTCTGCTCCACGTCAATTATTAGCGGACTAAACTTCTCATGTGTAGCAAAATCATACATATTTAGCAGCTGATCTTTTGTTAAACCAAGGCCCTGCTCTTTCATGATCATAGCAATCTCTCGCTGACCTGATACTTTTAATATTATAAGGTAATTGCAGTTGTTCCTCACAACTTTTGGAATTTGGTAGTAATTTTGGGCTAAATACATGATGCTAACATTTTTCTTTCTCGCTCTTATATAGAACTGTTCAATGCGTGATTGATCCTTATCTAATTGTAAATCATCACAAATAACAAGGTGTGCTACGCTCTTATCGTATTTATCCAACTGCGGTAAGTTATGAATGCCTTCTTTCACTGAAATACTGTCACTCTTAGACTGTAGAAATTTATACAAAGGCTCTTCTTTATCTTTGCACACGATAGTTATGTCCGAAAATGTGCCACTATCTTTACAGAACAAATGTATTAAGTTAGTAACAAAATTTGATTTGCCAGAGCCCGATGGTGCTACAACAACTGCTCTAAAGGGAATATTGAATTTATGAAGGTAGTAGTTTGGATTAGGTGATTGCACGTCAAGAAATTCACTCGGCATGTGCTCATACCAGTTTTTAATTTCCGCTGTTTGTTCTTGTTCCTGCTCAATTTTCTTTTTCTTGGGAGGCATATTTACATTAAATCAATATTATATTTTATTCTAAATACATTATTTTAAATAGGCTTAAAGACAACAGACAATATAAGACATAATGCCCCGATTGCCTGTAGATTATTCTAAAACGATTATGTATAAACTAGTATGCAACGACCTAACAATTACTGATGTGTATGTAGGTCATACGACCGATTTTAGAAAACGAAAAAACTGCCATAAAAGTAATTGTTGCAATATTAATAGTAACACGTATCATTTAAAAGTTTATCAGACTATTAGAGCAAATGGAAATTGGGAGAGTTGGACTATGGTCCAAATAGAGCAATATCCTTGTTTAAATGTATATGAAGCAGGAGCCCGAGAAAGATACTGGTTTGAAGAGCTAAATTCTAAATTGAATACACGTGTTCCGAATAGAAGTGAGACTGAAAGCAGTAAAATATATCGTGAAACACATGCACATGCGATCAAAATAAATTTAAAAAATACTAAAGAACACAGAAAAGAACGAGATCGTTTATACTACGAAAAAAACAAGGAACGAATTATAAACAGACAAATGGAATACTATGAAAATCATAAAGACCATATTTTAGAACAAGCAAAAGACCGTTATCAAACAAACAAATAATCTCTTTAGCAATTAAAATATAATACAAAAACATATTATATTTTTATTTCTCATTTAATACTAAATGTCTGGCTCAGCTTATCCGCCTCCATCTGAACAAGCCCCCATATTCAATAGCAGTTTATTTCCAACTACTACAACAAGCACATCAAGCGGATCATATTTAACATATCCCGTAGCACAATTGGGTTTAGAAACGCTGAGCTCAATACAAGTCAATGGAACAGCTTCATTTGTAAGCGGTATTAATATGAGCTCTACAGCTATAACAAATGCTTTAACTGTAAATACGATTCCTATCAGTAATGGGAGTGAAGTTCATAGCACCATAATAGGAGTAGGTTCCGGTAATATTGCGGTCGGAACAGGAGCGTATAATACTATTTTTGGCTTTGCTTCGGCACCTAGTATGACTTCTTCTAATAGTAATAATTTATTTGGAGCTCAAGCGGGTTCTTTTTTATCCTATGGCACTAATAATACTATTGTGGGAGCCAGTTCGGGGTCAGCTATAACAGGAAATTCTTATAACACTATAGTTGGAAATCAAGCGGGAAACTCTATAATTACAGGCTTAAATACTTGTTTGGGGTATAACTCAAATGTAAATGCTACATCTTCAAACTCAACCGCATTAGGGGCGAATTCGTTAGCAACAGCCTCTAATCAAATACAGCTTGGAACAGCTACTACAAATGTAAATTGCCCTGCTACTTTATCTGTTGCGGGAGCAGTTACCTTCACTTCTGGTGGGACGGCATTAGCTCTTCCAAATGCGGGTGCTATTAATGCTGCTGCTGCTCTCCTTACAATCGGTTCAGTAGCAACTAATACAATAACTTCAACCTCTACAACAAATTTATCCATATCTACACCTGTAACGTCAGGTGGATTTATTAATTTAAATTGTCAATCTGCTGCTACTCCTCAAATATCAATCAATCTTGCTACTGTTTATTTTGGGTGTAATACAAACTATAATGGTTTTAATATGACGGGAGCGTCCGCTATACAAGCGGCGACTGGTGGAGATTTAACATTACGAACTCCAACATCATCAACAAATAGTATTATAATAGCTCCCGCTCAAATAACGGCAGTAACGATTAATGCTGACGGAACAACTCGGTTTGCTCAACAAACGTTATATACATATGGAACAACTATTACGGCAACAGTAACATTAATTACAGCGGCACCTTTGAAAAACTTTTATATTATTACAGCGGCTGCGGCTGCTACAATTTCATTACCAACCGCGAGTGCTACTTATGCTGGGAGTGATATTACTTTCAGACGATTGACAAATGTAGCCGTAATTACATTCAATCAAACAGGCGGAGCTGTTGTTTTAGCTCCCTTCAACTCTAATACATTAGCAGCTTCAGTGTCCTTGACTGCTACGCAATTTTCTACAAGATTTACGTGCGATGGAACCAACTGGTATCAATTAGCAACTCAATAATTCCACCTTTGGAAAGGTGGAGCCATGAAAAATATAATCTCATCTTTTATAAAACAAAAGCATGGATACAACAGTTTTGTATTCTCTAATAACCTTTGCTTCAGCAACAATTGCACTGATTATAAAATATTCATATCAATCCAAGTGTAAGACCATAAAATGCTGTTGCGGATTGATAGATATAGTTAGAGACACGGGAATTGAGAAACCCGAAGATGAACTAACAAGTCCGCCAAGTCCCTCTAGGCAACCTAGCCAAAGGTTTACATCCCTTTAGATCCTTTTTTATTATATCTGAACTTATATACATGGATCCATTGAACATCATAAAGTCCTTATTCTATGCACCGCTACCGACTGAACAAGAAGAAGACAGTTCAATAAGAGTTACGATTATGCCTGTGACACAAGCAGAAATAGTTAAACCAGCTACCATGCGACAAATTTATGAAAGTATTAAAATGTCAAAACCTCTTATATCTATTAAGAAACAACTTAAAGGCAATGACACATTTTAAGATATAATGCCGCGACATCCCATTAATTATTCAAATACAATTATCTATAAAATAGTTTGTAATGACTTAACTATTACTGACTTGTATGTAGGTTCTACAACAGATTTTGCAAAACGAAAATCGGGTCATAAATCGGACAGTAAAAGGCATCCTGATACAAAAATATACAAATCCATAACCACTAATGGAGGTTGGGATAATTGGCAAATGGTTGAAATTGAAAAATTTCCATGTCAAGATGGAAATGAGGCGAGAGCTAGAGAACGATACTGGTTTGAAGTATTTGACGCAAAGTTGAATACAATTAATCCAAGTCGGTCACAACATGAACGCAACATTGCAAATACAGATTTGCGAAAGCAATATAATTTGGAACATACGGAAGAGCGAAAAATGTATGTCCAAAACAACCAACAACACATTAACGACACACGACAACAATATAGACTTAAAAATGAAAGCCACATAAAAGAAACGCAAAAGGCATATAGAATTAAGAACGCCGAGCATATAAAAGAATTAAAATTGGCATGGTATTACAAAAATAAATAAGTTTAGAAGTATATTAATAAATATATAATATTATTAATATATATAATATGTTAACTGATATTCAAATTTGGTCACTCGCCAAGAAGATGAATGTCCCACTTGTGTTTTGCGATTTTAAAAGTAAGCTGACAAAAACCAAACTACAATACAATAAATTTTATATATTAAATATGGAAGACGAATTTGATGAGGATGGCAAACCAAATGACGGTAGCCATTATGTCGCTCTTCAGTGCAATAAATATCCAAATGGAAAGATTGAAAATTGTTATTTTGATAGTTTCGGTGCCCCTCCTCCAGAAGTTGTGATTAAGTTTTGCGGAGGCGGACATGTTCCGTATAACACAAAGGATATTCAGTCTCTCATGAACTCAGCTTGCGGTTTCTATTGCTTGGCTTGGGGTCATTTTATTAATGCTTATGAGCAACGTAGTAAAGATTTATATAGTGATTGTGAAAATTTTACTGAAATGTTTGATGACCTTAACAAGTCTATAGATTTTAAAAAGAACGAGTATATATTAAAAATGTTTTTTCAATCAAGTGACAAGGCGATACGAGATGCGAACCCGATTGATGTGCTTGGTGAATTAAAACCAGGTGAAGCTGTAGATATAAACACTATTACAAGCCAGGATATCCGCGACAAAAAGCATTTATAATGCGTTATAATATATTATAGTTTCTTTAAGTTATAATATAATATGTATGTGAAAGTAATTATTCTTGTTTAATGTAAGTTGTAGCTTGAGCAGTGCTGCTGCCCATCTGTGATAGGTCTGCGGCTAATTCATGATTAGTTTTTATTGTGTCGCCGTATTTACCACTTAAGTAACTTTTGCGTAACATGTTCACTGAAATCTTTTTACCATTAAAAATTTTATTTAGTCGTTGATTTAATTTGACACTGGAAAGCTGTCCGAAGTTGCTATCAAATAACAAATAATTTGTTGGATTAACCTTGCACCATTTTGTTAGTATGGATTTTAGAGCACTGGGCAACTCAACCTTTTGTTCCCCATAAAAACGGCACGTCTTATACGAGTTGAAAATTAATTCTTTCTTATCAATATAATTATCCTTTGCTTTGTCCGTTTCTTTTATTTTGAAATTTACAAAATCTAATGATCTCCGAGGTGGTATGAACATTCCCCC
>Ga0214247_1001405_pt1 | contig 10475 bp, 8 predicted proteins | sample TroBogypolimnion_18_FD_153085 | JGI IMG/M metagenome (GOLD analysis project Ga0214247, IMG submission 153085) | Freshwater microbial communities from Trout Bog Lake, WI - 03JUN2009 hypolimnion | ecosystem: Environmental > Aquatic > Freshwater > Lake > Hypolimnion/Profundal zone ... | reverse complement strand
CCCTGCTCGCAAATATCCCCATGAATAAATGAATAAGTGGTCAATCCTGCGACAGAGTTAAGATTTTCTAGAACACCCGCATAAGTCAATTTGTCCAAAACCGCGACTGAGGAGACGCCTTTTAGCGATCCATCTAAGCAGCGACGAACGAAATTTGAGCCGATAAAGCCAGCTCCGCCAGTTACAAGTAGGCGCATTAGCTATCCCCCTTTTACCCAAGAATTGGAGTCTACCGTTAGGCTTCCTCCATGAAAGGCATCATTCTTGCTGGTGGCACGGGTTCACGTTTGTGGCCAATCACAAAGGTCCTTAGCAAGCAATTACTCCCCGTTTATGACAAGCCAATGATTTATTATCCTCTATCAACATTAATGTTGGCTGGGATTCAGGATATTCTAATTATCACGACTCCACACGACCAGCCCGCCTTTATGAATTTGCTTGGAGATGGGGCTGGTCTGGGAATCCATATTGAGTATGCGGTTCAATACGAACCACGAGGATTGGCAGACGCATTTATTATTGGTGAAGATTTTCTTGCGAGTACTCCGTGTCTCATGATTCTGGGTGACAACATTTTTCACGGTGCAGGTTTGGGGAGCGATCTGTCCCATTCACTTCCCGAGTCCGGAGCTCATATTTTTATATATGAAGTTTCAAATCCAAGCGATTATGGAATCCTTGAAATTGATAAAGCAAATCGGCCGATTTCAATTACTGAAAAACCCAAAAAATTTATTTCAAATTTAGCAGTTACGGGTTTATATTATTTTGATAATTCCGTGACTGAGATCGCCAAGAACATAATGCCAAGTGATCGGGGAGAAATTGAAATTACTTCCATCTTAGAAAGCTATCTTAAAAGTCAAAAATTGACTTTCACCCGGCTGTCACGAGGCACTGCTTGGCTAGACACTGGAAATCCAAATTCGATGCATGACGCAAGTACTTTTATACGAGTTATTGAAGAGAGAACTGGTCTCAAAATTGCATGTTTAGAAGAGATTTCTCTTGCAAATGGCTGGATAGATGAGGATGACGTGATGAGAATTGCGAAAGCAATGGGCGCTGGCGGTTATGCACAGTATCTCCGGTCCCTAATAAAATCTTAATTTCTTACTTGGCAGCGGATAACCATGTGGCCAAATGAAAGATGCATATCTTCTACAATCTGCATATCGTCTATCGGGCAATGAAAATTGTAATCAGCTAACTTCTTAGTAGCTCCACCATCAAAACCAGTCAACGCAACTACACTGAGGCCTAGTAGGTGCGCCTCCTCGCAGACACGGATTATGTTCTTTGAATTACCAGAACCTGTGACACATACCAACACATCTCCTTTAGTACTATAGCTCTGCAACTGGTAGGAAAATACCTCACTATATTCAAGATCATTGGATATCGCCGTTAACATCGGGGTATTGTCTGAAAGACAAAAGGCTTTCCCTTTTTGACCTGTAAGAACTCGATTTCCTTTTACCCAGTCAGTTACAAAGTGTGATGCGGTGGAACTGCTTCCGCCGTTGCCTACTACAAATAAGGAATTTCCTCCACGAAGGGCTCGTTGGACAACTTCTACTGAAGCCGAGAGTCCATCACGATCCACACTATCCCAAGCTGTATTTAATTGATTAATATAATCTGAAACATTCTTCATGAACGGCCGTGCTCCTCTACTAACGGGCCGCGAATTTCTGTATTCGCGTGGTACTCCTTGAACTCTTTTAATTGCAACCTAACTTCATCGTGATGTTGACTTGATGCTAAAACTGCAAGAAATCCGCCGCCACCCGCACCCAATAACTTTGCGCCATAAATAGGTCCATCATTCGCCCACTGAAGTAAAGACTTCAGGACGGGATCGGCATCATCCCCGTTTAAGGTTGACTTCATTTTCCAACCCTCAGTGAGCAGCTTACCCAGCAAAGGGATATTCAATTGCTGGATTGCCATGACTGACTCGGCAGCCAACTGAACCATCTTGTGGGTGTTTTCAACAGCGGATGATTGGTCTGAAAGAGATTTTTGTTGCCTCGCTAGAATTTCATTGGCAGATCGTGGTTGATCAATGTGAAAAAACATTAACTCTGAATTTAGCCGATTCACAAATTGATTTTCTAACTCTTTGGAATCAAATACACTGTCGTACTTAACCCCAGATTCCCCTGAAAAATAAAAGACATTTAGGCCCCCTAGTGCAGACGCATACTGGTCTTGATAGCCAATAGGTGATTGAAGAATTCTAATTTCAACTTCGCATGCCATCTCCGCTAATTCCGAAAGGGAAACCTGCCTATTCTGTAATTTAAGGAGACCCGCCAGTAATGCCACGGTAAAAGCACTAGAAGATCCCAATCCGGTGCCGGACGAAGGTACGTCAGCGATGGAAGTGATTTCCATGCCAGGGCCTTTCCAGTCAACGTACTGCAAGCATGCTGCGACGATGGGATGCTGGATCTGGCCATAGTTAGAGCAGTACTCTATTTTGCTATAGGCAATTCTGTATTGACCGGTAAAGCTTTCGTGCAAAGTTACGTATACTCGCTTATCTAGCGGAATCGACACAACACTGCCAGAAAATCTTTGAAAGTATGAGGGTAGGTCAGAACCGCCACCGTTTAAACTAAAACGCAGAGGCGCTGAAGAAATAATCAAAATTTTGCTCCATTCTTTAACCAAGAAATCAAATCTTCAGCTGACATACAACGCCCTCTACCTTTCAACTCCCAAACTGTACAAGGTAGCTGAGACTTCTCAACCAAGTGAATCCATTTCATTCCAACTGCCTCTGCCGCTTGTAAATCCGTGAGTGAATCACCAATAAAAACGCAAGATGTGGCACGAACATGCAATTCAGCAAGTGCTTCAATAATCATCCCAGGAGCAGGTTTTCTGCATGAACAGTACTTTTTTAACTGTGAAACCTCCCCTTGGAAGCCAGAGTCAGGATGATGGGGACAATATTTTATGACGCTAAAAGTAGTCTGTGGTAAATTCGACAAGGTCAGTAGATGGGAGTTAATTTCTTCCACGTCACGACACGTCGCCTCACCTCGAGCTACGACGGGCTGATTCGTTATCAAACCCAGATAATCAAACTCCTGAATAGCAGCCGATAATAGCTCGGTCGCGAATGGATTCAGTCGCAACTCCTCGCGTTTCTTTATGTGGCCGGCTGGAACGTTCAAGACTCCATCACGATCAAAAAAAACGGCAGTCTTGCGAGATAATCCTCTTGACGATCTACCAGTCAGTGATTTGTCTCGGAGTCTATTCACCTGCCCGACATCGCGAATGCTCCCTTGATGAAAGATAACTCTGATGTGAATTTGATCCTTTAGTAATTGGGGCAGAAGATCCTTAAAGATGTCCTTGGATTGTGTAGGAATTTCACTTGGGATGCAATCCTTTTTGAAAAAGAATATTCCAGCATTGCCTATGGGTAAATTAGGAACAGATTTGTGAGGGTACTTCATAAATTCGACTGCATTCCAACGCTCATCGGCGCGTATGAGATCGCTATCTTCCGGGTGATCCGTAAATTTTGCCAAAATCAAAGCGGCGCAATCCTCCGCTTGGAACAATTCAAACAATTTTCCCAAATTCGTATCGGAAATGAACAAATCTCCATAAATTACACAAAACTCGTCTGCGAGGTGCTCTCGGGCTTGAATCAGCGCACCAAGAGTTCCCAATCTATCTCGATCATGAACAAAAGTATTAGAGGGGTACTCGGAACCGTACTCACCTATAGCAAATTCAATCTCTTTAAATTTATGCCCTAAGCACCACAGTATTTCTGAAAAAGACTCCATCCGGGCTTCACTAATTATTCTCTCCGCCAGGGAAGATCCGGAAACGTTCAAGAGGGCCTTTGGGGTGGAGATTCCAACTTCTTGAAGTCGAGTGCCGAGCCCGCCGGCTATGACAACTAATTGCCTTCTATTTCTATTTCGAATCACACGAGGCCAATTCTTAGATTTCGTGACAAAAGAAAGGAATACTCAACTGGTTGAAGATTTCATGAATTGCTTTGTGTATTGAATCCTTACTTGAAAAATAATGATCGCCGAACCTCTGGCAGTATTTATCATTGGACATTAAAACTCGAACAACATCACCGACCCACCCGTACGATTGAGCTTCATATTCAATCTTGGGGGCGGTTCCGTAGTGAACCGCAACCATTTCCGCTATTTCTCGTACTTCAATTCCTTCATCCCCTGGGCTTAAATTGTAAATTCCTCCGACTTTTGAAGTCTCAACTTTGATCATCATCTCAACCAAAGACTTCACATGCAAATACGTTTTTACTTGCGTGCCATTGCCCAAAACATAGAGCTGATTTGGATCTAAAACTAATTTGTTAATAAAATCATAAATCACTCCATGCGTTGCAGGCGATCCGACAATATTTGCGAATCGCAAAACTGCAAGTGGGACTTTCTTTCTCTCGCAAGCAATTTTAAGGAACATTTCGCTCGCCAATTTACCCGCACCGTAGTAAGAAATTGGGTCACATAACATTTCTTCACTAAATTGTTTAGAGTCGACCGTCAGTTCTCCGTACACTGCAGATGTTGACGCGAAGTTGACTGATGTAACGTTTAGGGCTTCAATCAAATTGCAGACAGCCACCGAGGTCATGAAAGTCTTTTCAGCATCAATATCAGGAGAAACACTGCCAGTCTTAATGTCTGAATTTGCAGCCAGGTGCCAAATAACGACCGACTGACCTTGCAGTACGTCCCTTATCCAATTTTGACTCTTTGAATGCGTAATGTTTCCTTTAAAGGAAAAATATTCAGAGTAGCTCTTGAAATCCTGCTCTTGTTGATCGAACCTTTGAGAAGTGTCGTCGTCGACGACAACAACTTTGCAGGTCGAGTCCAATAAAGTTCGCGCTAAAATACAACCGATGAATCCGCTACCACCAATAATTAAGTGGGTTTTGCCTAGAGTCATGAAAAATCCTTCCTTACTCTCACTTGGATGATTCTGACTTTAATAGATCAATAAAAAATTTACGTACGTCAGTAGCCGCTTCCTCCGGAGTTGGCATTTCTTTTATAAAATCTACCCCTGCAGCACTAGTTTCTTGCCAATACTTGTCGTCGCCCAAAAGTTTCAAAGTTCGTGAAACTAGTAACTCGACCGAATATACGGGCGGTTGTAAAAGTGCATGATGTCCGTACTTCAACATAGGACTTCCCGGAAGGTCAATATCTATGACGGGTAACCCGCATGCCATCATTTCATATGGGACTAAACTTGGGTTGGTCGGTGAAAAAGCAATACCAACCTTCGATTTATGATACAGGCGGGCTAGATCATCTAGCGTTGGCAACAACCCGGCCTCAGTTGTTGAAATTCCTAAATCGATTTGACCATTTGATCCAAATAAAGTGATCGGAGTATTTGGCGAAGCCTTGTGTACCTCTAAAATAACTCTTTTGCCAAATTCAAATAGTCTTCTATAGGTATCTTGCTTTGCGAAAAAAATTATTCCTTCTCTTTGGTGAGTTGAATTTACGTTGTAGACATTCCTGTCCACAGGGAAATTGAAAAACGGTACCACCTTGCCAGTTACCTCTTCGATCTTCCTCGCCATCCACGCCCCGCTGGTAAAAATGGAAAGCTCGTCATCAAAATACGTTGAAAGAGCTTCTAGGTAAGAGTCACTCATGGGATTAAACCAAGGTTCAAAGTCTTGAACTAAGTATGCAATCTTTGAATTTCTGGATGCTACCCGTTTAATGAATGGAATCGAAGAATTGTGAACTCCGACTAACACATCCGAAGAGTGAAGAAAATTACGGTCTGAAATAATCTCAAAACTTGACTTTCCGTAGTAAGTATTAGTCAAATTAGCAAGTTCTTCAGAACCTCTGGTTTCATTGTAAAAGTAAACCTGACAATGAAATTCTTTTCCATTGAGTAGATTTGCGAGGCGAAAAACATTTCGGTGTCCCCCACTCCCAGGAACCAGATTAGGCAGCAACCAAGTGATCGTTTTGCTCCTATTGCTTGCCTCCCGTGGGATTATCGTTGATTCATAAATACCCTTGGCACTGTGGGCAATTTCCATTACCGGTGAAGTTATAGAATCAAGGCAGTGATTTTCTACTACGTCCAAATAAGCCGTCTTTGAGACTTGACTGCGAATAGTGTTACTCAACAAAGACTCTAAAGCTTCAAACCATTCTCGTGAGTTTCTTGCAATATATCCATTCGTGCCTGAATCAATAGCGCCAAGAAATGGTTCGGTCGGAGAAGCAACAGTGGGTACTCCTACAATTCCACCTTGCATATACTTAGTCGCGGATTTAGCCTCCACGAAATTGTTTCCAATTTCCAATGGGGCGATCTGCACATCAAATTTAGCAAGATATGGCAGTAGTTCATCGTGCCTTAACATTGGGTGGAAATTAATTTGACCCCTAATCTCCTTAGGAGCTTCATCTCTCGAGATCGGAGACGCTCCTTGCAAAGTAAGAGAAGCCGAAGGGTGAACTCTTAAAAATTCAAAAATTCCTTCTTGAGCTTCCTCGAAATCTAGAACATGACTCCTGGAGCCGCTGCAATATACTATGCGAAATCCTGCTTCAGGCATTCGCTCACTTTTATTTGCGTATATTTTATTACCCTGAATTTGCATCCATCTGGGTAGTACGATCGGAACGCGCACAGATTTTTTACCTAGGCGTGTAAACGCGCTGCACAACTCTAATGTCCCACCTATTCCTAAGGTGGATTGCTCTACCTGCATTTCCTGTCGTACTGCTACGGTTTTTATCAAGTGCTCAGCCTCGTTTTTTGGGATCAAACGCAATGCATGAACATTGTCCATGTTGTACGTAGCAGTTTCAAAAGTCAGGTCATCTGAGTCATAGGCAATTGTCACCCCATCTGACACCGCCTTCTCATACCAAAGAAGAGTTTTTAAGTCTAACGATGTTCTCCAAAAGTACACTAGATAAACTTGTTTTGGGAGGTGAGAAAGGGCCTCAATCTGATCTGTCATCAGAATCGAGTTAGCCACTCCATTTTCCCAGAGAGCTTGAGAGATATTCAATACCCGGTAGTCGTTACTGGGTGATCTGAGGTCATTCGAGACCAAAATTACTTCAGGCAGAATATTGGTAAAATTTGCGTCGGTGTGAATGAAATTGTGCACAGGGTCTAAGTAGGCCAATCCACCTGCTTTTGAGATTTGAATGGCTTTCATCATAAAACTCTTCAAACCATAATTTTTAAAATACTTATAAGCAAACTTGCGAACTTCCACAAATTCCTTCGCTAATTTATGAACCTTAATTCTGCGATTCATTACAAATCTCCTAAAATCTCTGGTTTTGCCCATTCAATTAATTTTTGTAGGCCAGCATTGACTTGTGTAAAGCTCTTAAAAGATTTCATTTCTTTTATCGAATCCGTATCGGCAAATATTCCACGTACATCACCTAATCGGTAGTTTACTGATGTCCCAACTACCACCGACCCACAGATTTCGCTAATAACATTAGCAACCTGTAACAACGTAACAGGCCTGCCCGTACCAACATCAAATATCTGTAGTTGTGCGGTTTGGGCCATATCTTCGACCAATACCTTCACGACATCCGATACGAAGACAAAATCTCGAATAATTCCTCCCCCTTCATAGACTTCGATTGACTCTCCTAGCAACGCCTTTCTAACGAAGAGTGAAACTATCCCTGAGTAAGAATTCCATAGAGATTGACCAGGCCCGTAAACGTTTTGCAATCTATAAACGTTTAATTGAACACCATAGTAAGCACACCAAATGGTCAGCATCTGTTCCTGCGCCAGTTTAGTACTCCCGTAAATATTAACGGGGTTTGGTTTCATGGCAGAGGCAGAAACTGGTGCTGGATTAATGCAGCGATGATTTCTGAAATGAGGATTCCACTCTTGACGATCCAAATCTATTTTTCTACGCTGATCTGGATTTACCAATTCACCATCTGATGTTTCCCATAGCCCCTCGCCATAGATTGCTCGCGTTGAAGTTAATTTTACTCTTCCTACGGATTCAATTCTTTCCGCAAGAAATTCGCACATAAGTGCAGTCCCGAGGATGTTAGTTGAAACATGAGCACTTGGGGCCTTAATTGAGTTTCCTGTCGAAGTATCAGCGGCCAAATGATAGACGTCAAGCACGAAGTCTTTTGCCGGAAGCAAGGCCGCAACCTCGTCCCACGTTTTTGATTCTTCAACTCCTCCAATTACGAGTAACGCATTAACAAAATGTAATTTTGGTGGTTCGGGATGGATATTCGGTGACAAATTATCAACAACGATAATTTTATTATATATTTTTTCAATTTCTCCAAGGAGATGTGTCCCGATAAACCCCATACCTCCTGTGACGAGGCAAACCCTAAGTTTTTGCATTCCTACTTTGATCCTCTAATAATTGACGCAGGAAATTCGATTCCACACCGGCACTTTTGTGCACCCACATAAATGTCCCTCGAGGTTAAAAAAAGGTCATTCAATTTTGGTGTTAACTCGCCTGAAGAGGAATTAGCTTTACATTCTAAGATTTCTTCCAATTCGAAACAAAATTCAGAATTTCTACGCTTAGAGTGCCGAGGCTCTTGATAGTCTGATAAACGACTTGAGAGAGGGTTGGTTACAAATGTTTTCACAGACCAATCCTATTATTTGTATTGCTGTATTTACTTAGTATCCGCGACCATTTCCCCATATTCTTGCGTCTTGTCTCGTCATAAGTGGACCCTAACCTCAATCCCGATGAATACTCCCATTCATGTCCATCTCTTAGCTTTTGACCTATTGCCTAATCTAGTGGAAGGGATAGAGATTCAACACTAGACCAATATGAAAGGCACCACGATTAATTGGCCTTGATGGAAATTGGATTCTAATTCTGCACGTATATCGGTTCCGTTGTTTTGCAACTTTTGTTTTTCCGATTGCCTCAATTCCAACGTGCTTGCGAATCGATAAATCAGTCGTCCGATTTCTGGGGATGAGCCATGGGGTTAAATTTTGGAGGGATTGTTCTAGACAAGATGCCAATCTATTTTAAGTTCAACTTAATTTCAGAAATTCTTATTCAATAAGATGTAGTGATGCCACTCTCTCGTACTCATCTTAACTAACACATAGGTCAAACCAGAGAAAAACATCAGGACTAAGCCCAGGAAAAAAAGTCTTTCCCATTGCGAACCCGTGACAGGTAGAGCTCCTCCATCAACCGTGTGAACTGGAGTGATTGTTGGCGGTGGATCTTGGGTAGGTTCCTGCGTAACAATAGGCACCGGAATTGTTGGAATAGGATTTGGGATCTGTTGCAAGAACTGACCACTATCTAAATGTGTCCTGGTTACAGAAACTACTTGATCTGAAATGACTACGACAGCTCCACCAGCTGTTATAGGGCCAGACCACACTCCCCGATAACCAAGAGTTGCAGTTTCTGAAATGTCGTAGATACCTGGAGCCAGTTTGATCGAGAAAGGTTGAACCATCGTCCCCTGCACATATTGGAGTTGAGTATTTGAGCCCTCTTTACGAATGCTTACTGCAAAATCAGAGGGAAGTTCCTTTCCAACGAATCTATTAATGACTACTTGAGAAATTTGTAACACTCCATCTGCAGGAATCGGTTTTGGAGTCGCAATGACTACTGGTGCAGGTGGCGGAAGTGTATGAATAACAGGTGGAACCACGATCACTACCCATTGAGCATACAGAGTGAGATCGGATACGAAGGAATAGCTGGCGCCATTGATGTAAGTCAATCCACTGCCATCAACCGCAGTATTCCAATTCGTGAAGGAGTCACTGGTTCGAGCGAATCCATTTGAAGTTAATGGAGTGGGGGCGGTGTTCGACTCAGGGGGTGTTGCACCACCATCGAAACCATTGCCGGCAAAGGTAACGGTATGAACAATCGGTGGGATCAGTGTCCACTGAGCAAATAAAGTTAGATCTGCGGCAAAACTATATGGTGCGCCGTTTAAGTAGGTGGTTCCACCTCCATTGATTGCAGTGTTCCAGTTCGTGAAGGTGTAACTGGTGCGGGTAAAACCATTTGACGTCAATAAGGCCGCCACAGAGTTTGTTTCCGGAGCAGTTGCACCTGCATCGAAACCATTTCCTAGAAAAGTAACCGTGTGCAAAGCGGGCGGAATTACAATCCACTGGGCGTACAAGGTCAGATCTGCGGCAAAGTTGTAGCTGGCTCCATCAACGTATGCAGTGCCCGCTACGCCAGTAGGAACTGTGTTCCATCCAGTAAAGGTGTATCCGGTACGAGTAAATCCGTTCAATGTGAGTGCGGTCAAAGCATTTGAGGTCTGAGGTGCAGTTGTTCCAGCATCAAAACCATTTCCAACGAAAGTGACAGTGTGAGCAACAGGTGGAATTAAGGTCCACTGTGCGAAGAGGGTGAGATCGGAGGTGAAGCTGTATGTGCC
>Ga0214247_1001394_pt1 | contig 10619 bp, 9 predicted proteins | sample TroBogypolimnion_18_FD_153085 | JGI IMG/M metagenome (GOLD analysis project Ga0214247, IMG submission 153085) | Freshwater microbial communities from Trout Bog Lake, WI - 03JUN2009 hypolimnion | ecosystem: Environmental > Aquatic > Freshwater > Lake > Hypolimnion/Profundal zone ... | reverse complement strand
TCGAGGTGTTGAAATTGATTCTGCCGTTGCTGACGGCCCCCAGTCCGTGATCTTGAATCAAGTAACTTTTGGGATTGCTGTGCGCATGGCAGTGATGTCGATTGTGGCTGGCAATTAGTCGTTGCCAAAGAAGATTCAGATTAATACAGTGGATATAAAGATTCCTGAAGTGAAGAGTGATAACAGGTGGCTGTTGTTGTCCCATGCCTTCAACATGGATGGCAGGGCAGCCAGCCTAACAATCACCGATAAAATTCCTTACCTGCTAGAAGCAGGCATTCGACCAACGGTTTTTAGTGCCATTACCGGTATGAGGGATACACGTTTTCCACACAAGCAATTTTTAGCTTGGGGGCCAGCAGCATTTAGGTTTGATTTTCGCCATTGGGTTGCCAATAAATATGGGCGAGGATTTATCTACAAAGTTCTTACTCGTACTGTTTCAATACTATTGGCACCATTCATTGCTATTGAAAAGCTTCTCTTGGGTTATTCAAGCCAATGGTCATGGGCAATTCCGGCATTTGTGCGAGGCTACTTGTTAATTCGCGCCGGCAAGATTGATGTGGTCTATTCGATTGGTAGTGCATGGTCGGCTCATTTAGCTGGTATTTGGCTAAAAAAAGCTACCGGTATTAAATTAATTTCTGAAGTACATGACCCATTAGTGATCCGCAAGAGCGCTAATGACCAGGGATTTGAAAAGCCTAAAAATCGTGACGCTCGTTTTCGCCATTATTTAGAATCTCAGCTTTGTAAATACTCTGACTATGTCTGGTGGTTTACCGAAGGAGCATTACATTACGCTAAGGTACGAAATCCTAATTTAAATACCTTTGGAAATGCTCATGGATTTGTTGTGATGCCAGGCGCAAATCCTCCGGGGGGTATGAGCAAAAAGAATACTCACGAATATAGAGGGCATTTAAACCTATGCCATTTTGGTTCTCTAGCAAATGATCGGTCTTTATCTATCGTGCTCATTGCAGCCCATGTCTTATTCGAAAAGTATCCAGAAGCTAGAAAATATTTACGTGTTCATGCATATGGAGCACCTTTAGACTCTTTGTCTTTGGAAGCTATCAAACAATATGAATATAAGGATATTTTGATGGCCCACGGGCGTCTTGAAAGGGATGCTAAATCAGGCAAATCAGGACGCGAACAGGTCGCAGAAAAAATGCAAGAGGCTGATGTTTTAATCTTGCTGCATGGTAATGATGAATGGTGCGCCGAGTATATCCCATCAAAGTTTTACGACTATCTTTGGGCTGGCCGCCCAATATGGGGTATTACCCATAGCAATCCACAGTTAGATAAAATGTTATTAGATAGAGGATCATACCTAAGTGCCGATGGGGACAATATCGGTATTGACATGGCACTTGAACGTATTTGGTTGGATTGGCAGCAAAAGCAATTAATTGATCCCGTTTGGAGTCCGGTTGGTGTAAGTCAAGCAGTTGCAAGCATTCTTTCTCATGCGCAATCTGAAGGGTAGGTATTTGTGAATGATTTAGTTCTGTATTGCAAATCTTATCGCAAAGATTTTTTGCGCCTAAACCAATTACTTACTTCAATACAGACTCATAACAAGGATCGGATTCCGTTTTATATCTCCACTCCACAAGATCAATTCGATGACTTAGTCAAGATATTGGGGTCTGGTGGTTATCAATGGGTATCAGACGAGTCCATTGTTTCTACAAATCAACAAGTACCCGCTGGAATTGCAGAGACCAAGTCTGGCAGCCTTTCTCAACAGGTTATTAAATCTGAATTTTGGCGTCTTGGCTTGTGTATAAACTATGTTTGCTTGGACTCGGATTGCATTTTTATACAAGACTTTAAGAAATCCGATTTTCTAGCTAGCGATGGAAATCCCTATACAGTCATTTATCAAAATAAGGAATACTTTCAGCTTGCTGTTGATAGAGGGCATGCTAATGCGCCTACAAATCTGAGGCTTGAAGGCGAAAGAGTTAAAGCCATATTTAATCGTGACGGCCCGAATTACTATTGTCCGTGCCCACCTTTTATATGGTCCGCCAAGGTATGGGAATCCCTGGATCAAAATTATCTAAAGCCTCATGGGATGACTTTTTGGGATCTCTGTACTCCAGAACACCCAGAAACTCTTCTATACTTGGAATCCTTATTAAATTTTCAAGTAATTCCATTGCACCCAATTGAGCAACTGTTTCGGGTTTATTACTATGACTGGCATTACTTTCTGCTGAGAAGACTGGGTGAGTCGACTGCTAAGCTGAAGGAGAATTATTTGGGCGTGATTTATCAATCTAGTTGGGATTTGAGTTTGGATTATGGTCGCAGTCAAAAATCTATTTTTTCTAGAGTACTCAAAAAGTTAAAAAGAGTCGGCCGATACTTGCAAAGCTGGTTTTAATCATGAATATGCCTTTGGTTAGTATTTTGATGCCCGCTTATAATTCGGAGCGTTTTATCGGCGAAGCTATTGATAGCATTCTGAATCAGAGCTACACAAACTTTGAGCTTATTATTTTTGATGATGGCTCAAGTGATGGCACAAGAAAAGTCATTGAATCCTACAATGATTCACGAATTGTTAAAGTACTATCAGATGAAAATTTTGGCGTTGTAAAGGCGCGAAATGAAATGATTGATAGGGCGAGAGGTAAATATATTGCATTGATGGATGCTGATGATATTGCAGATCCAGTTCGTTTAAAAAAACAAGTACTTTCTTTGGAGGCGGGCAATTGTGATGTCAGTGGAAGTGCGCAGCTGGTCCTTAATCAAGAAACGGGCAGCATTAAGAAATCAAAAGATAATTTTTTTGACTTTGATATACGAGCCTTATTGAGTGTCTATTGCACATTGTGCAACTCATCTGTAACAGCGAGGGCGGAGATATTCAAAAAATTTAAATATGATGAGAATTTTCCGGTGGCCGAGGATTATCTCCTGTGGACACGGATTGCTGCAGCTGGCTATCGATTTGAAAACTTACCAGACCGACTTGTGACCTATAGAATGTATCCAGAACAGAGTAGTTCACAACATCGCGAGAAATTTAGCTTGGCCTCCTTGGGGGTAAAAGTTGGGTACTTAAAGATGCTAGGAATTTCTGAAAAATATACTCCCAAGTCTTTGCCATTTCCTTTGCGGCTCATGCTAGGAAGTGGTCTGATTAAAGCCTTAAACCTACATGTTGGTAAAACGTCATATCGTGCGAATTGTGAAATTTATAATCGTTTTCAGTATCGTCGAAAGGGCTTGCCATCGCTCTTGCAACGTATAGAGCGCATTGCACTCTGTGCATATTGCTATGTCTTTTCTCGCCTCGTTAAATTTTAGGTATGCCAATAGCTATTTGCGGGAGAGATGATGAATGCTTCGTGTTGAAAATGAAGATTCACTACAATTGAATGGATTGAGCAAGTGCTTAATGTGATCTTGTGACTATCATCTCCCGAAATCCCCATTCATATCGAGCGGATATAGATGGCTTGCGCGCTATTGCGATTATTTTGGTGGTGATTTTTCATGCATTTCCAAAAAAGTTAGGCGGTGGGTTTATAGGAGTGGATGTATTCTTTGTTATTTCAGGCTTCTTAATAACAAGTATTCTTGTTATTAAGCTAAGAAACAATCAATTTAGCCTTATTGATTTCTATTGCCATCGCATTCGTCGTATTTTCCCTGCGTTAATAGTGGTGTTAGCCGCTTCTTTTTTGTTTGGATGGTTTAATTTATTGGCTGATGAGTACAAGCAGTTAGGCAAGCATATTGGCGGGGGCGCATCTTTTAGTTCTAATTTCATTCTATGGAATGAAAGTGGCTATTTCGATGCCGCATCAATTTCAAAGCCTCTGTTGCACCTATGGTCCCTTGCAATCGAGGAGCAGTTTTATCTGTTATGGCCAATCCTGCTCTGGATGTGTTGGGGGTTTAACCTCAATTTAGTCGCGGTGTTTTTTCTGATGCTTGGGTGCTCATTTTTAGCTAATATTTATACACTTCATCACTCTGGGGATAGCGCTTCACTCTTTTATTTGCCGCAGAACCGATTCTGGGAGTTGATGATTGGCAGTTTGCTTGCCTGCAAATCTCAATATATATCTAAATCAAAAGAATTTGAGTTGACTTTGCACAGCAAATGGCTTGACGCCCAATCAATGATCGGTTTTAGTCTTTTGGTGTTTGGTGCTTTTTTTATCTCAGAGCGCTCGATGTATCCTGGATATTGGGCGTTGATCCCCACAATCGGAACGGTATTAATTATCTCTGCAGGTTCAAATGCATGGCTAAACCGTATATGCTTAGGTCATCCTGCAGTGGTTTGGGTTGGGCTAATCAGCTTTCCTTTATATCTTTGGCATTGGCCAATCCTCTCTTTTCTCCACATTATTAGCGGTCAGGAACCTTCTGACGTCGTTAAATTGATAGCATTAATGACTTCAGTAGTATTGGCCGCATGCACCTACTATTTTGTTGAGAAATTTTTTCGTCGTGGGCCAATTAATAAAATTAAAATTTTAACTTTGGCGTTCTTTTTGGTTGCAATTGGGTTTATTGGATGCAACACCTATGTTAGAGATGGACTTACGTTTAGATTAAATCAAATTCAATTCCGACTTCCACAAACTTTGCAAAAATTAGGCGGAAAATATGTGAAGCCGCCTGAAATAATTCGAGATATTGATGAAATCCAAAATAAGGCTCCCAGGATTTATATCTGGGGAGACTCTTATGCAGAACATTTGGTTGATGGATATGAAAAAGTTTTTGGTGAGAAGTATCAAGTATTCAATATTAGCAGCCGGGGATGCCCCCCCATCATGAATATTGAGATCCCTTGGCTCCAGAAGTGCGCAGAGGGGAACAAAGAGCAGATAGAACGCATTAAAAGAGATCGGCCCGAGCGAGTGGTGCTTGCCGCCAACTGGACTGATTATGATTGGAAAAAAATACAAAGCTCAATCGATGAGTTAAAAAAGAATGGATATCACAAAATAGATATCGTAGGCCCAGCTCCGCAATGGAAGGAAAGCCTATATAAGCAGTTATACCTTCATTATCTGGATACTAAAGATGAGAATATTCCATATCGCATGCAATTTGGACTGAAACTAAATTTTTTAGAAATAGAGCCACAGCTAAAGGCACTTGCAATCAAGAATGGAGTTAACTATCTCTCTATTGTTTATGTTTTATGTAATGATTCTGGGTGTATTACTAGGTTTGGAGATGAGCCAGATAGTTTAGAGAGCTTTGATGGCGGTCATTTTACTGCGATGACGTCAATCTATGTAGTTTCCAGGTTTTATAAGGCTAAATAGTAATGGAAGTGGATATCAAACTATGAGGATTGGTTTTTTTGCTGGATCCCTACAGTTTAGAGGGGTTCATGTCGCTATTTTTGACTATGCATTCCATAACCAAATTCTTCTTGGGAATGAGTCTGTTATTTTTTATGATGGCTCAGATCCAGGTGCTCAAGAAGTTCTAGATAAATTTCGTAAGCACTTTGAGGTAATTCCATACTCAGTTTTCTCCGATTTAAATCACTTGACCGAAGCGGCAAAAATTGACGCTTTATATCTCATCAAAGCTGGTAATAAAGATGAGAAGATGATTAAATCTTGCCCCAATTTAGTTCATGCTGTTTTTCCTCAAAAAATATCTGAACAACATGGTTTTGTGTATGCCTTTATTTCTAAATGGCTAAGTCAGGCATGCTCTAGATCCAAGATCCCTTATGTTGAGCATATGATTAGAATGCCCGAAACTGATCTCAATCTGAGATCTGAATTATCAATTCCAGAAATAGCAACAGTCTTTGGATTTCATGGTGGTCACGATAGCTTCAATATTGACTTTGTGAAGAAGGTTGTCTGGGATTTGGTGGAAGCATATAAAAACTTCTACTTCATATTTATGAATATAGATAAATTTGCCGACCATCCTCAAATCAAGTTTCTGCCTGGAACATCAGATATGTTGCGCAAGGTGAAATTTATTAATACTTCAGACGCCATGATTCATGCCCGTGAAATTGGAGAGTCCTTCGGAATTGCTTGCGGAGAGTATTCAATTAGAAATAAGCCGATATTTACCTATGCCCATTCGAGCCATCGAAATCACATTGAAATATTGGGCAGTAAAGCATTTTTGTATAGTAATGAAGCAGACTTAAAAGAATTACTCACTAAATTTGATCCTCAATGGGCGCAAACCCAAAATTGGGATTGTTACTCAGAAAAATTCTCCCCCAGCATCATCATTGAGCAATTTAGGGAAACCTTTCTGCAGCCAGTTATACTGGGTCAAAGTTCTTTAGTGAAATTTAGTCCTGCTGATCGCCTTATTCTGGGCTCACGCAGGCTCCAAAATAAGTTCATGGGGTCTAAAAACTAGGCATATTAATTATGATCAGATTGATAAAGAAAATGGTGAAGAACGCCAAACTCGAATTTCGTCGATCCATGCTTTACATAACTGAGTATCCCCTTAGGGCAGTTCAGGATAGACAGCGAACTATTGTGCATGAGCAGCTGATCCCTACGGATCTTTATCAGACGTGGGAGTCAAATCAGTTTGGGAAAACCCATGCACATGAAATTGAGAAGTTCAGAGATCTGAATCCTGAGATCAGTTTTAAGCTTTTTACAAATGAAACAACTGACCGATATATGAAAGAGTCTTGGGGTTCACACCCTATATATCAGCTGTATTTAAGGGCTGTGTATGGGCCAATGAAAGCAGATATCTTTCGATACTGCATTATTTATGAGCGCGGCGGATATTATTTTGATATTTCCAAGGGGTGTAATTTTCCACTGACAAAACTCCATGCTCCTGGAGATAGTGGGCTGATAGCTTATGAACCGGTGGACTGTTTGATTTATCCTGATGCCAGTATTGCCGGGCTGCTACAGCACCCAGAGAAGTATTTACTCCAATGGGCTTTTGGATTTTCAAAAGAACACCCGGTTCTAAAACAGGTAATCGACAATATATGCAAGCACTCTGAATTTTTTGAGAATTCAGTATTTGATATTCCAAAAAATGCGATCTTGATGCTAACTGCACCTGGAATGTTTACACGGTCATTCAGAGAGGTTATTACTAGAGAGCCTGATATTAATGTCAGGCAAGCAGGGATAAATTTCAATGGGTTCGGGGTGTTTTCGCTGCCTAAATCCGAGACGCGCTATCTAAGGGTTCCTGCATACCAGCATGCTCGAAATGGCAGAATTATCAACTGATATTCTTACTCCACCTTAAGCTGAAGGGTGCTAGGAGGCAAAATTGATTTTATAGTCCGGGGCTTCTGTGTTGCAGGCGAAATCCAAGTCATCTAGGGGTAGGGTGGCCCTCTTGTGATCTCCGAAAAACATTCCTTTTTTGACAAAGGTAATTTCCAGAACCTCTGGAAATCGATTGCTAGCTAATTTCCCATAATTATTGACGTGCAGATGTACGAGATCAAACTTTTCTTGCAATTTTTTGACTGCAGAAATGAATAAGGTCATCAATGGATCCGTATCATGAAATTCCATTACCAGCACTTGAATTCTGCCAGAATATTTTAGTATGTCATCAATGATTCGATATTCACCGCCTTCGATATCGATTTTCAAAAAGCTACATTTAGATTGAGTTCGATCAAAAATGACATCAAGCGTTACGTCGTTGGGTTGATCAAGTCGATTGTGAACTCTCTCTTGGTAGTGTTTTCTATTCTCGGAAAAAAATGAACAATATGAGTGATATAGCTTTCTTTTTTCTGTTAATGCGCTATAGGAAAGTCTGCCTTTAATGAACTTTATCAATGCACGATGATAGCCTCGCTTGAAGTCTTGTTTTGAAATAGTATGATCGTATGCATGAACCTCAAGATTGGGAATAATTTTCAAGAGATGGAGATCAAATGACCAATCGTTAAAGATGCCTAGCGAGATTAACGTATCAATATTCCTAAGGGCGTCAGATGGTACAACATAACCCCCATCGGTATTTTGCCCAATTCTCATCATGGGCTCTATTCTTAGGGGGGCTAGAAATCCCCACTCCGAGGAAAAATTGAGGTCAATTGCGGATTGTATTTTTGCATTCATAAATTTGAATATGGCTTCCTAAGCCAATAGTTTAAGATGAGGGTGTAAAAAAGTCAGTAAAGTTTAAAGCTTCAGATCAGAGCAAATCTTATCTACAATAATGCCGGCATAAGAACTCGTATCAAATTTCATTGCATCTTTGCTGAGAAGAAATTCCTTGATATTGTCTTGGTAAAGTTGATATCGCTGCTCGTCAATAGTCAGTAGAAATCGATGAACTTCAGCCGTGTCATTAAAGTTCCTACGATCTATAAAGCAGGAATTGGGTATGCGCTCTGAAATAGTTTGTGACCCCCAATAAACTGGGATGCAGCCCGCAAAGAGGCAATCGAAGATTTTTTCGGATATATAGTCAGGCAAATCTGCTACGTTTTCATAGCAGTAGGCAAATTTAGTTTTTCTGTAAATTGTTAATTTATCTTCAATTTCACCTCTATAGCTTGGAAATGGCTGATATCCATATATTTGAGATGCGAGCCTTTTGAAGCGCCTTGATATTTTTTGGATGGGGGTAAATGCGGGGCTTGGTTTTGACCACCCCAAGCCAAAAAGGGAGAAATATTCAGGCGCATTTTTTTCGTACCAGCGAATGACATTAATGCGTTCCCGGTATAGGTCAGACTTCATTTTTTGTGGAAAGGCTTTATTCGCATTAATCAGACAAGAGAAGATAGGTCTCTCTGAGTAGGTTGGAGATATCTCCCAGTGAATTTGATTGGGAATAAATAGCTGAGTAACGTTGGGGAGGGGCAGTAGATCCCTATTCCAGGTAAAAACTTGATCAAAGCGACTTAAGTACTTTTTATCCCTGTTTAAGGGGCAAATAAAAGGGTTTTCGGTAGCAATTAAGTATTGCGGCCCAGTAATGTTTTCAATCGACTGGCCATCGTGAAGAATGCTAAATGCAGCCATGCGCCCTAAATTGACGTCTGGATTGTTTAGTTCAACCCCATGTTTGAGAAATTCAGATCTTAGTAACCTATTGGTGAATGTTGGGTTATAGGTATGATGTCTATCAACCTCCTCAAAGGAGGCATTTTCAATCCTATCTTGCTGAAAGTAATTCGCAAATATCATTTACTTATATGAATTTATTGAGATCAAAAAAGTACTACAGAAAACCAATTGCCCAATCCAAAATTTTATTGGCAGGCCCCGTTAGAAATGTTGCATTTGTCATTGAGCATGAGCTTAAGGTATTACTTTCTAGTCTAGACGATTTTGCAGAGGTTTATTGTTTTGTAGTTGAAAGTGATTCTAGTGATGATACCTTGAAAAAATTAGAAGAATTGCAGGGCAAGTTAAATAATTTTTCATACATTAGTGCGGGAGATTTAAGCAAGAAATATCATAAGCGTACCGACCGAATAGCCTTATGCAGAAATAGCATTATTGATGCAGTAGCAGCGGATCCAAAATTTTCTGATATTGATTATGTTGCAATGGCGGATATGGATGGCATGAACGACCTTGTTACTCCTGTCAAAATTGCGCAATGCTGGGATGTAAGCGAGCCGTGGGATGTGATTACCGCAAACCAGCTCGGGGAATATTACGATGTTTGGGCTCTAAGTCACCCGGCTTGGAACCCAATGGATTGCTGGGAACAAAAACGAATTTTGGAGAGTGTATTGGGCGATAGAAACGCCGAGAATATTGCGGTTAAATCCAAACAGGGTGCAATTGATCCACGTGCAGCCCTGATTGAAGTTGATTCTGCATTTGGTGGATTGGGCATCTATATGCGAGAGGCATTTCTAGCTGGAAGATATGAAGGCACTGATATCGACGCCGATGGGATTGATGTGGCTGACCATATCCCATTTCATAAAGACTTGCGTAAAAAGGGCTATCGAATTTTCATTAACCCAGCATTAATCAATTGCAATAAAACTCCCCAAGTGATTGAGGAGCCCGTATTAATAAAGCCTAAGAATATTTTAAATATAATCAGAAAATTAGGGATATTACTTTTTGGCAAAAAAAAGTTCAACAAGTACCTGGATTCAATGAAGTCCTTTTAAGAGTATTAATATGATCTTAGTAACTGGCGGCGCAGGATTTATTGGCGGAAACTTTGCTTTGGATTGGCTTGCTAATTCCTCTGCAGAGGGTATTGTCAATCTAGATAAATTAACCTATGCAGGTAATTTAACCACCTTAGAGCCCCTCAAAAATGACCCTCGTCATATATTTGTTCATGGGGATATTGGTGATCAAGAGTTAGTCCTCCAATTGCTAAAAGAGCATCAGCCTCGCGCTATTATCAATTTTGCCGCCGAAAGCCATGTGGATCGATCTATTCATGGCCCTTCAGATTTTGTGCAAACTAATATTGTGGGTACATTTAATCTGCTCGAGTGCGCGCGGGAATATTGGAATGCGCTTGAAGGTGATGCTAAACAGCAATTCCGCTTTCATCATGTATCAACCGACGAGGTTTATGGATCACTCTCTGCAACCGATCCTGCTTTTACCGAAAACCATCCCTATGAGCCAAATAGTCCTTATTCG
>Ga0214247_1001389_pt1 | contig 10650 bp, 12 predicted proteins | sample TroBogypolimnion_18_FD_153085 | JGI IMG/M metagenome (GOLD analysis project Ga0214247, IMG submission 153085) | Freshwater microbial communities from Trout Bog Lake, WI - 03JUN2009 hypolimnion | ecosystem: Environmental > Aquatic > Freshwater > Lake > Hypolimnion/Profundal zone ... | reverse complement strand
AAGTCATCACCCAGCGCGAACGATCAATCGCATGACATTGCTTAGGGACTTGCACGCATTGGTTATAGAAAGCGCGAGCGATAGGTTCATAGCCAGAAAAGTCTGTTGCATTAGCTAACCCAGTAACAACTGCATGTGAAGATTTACGGGCCAAAGCACAAACTAAGGCTGACTTTAGAAGCCCCTGGGTTTCAATAAGTACATCATAGGAAACTTCCTGAAGTGCTTTTCTGAAAGCAAAAAATTCTTTCCAAGTTTGCAATTTAAAAAGATTTTTTTTCCAGCGCCGCAATCCAAATGGAATAATACGATCAATTCCTCTAAATCCATCTTTAGACAGTAAGGGGTGTAATAGATGAATGTAGCCCTCTTCAACCACCCAATCTATTTGAACTTCTGGCAGGCAGGCGCGCAAATCCCAGACAATCGGTAAGTTATGCAGAACATCACCCAATGAAGATAACTTCACCAATAGAATTTTGGGCGATACTTTTTGTAAGCTCATCAGAACTTTGGCGCCTGATCCCAAGACAATCCCGCCAAATCTTTAGCATTCATATTAGGAGAAACACCCTCAGGGAAGGGCCACTGAATACCGATAGTAGGATCATTCCAAGCTAAGCACGCTTCGCTTGACGGATCGTAGTAATCTGTTGTTTTATACAAAAACTCAGCAGTAGGTGTCAGCACTAAAAAACCATGCGCCAGCCCAGGCGGGATCCAGAGCTGTTTATGATTTTCCGCGCTTAACTCAATACCGTCCCATTTGCCATAAGTAGGAGATTCCTTCCGAATATCTACCGCCACATCGAATACAGTACCAGCAGCAACGCGCACTAACTTACCTTGCGTTTTCTCCATCTGATAGTGCAGACCTCTCAGAGTCCATTGACGAGAAAAAGAATGATTATCCTGAACAAACTCATAATCCCCTTGAATCGTACTAGCAAAATCTTGAGCGTTAAAAGATTCAGTAAACCAACCGCGCTCATCCCCAAATACTCTAGGTTCTATAACAAAAACATCATGAATAGCAGTTGAGGTCCTCACCAACTTGGTATGGGCTATCATCAAACAGCCTTCTTAATAGTCAAAGAAACTGGCTGAACACCAGCATTGAGCTCTTTCAAGATTTTACCAAGATACTGACCATAGCTATTTTTACTTAATTGCATGGCGACCTTTTCTACCGCTTCTGCGCTAATCCAGCCCTGGCGATAAGCAATCTCTTCAGGACATGCAACCATTAAACCTTGACGCTTCTGCAGTGTTGCAATAAACCCTGCCGCATCTAATAAGGAGTCATGCGTACCAGTATCAAGCCAAGCAAAACCACGCCCCATGATTTCAACGCTAAGCTGATCTTTTTCTAAATACACACGATTGACATCCGTAATTTCAAGTTCGCCACGTGCACTTGGCTTAATAGAAGCAGCGATATCGCAGACTTGATCATCATAAAAATAAAGACCTGTCACAGCATAATTACTACGAGGCTTTAATGGCTTCTCTTCAATAGAAATAGCTTTATAGTTTTTATCAAAATCGATTACGCCATAGCGCTCTGGATCAGTCACATGATAAGCAAAAACAGTGGCGCCATTTGCTCTCTGATCAGCACTCGCAAGATTGGTGACTAGTTCATGACCATAAAAAATATTGTCGCCTAACACTAAAGCGCTTGGATCATTTCCAATGAATTTTTTACCCAAAGTAAATGCTTGGGCTAAGCCGTCTGGAGAAGGTTGAATGCAGTATTGAATATTCACGCCCCACTGAGACCCATCTCCTAGAAGTTCAGTAAAGCGAGAAGTGTCATGCGGCGTCGAAATCAACAGAATGTCACGAATACCAGCCAACATTAAAGTGGTTAATGGGTAATAGACCATGGGCTTGTCGTACACCGGCATCAACTGCTTTGATACTGCTTGAGTTACCGGGTAGAGCCGAGTTCCAGATCCCCCAGCCAAAATAATGCCCTTACGATTTACCATGGAGCCCTCTTTATATAAGCTTATTTTTTGCCAAGTCGGTCACATAGCTCCGAACCAGCACATCCCACTCAGGGAATTTTGACACAAGCCCAAGATCCTTCAGGGCCTTTTGTAATTTTAAAGTTGACATTCGTGAATTCATGGGGCGTGGGGCCGGTAGAGGGTATTTAGTTGCTGGAATGGGGCTTATAGCCTTGCCACTTGCCTTCATCGCCACACCCGCCTCTATAGCCACCTGAGTCGCCCAATGCGCTAAGCCATGCCAGCTTGTTTCACCCGCAGGTACCGCATGATAGATGCCCGAAGGAAAGTCTCTGAGTCGTCCTTGCTCATCAATACACAAGGTCAAACTCATTTTGGCCAGCCATGTCGCATCGGTAGGAACGCCGAATTGATCATTGATCACCCTTAACTCTTCACGCTCTTTTGCCAAACGCAAAATTGTTCTAATAAAATTACCGCCCATGCCATAAACCCAGCTCGCTCTAAAAATAGCGTAACGTGCTTTGAAATTAGCAGCATGATCGAAAGCCTCTTCTATCGCCAACTCTCCTGCGGCCTTACTTTTGCCGTAGACTCCCAAAGGATTTACTGGCTGATTCTCTGAATAAAAATCGACACCACTTCCATCAAATACATAATCTGTTGAGTAGTGCAAAAAAGTTGCCCCATGATTTGCTGCATAACGTGCCATCACCGCAGGAGCAGTTGCATTAATCGAAAAAGCTAAATTCGACTCTTGCTCTGCCTTGTCTACGGCGGTGTAGGCAGCCGCATTGATAATAAGATCAGGCTGAAAAGCATTTAGTGCAGCTTCAATATCTAAAGAATGATTCAAATCACACTCGGTTCGCCCAACATACTGAATGTCACGATCTCTTGCAAGCGATAAAGAGGCATCTAATAGGTTGTGGAATGCTTTACCTAGCTGTCCATCCTTGCCAAACACTAAAATTTTCATTGGCTATATTGTTTATCAAGCCAGTCTCTATATGAACCGCTTACTACACCGTCAACCCATTGCAGATTATCTAAATACCACTGGACTGTCTTTCGAATGCCAGTTTCAAAAGTTTCTGTAGGCCTCCAACCCAGTTCACGCTCTATCTTGCTAGCATCGATTGCATAACGTCGATCATGACCAGGGCGGTCCTTTACGAAGGTAATTTGCTCTGCATAACACTTGCCATCCGCACGCGGCTTTAACTGATCCAAGATCTGGCAAACAGTTTTAACTACATCAATATTGGCCTTTTCATTCCAGCCGCCAATGTTATAAGTCTCACCCAAAGCGCCCCTCGCTAAAACTTCCCGTATAGCAGCACAGTGATCGCCAACATATAGCCAATCGCGCACTTGCTGTCCATCGCCATAAATTGGCAAAGGCTTGCCATTGAGCGCATTCAAAATCACCAGAGGAATCAATTTTTCAGGAAAGTGATAAGGCCCATAGTTGTTCGAACAATTCGTAGTTACCACAGGGAAGCAATAGGTATGAAACCAGGCGCGAACTAAATGATCAGAGGCGGCTTTAGAAGCAGAATATGGGCTATTTGGCTCGTAGGGATTCTTTTCAGTAAACGCGGAATCAGTTGCAGAAAGGGAGCCGTAAACCTCATCAGTAGAAACATGATGAAACCGAAATGCCGCCTTTGCATCTAGGTCGAGCCCATTCCAGTATTCGCGAGCACACTCAAGCAAGTTAAACGTACCCATAATATTGGTTTGAATAAAATCAGCCGGGCCATGAATAGATCGATCAACATGACTCTCTGCTGCAAAATTCACAATAGCTCTTGGCTTATATTCATACAGCAACTGCTTGACTAGCGCCTGATCACCAATATCACCATGGACAAATAGGTGGCGAGAATCATGCTTCAAAGAATCCAAAGTAGCCAAATTACCGGCATACGTTAACTTATCTAAATTAACGACTCCTTCGGCTGTTGGGTTGTTCAACCAGTCTAAAATAAAATTACCGCCAATAAAGCCAGCGCCGCCAGTCAATAAAATCATAATGAGCCGTTAAATGAAGATTGAGTAATAATACTTTTATATATGTGATTTTAAATGAAAATCTACTAAAAATAAGATAACTATCTAAGCAGAATAAGCCCCAGTGAACCCAAATAAATATAGCCTCACCTTCGCTTGCTACAACTCTGTAGACTACACAAAGCTATGCATAGAAAGCATGGTTGCACATGGCACCCCCCTCAACCGACTAGTGGCTATAGATAATGGCTCAACAGATGGCACAAGAGAGTACCTAGCAACCCTTCCCCTGGGAGGCAGAATTCAGAATACCCAAAACCTTGGATGCGGCGTTGCCTGGAACCAAGGTGCTCTTGCCTTACAGTCAGAGTGGACCATCATCATGAATAACGATGTATTGGTATCACCACTCTGGATAGAAAACCTGATTTCTACTGCGGAACAATTGGGTGCAAGGGTTATTAGCCCAGCACTCATTGAGGGGCCATTAGATTATGACTTCAATCATTTTGCAGCAGAAGCAAAACAAAAAATGAAAGGCGTCCATCGGATTGGAGGTCGTCACGCAGTTTGCTTGGCGATTCATGAGTCTGTTTGGATGGATGCGGGCTACTTCCAGCCTGTACCGAAGTTATTAGGATTTGAAGACACCCTTTTCTTTAGCGAACTTAGCAAATCAAAAATAATGACCGCTATGACTGGAGCCTCTTGGCTGCATCACTATGGATCAATCACGCAAACAGCGATGAAGCAAGAGCGCGGCTTAAATGCAAAAGATGGTCTAGCTAATCGCTATAACTACAAACTGCTTTCTCAGTCATGGTTAGAGCGAAAAATAACTAAGCTTAATCGCAAAGCTCAAGAAAAAATGTGGCGCACAAACGAAGTAGCTCAATACGGCATGTCAATACATGGCCTGCGTGAAAATGACGAATTTCGATGGATATAAACCGAAAGATCAACACAATTGAAGCTTAAGCCTCACTCACCTGCCGCCGGGGTCGGCCTGACAACAGCTCCGCACAAAGACATGCAAGAAATACTGCGTGAAATGAAGCAGCAAACTTTAAGCCAAAGATCTCGGTACTCAGGCTGCTAACAATTTCACATAATAAGTAAACAATTCCGAAGGCACATAAGCGAGGATTGACCCCTCTCGCCCATTGATAAATACATAAAGTCAATGGGGCAAAGAAAATCAACAGGGTATAAATAATTCCAAGCAGACCATATGCCACTGCATTAGTGGTGAACTCGCTATGGAATAAAGATCCCCGCCCTGGACTAGCCCTCGTACTTTCTGATGCAAAGACAACTAATTCTGGATCATTGGCATGCACCATGTAACCCTGCAAACCCCAGCCATAAAGAGGACTCAGCTTGTAATAGTGAAAACCCATACGCACAAACGAAATACGCTCGCCAATTGAGCTTTCTGAATTGACCTGATATAGCTTATAGTTTTTTAGATCCACGAGAGCATCGTGAACTCGATTTTGTACCGTTGGAGATGCTTGATAAATACTAATGGTCAATACGACTGAGATGATCAGCGCAATAAATGTTGAAAGTATTTTATTTTTAGGCCCATGCAACCACAGCAATAAAAAGAGAGCCAGCGGAATGGCCAACCAACCAGTTCGGCTCTGAGTCTTTAGGGAGATATAAAAACCTACGGCGGCACCAATGATCTTCAAAATAATGACAAACCATCGATCTTTCGAATACATATTAATACCAAAGAAGCTTAGCATTCCCAAAGTCAAAGAGAGATAGCCAAGCGTCAATGGATCGACAAAATAAATTGCTAGCCTAGAACTATCAAATAGATTAATGACTCCATAATATCCTGGTAAAAATGCTGTACTGATTAAAGTCAAGATGAGGCCAATAGGGATCAAGTACTGCCATTGATGAGTTGGCCTAATTTTATTTCTGAAAACTACATAAAAAATGGGGGCGGCTATAAAAAATCGTGATGCACTATCAAAATTAGCCCAGATCCATTCACCACGTAATGCAGAACTTAACATTACAGAAAATAAGGGTAGAGTAAACATTAGCAATAGCAATTGAATCCAAAAAGCATCTTGCTCATTCATTTTTGGATTTAAAGAGCGACTTGTAATTATCAATATAGCTAGTGCAGCACATGCAAATGAGAGGCCACTTGCCCACCCCTTCACAGTAAATAAGCCCAAAGGTAAAATGCTCAGCAGGCAAAGTAAGGATTTATTTAAGGTATCGCGGCTCAAATGCATGAGTTACTTTCTGATGACTTTTGAATATGATTTAAGGTCAGTCTAACTGATTCGAGCGCCATTTGATTGCTGCAATAAGGCTCTAGGGCTCTGTATTTAAGTTGCCTTGGGAAATGATTTTGACTCCCCAAAACATGATCTAAGCTACTTAAATGATTTTGCTTGGCAACCTCAACAATATTTTCGGTGAAATATAGACATGGGATACCAATTCCTGCAGCAAGCCATAAAAGTCCTCCTTCTGGACCAATAAAAAGATCGCAGCTAGCAATTTTCTTAGCCTCTTTAAGCAGGCTTTGGTTTTTTCCATGCTTAGAGTTTTTATGAGGGTCAAGCCCAACCCATACAATCTGGGCATTCTCACTCAGCATCGCTATGAATTCATCGACATTTCGACCGTAAGCACGCTTATACAAATCCCTACCCACAGCAATGATGGGTAGGGATTTGTGATGTTGATGGGTATTCCTTTTTCCTAGGGATAAAAACAACTCGTACTCTGGATGAGGAGCACAACCTGCTAAACGACGGATCTCAGATGTAAAGGGTTCCCGATAACCCCACCTAGAGGGCTCCCATACCACTTGGTCAAACCACAGATTCAAAAACGGCTTTAGCCACTTAATAATTTTGAGATGCCAATACACCCGCACTTTAAAGCGAACATCATTTTGTAAAATTTCTTTTAATTGGGGCCAACGGGTAAAAAAAGTGGCCTGACACCCGGCCTCAGACAAAGAAGTGGCTGCAGCAGTACAGGCAATAGTATCTCCCACCCACCCAGTTGCAATAACCGCCACTCTTTTTTTCTTAAACTGGCTTGGCATTAAAAAAAATTCAAGCTCAGTTACCGGCCACGATAGACATAACAGCCATGCGAACAGCAATTCCAAATGTCACTTGATTCAGAATCACAGATTGCGGACCATCAGCAACTGCAGAATCAATTTCAACACCCCGGTTCATTGGGCCAGGATGCATCACAATAGCATCTGATTTTGCTAATGCCAAACGCTTTGGCGTTAGACCATAATGCCCAAAGAACGCAGTGCCCTCTGGAACTTGGCCGGCCTCCATACGCTCCTTCTGAATGCGCAAGGTCATCACCACATCAACGCCTTTAAGGCCCTCTTCAATACTGTGGAAAACTTTGACGCCCATCATATCCAAATCACTTGGTAAAAGACTTTCTGGACCAATAGCACGGATATCGGTACAACCTAAAGTACGCAAAGCACAGATGTTGGATTTGGCAACACGACTGTGCACAATATCACCAATAATTGCGACCTTTAGCCCACTAAAGCCTTTCTTAAAGTGTCGCATGGTGTACATGTCAAGCAAGCCCTGAGTAGGATGCTGATAACTACCATCACCTGCATTAATCACGTGAACATGCGGTGGTACATGTTGTGCAATTTCAATCGGGGCTCTGGAAACGCCATGGCGCACGACAAAAATATCAGCCTGCATCGCCACTAAGTTATCGATGGTATCTAGCAAACTCTCGCCCTTGGCGGTAGAAGAAGTTTGGATGTCTAAATTAATAACGTCTGCAGACAAACGCTTGGCCGCAATCTCAAAAGTAGTGCGGGTACGAGTCGAGTTTTCAAAGAAGAGATTAAAAACACTCTTACCACGTAGTAGTGGCACTTTTTTAACCTCCCTAGCTGGATCAGTCACGCTTACAAACTGCTGAGCGGTATCCAAAATATGAACAATCTGCTCTCTAGGCAAGCCTTCAAGGGTCACAAGATGTGTTAAATCTCCCGCACAATTAAATTGATTGAAGAATTTAGTGGAATCACTCATCAGATGCGATCCTCAAGTTGAAAGGTAAATTTACTATCAGTATTCTTTTCCAAGACCAATAGTTGATGGTCGGGAGCTTGTACTTGCTCACCTACGAAATCTGCAGCAATAGGTAGCTCACGATTTTGTCGATCAGCGAGCACCATTAGTTCCACTTTTTTCGGCCTACCAAAATCAAATAATTCATTTAAGGCGGCGCGTACAGTTCTACCAGTGAGCAAAACATCATCAATCAAAATAAGATGTGCTCCATTAACTTCATAAGGGAGCTGAGTAGGCATCGTTTTAGAAGTCCGGATCGCAGTCATTCCTTTTTCAGCGTAATCATCACGATGAAAGGCTACATTGATGACGCCGAAGTGGGATAAGTCTAAGTCGGCTGCTAGGCGCTCAGCAATCCATGCTCCGCCCATCGCTAAACCAGCCAATTCAAAAACCTCTCCTGACGCCTTACGCTGACGCAGGAGTTCTAGCAACTTAAGGTACGACCGCTCAGCATTCATATCAACTTATTCCAATTCTTCTCATGAAAGTACTGCTCTAAAATCAAAGCAGCAGACTGGGCATCTAAATTGTCCTGCATCTGAGGATTTCCCTCTAAAACAGCCGAGGTATAGCGCTCATCCACCCACTCAACTGGTAGTCCAAAGCGACCATTGAGTTGGTTTCCAAATCTCTTAGCTTGAACAGTCATTTCATGCTCAGCCCCGTCAGGGTGGCATGGCAATCCGACCACCAGCAAATCAGGCAGCCATTCCTTAATCAAGAATTCAATAACCTTAAAACGAGCCTCTTTTCCATCTTCAGCAATGGTTTGGATAGGCTGCCCTACCTGGGTTAGCGTATTGCCCACCGCTACCCCAATCCTGCGCACGCCATAGTCAAAGGCCATTACGGCGAGCTCATTTTTCACCTCAGGCATGTCCCGCTTCTCCCGACAAATGGAAGGGGTCAAACCCTAAATGACTCATGGTTCGCTCATAGCGCTGAGTGGCGGGGGTATTAAAAATAATCTCTGCCATCTCCTCGCTGCTCAAAGGAACATTGATCCAGCCATTGAGTGCAATCTCTTCCTCAAGCTGTCCAGCACCCCAGCCAGAATACCCCAAGGTCATTTGAAAATTCTTGGGGCCCTGGCCATTAGCCACGGCCTCTAAGACATCCTTGGATGTGGTCATGGTGAGGCCGCCGGGCACCGCAAGAGATGAAGAATATGAGCATTCAGGGTTGGGCTCATGCAAAACAAAGCCTCGCTCTATCTGAACGGGACCACCAAAGTAGACAGGCTGCTCGAGCAGGGGAGCTATTTCAAGTTTCAGCTCAATTTTGTCAAATAAGGTTGCTAAATCAACCTCAGTTGGCCGATTAACCACCAAACCCATCGCACCCTTATCCGTATGCTCAAACAGATAAATCACAGCGCCTGCAAAATTCTCATCAACCATACCAGGCATAGCGATTAAAAATTGATTGGCTAGATGATCAGCGGAATAGGAGATTGATGACCCAGTACCTAAGGTTTGTATTTGGGTGGGTTTTAGTGATTCACCCACAGGGGCTTTTTTAGCCGTGCTCATGTAAGTTTATTTTACCGAATTCCTAGAGCTTTCCGGTGGCCCAATAAACAAATAAGCCGACCCCTTCATGAAGAAAATTGTGCCATCCCTTAGCCCCAGATACCAAGTCAAAGCTACTCCAGCGCAAACTATTTGCCGTTTGATAATCTACTGGGATGGGAATCACAGCAATATTTTGTTTTTGAAAAATCTTCATCGATCGATACATATGACTTGCTGAAGTAATTAAAAGCCATGGCTTTAGGGCCCCACCAGTATTTTTTTCCCCAAACTCGCCAATCATTGGCTTCAAATACAAAACGTTTTCATAAGTATTGCGAGACTGATTCTCATAATGGGCAGACTTTGTAGGCAGGCCCTGCTCAGCTACGAGCTGCTTAAAAGCATCTGCTTCTGGAATCCCCTTAGGAGATAGGCTGTCAGAGAATCCGCTGAAAATAAATGGTAAATCTGGGTGCTTGCGTATCAACTCAAAAGCCTTAGTTACCCGCTCAGCAGCTGAACCAATTGAAATCTCTCCTCGATCTAAGGAGATTTCACCGCCCTCGATTACGCCACCCAGAATAATGATCCCCCCTATATCCTTTGGAGAAATATGGGATAAATCAGTCTTCGGTACTCTATCCTCAAGCGTCCTCAAAAATACTTCGGAAGTAGGTAACCATCCGACTAGAATCAGATCAACTAAAGCGAGCAACAGAAAGTACTTGCATAGCTGAGACTTTCTCAAGTTTAGGAATAAGAGACTCAAAACTACAAAGACGAACACCCAATTTAAAGGCTCAATGAAAAACTGCATAATCTTTGAGGTAATAAAAAATAATGTATCCATAATTAAGGAGAATATTACCCTTTTACTCAAGCGCTCTGGCTAAATTAGCCATAAGATAGTGACTATGAAAAAAGCATTGGTTTGGCTCCGTCGCGATCTGCGTCTTTATGACAACGCAGCCCTTCATCACGCCCTCCAGCAAAGTGATCAAGTCTGGCTAGCCTTTATTTTTGATA
>Ga0214247_1001387_pt1 | contig 10663 bp, 5 predicted proteins | sample TroBogypolimnion_18_FD_153085 | JGI IMG/M metagenome (GOLD analysis project Ga0214247, IMG submission 153085) | Freshwater microbial communities from Trout Bog Lake, WI - 03JUN2009 hypolimnion | ecosystem: Environmental > Aquatic > Freshwater > Lake > Hypolimnion/Profundal zone ... | reverse complement strand
AGGGGATGGATTCAGTACAAATTGAATGCTGTGCATGAAAAATGTGTATTTTACAAATTGAATCTCAAGAGGCGTACGCGAATGCTTCGATGCTGTTGGAAGGGGTGGAAATATTATGCGTCGTCAGCTGTGCTGGTAAGACACGCACAGATTATCGTGACTAAATACCAGGATGCTTCTAAAGTGCGAGCATGTTTCAAGCAGCTTGTTTTCTATCAAACTACACTCCAATCAAGCTATCTCAACAAGTGGTTCAAGCTTATTCTCTTGATACAGCTTGAGGCCGAAGGTGCTGATGGTATGAAAGTTAGCGTTGGCGGGCAGGACATTATTACTGGGGCGATATCCTTGGCGCTCATTGACCCGAACGCAAGCAGGACCAAAATTCGAGTGAATATCAAGATGCAGTCAAAAACATTCAGCACATGTATCACCAGATTTCAAACTGTTTATTGCTTGAAGACCCGTCTATGGGGTTTGTATGGAATTCCTATCGATCTGCAGCAGTTATTCTATCAAGGCAGGCAACTTCAGAACGAAATGACACTGGAGGAAAGCGGCTTTTGCCTTGATTCGTGCATGCTTGCATTAATCGATTTGGCGATACGTCGTGATGGTGGGATGAAGCGTCATGAGCCTGATCATGGCCCTGATGAGGATTCCGAAGATGAATCAGATCTGGAACCAGATCCTGATACCAGGAAAAAGCAAGCAAGGAATGAAAAGCTGGCCGCAGCAAAGTTGAGGAAAGCAGATCCCGAAGCGCATGAGAAAAGTCTAGCGCTTCGGAGAGAAAAATACGCTGCAAAAAAATCAGCAAACCCTGCATCCCATCAGGAAAAATTGCTAGCTCGTCGAGTCCAACGCCATGCAGATGTTGCAGCGGACCCTGCCGAGCATGCCCAAGCGCTGCTCGCTCGAAACGTCCAACACCATGCCGATATTGCAGCGGACCCTGCCGCGCATGCCCAAGCGCTGCTCGCTCTACAAGTCAAATACCATGCAGATGTTGCAGCGGACCCTGCCGCGCATGCCCAAGCGCTGCTGGCTCGAAACGTCCAACACCATGCCGATATTGCAGCGGACCCTGCCGCGCATGCCCAAGCGCTGCTGGCTCTACAAGTCCAACGCCATGCAGATAATGAAGATAATCCTGCTGCACATCGGAAAGCTCTGCTCGGTAAAAGACAGCGACGACAGGACACTGAGGATAAAAACCCCGATGAGCATCGTAAACAGATGGACCTCCATAATCAGCATATGAAGGATAGCCCCTCGAAACCGAAAAGGAAGAAAGACTTCGAACTTGCAGCCGACGATACTCTCAAAGAGGTTGAGATCCGGGATCCAAACTGGTTCTTTGAGGCACAGCGCGATCCTATTCGTAATCTAATGCTCTTTGCCGTCAACTCTGGTCACTCGTTCTTACCTGTCACAATCTATCGGCTTCCGCATTCTGATACCTGTCCCGAACTGATTTTTGAGCGTCCGGCCCGAACCCCGCCAGTCCCTTTGAATGATGTGTGGACCAAAGAGGAAGAACAGAGCATGCTGCGTGCTGTTGAGGAGCCCTTGCGCTCCAATCTGAATAATCTGCTTGACAAGCTTGAAGAGCAGGTGATCACGCCGGAATTTGTCGATAAGAAGCTCGAAGATTTCAAAAAGGTGATCAACCTCGAGGCCTTTATGCCCTCCTGCGCTTGCTGCAATGTTCGAGATGACTTTTTATCCACCGTGTCTCCCAATGATCTCATGCGAAAGCCTGGAAGGGATGGCAAAACTCCTCTTTGCCGCAAGTCGATGGATGCGTCCGGCGAGCCAGACAAGTACACGCCGCGCACTCGCCCTCTTCCCCCGTATGTGAAAGTGGCCTTCGATTTCAAGAACAAAAAGGGAGAGTCCTTCTTTGAGCCATTGCTTCTGACTCCTGAGGAACAAGCCAATCGACCCACAGCAGCCTTTGCGCAGCTCGCCGCCATGTTCCACGACCCCGCAAGCGCCAAGCGGTCTTATATCGCCAAGGAAAATGTGTACGCGGACCCCAACGATCCAAGCCGCTGTTACTTTCTCAGCGAGCAGTACCTGCTCCAGCCTGCTCCGTCCGCAGGAAATGGCGATGTGGATTCTCGTTCCGTCCCGGATGTTGTTCTTTGCAGGTTATGCTACAGCAATCTGCTGCGCAAGAAAGCACCCGTGTACAGTATGAAGTTAGGGTTCGACTACGGCAATATGGTGGGAGCCCCGTTCCTCTCTATTTTGGAGCGGACACTGCTTGCAAAGAACATTGTGTGTGGTATCGTTGTCAAGCTGAAACGATGGAATACGGTGCAGAGAAAGGCCCTCACGGGGCATATCATAGGCTTTCCGAGTTCCGGACCTGCTGCCCTTGCAGGCTTGGCAAACAATATATTCCCTTGGCACGGTCCAGGAATACTGGAGTTTCTGCGCGTCAGCTTTGTTGGTCCTAAACATGTTGCCGATTGGTGCCTCAAGATACTTTTGTTGCCTGGAGGACCGCTGCACGCTGAGGTCAGACCCCTGCTATTTTGGTTGAAACTGTTGCAGCTCGTGCACCCCATGTACAGCTCAACCGTGCTACCGTCCGATGAAATAATCGCAGAGTATCTTAAGGAAACATCAAACGCCATCCTCGCGAGGGCGCAGATTGTAACCAGCAAGATCGCGAAGAGCATGGACTCCGTTATCACTGCCGATATTGCTGGGGTTCGGACGCTGGCTATGGATGACGAGCAAGAGGATACAGACGACCCGGATAAGGATGTGTGCGACCCTGACTGTGATCGTGATGAGGCTCAGCGTGCGCGGCCTGTATTTTTAGATGATCCGAGTCTGCCAGGTCGTCTTAATCTGATCCTCGAGAGCGCTCTCATCATGGACGGTTCCCGTCCGGGAGAATGCCTGACCAATGATATCATTCTTCGTAATCTGCATAAGGTCCTTCATCCTGATGACGTGATTGAGGACACTGCCAATGTCCCGATAGAGTCGGTGCGCGGCGAGCACCCCATCAACGAATATGGTGGAAATGATGTGTATCTGTACGGTGGCTTCCCGTATTTTTTCATTTATGGAAAGGGCATCAATCTGAATTCGTCCGCTCTGGTGAAGCCGCTCGCCAGACATCTTTTGCTCCAGGGTAGCTGCAGGTTCGCTCACGACGCACGATTTCAGTACCTGATCTTCAATCAGCTGCATCGTCATACAGCTGCTAGAACTGTTGCTTTTCATATCAGAAATAATACGGATGTGATTCGTCGTTTTATCGCAATCACCCGTCAGGAAGGGTTCAGGGCTCGTTTGGCAAAGGCCGCGCGCGACCCGGAGTCGGACCACGCCAAGGAATTGATCACCCTTTTAAGTCCCTTGATAGCCAACCTGGGAAAATCTTTACCCTACAGCAATGCCGCCAGAAAGAGCTCCTTCTCGCACTTCCTCGGCTCGAATATGCGCTTTGGTGGCGGCTTTTGGTTCCTCACTTTGGCGATAGACGATAAGAACCATACGCTTTGTCTACGAGGGAGCAAAGCCTCCGGCAGCAACAACGGATTTCCGGCGGAAGATTGCGGTTTCAGGGAGGCTCTGCTCAAGAACGAGCAGAAGTACAGGGCTGCTATGGCCAAAGCTGAGGCTGCTGACGAGAAATCGCGGCTCGCCTCCTTGGCGGCAGAAAATGCGACTAAGGCATGCAGTGTGCCGGGCATCGATGCGATTCAGTTGTCAGAGCTTCAAAAAGCTGCCGCAGCTGCTTCCGATCTCGCAAAGGCAGCCATAGCAGAAACCCTCATAGCAGACAAGGAGCTGGATACTGCCCAAACCTTTGCTACTGCCAACTTCGAGCTGCCTATTCCGATCGACGATGTATCTCTCTTGAAACTGGTGGCTGACAATCCAGTCTCCGCTACCATGCTTTTCAAGCGGCTGTTTGATGCAATACTCTCCACGTTGCTTGGCATACAGAATCCGTCTGCGGATGCCAAATGCACGCAGAATATGCCCATCAACCATCCGAACCGCAGGGGTATACTGGGCATCGTGACTGATTTTTTGAGCAATATTGAGTGCAATGGCAGAGGCGTTTTGCATTTTCACGCTGTTGTGGTCGCTATCATCAATTCGTATATCATTCAGCATATGGTTCATTCTCCGATTCTGATGCAAAAGCTTGCAAAAATCATCGATTCGATGGTTTGCTCTGAGTTGCCAATCAAGTTTCATCTTGAGACCATCATGCGCAAGGACTATGGCATTCCAGCGGAGGAAACGAATCAGATTTTTGTCATACCGTTCAGCCCTCTCAGCGAGCCCGCGAAATTTGACAATCATGTCTTCTGCTGCGCATGCCACACACAGATTCATCTATCCACACACACGAACTCGTGTGTGAAATATCCGCTCCAGTACTGCAGGTACTGCAAGGGTAGTGTTTTTGCGATAAAGACTGCGGCAAGCCTCGTCGAAATCATCGATCTGGACCCTATTGATGACTGGGATCCGCAACGACGCGCAAGAAGGAGTAAAAAGGGAATGTTTCCTACTGAGCACGACTTCAAACTTATCAGCCCCGTTCCAGAGCCGCCTCCTCCAAGACCGCCAACGTATGATAATCCAATCAGGCAGATCGACACGCGCCCGATCACTTTGCTGGTCAAGAGAAGAGGGCCAGATGCTATGAAAGCAGAGTTCGATCGTTTGAACGATGGCCCTGAACTGTCCGCTGACTTCGACATGATAGAATGCCTGGACCATCCTTTACTGAAGGACGTTGACGACTCGATCAAGCAACGGATTCGCGATCTGACGAGAGAGCAGCGTTATGACCTCAAAAAGCGCATCCTTGAAGGAAATATGTGGGCGACAGAATTCTCGAAGCCGTTGTTGGCTGCCTCAGGATGTAATGAGGCCTTGTATCCAATGGGAACCGGAACCAGCGCGAAGGCTATTTTCATATATATCTGTCTATATGTATGCAAACACAGCACACAGATCTGTTCGATACTGACCCTCCTTTATGATGCGAAGCAGCATGTGGATAAATATCCCTCTACCGCGAATGATCCTGGCCCTGAGCGTGACACGCGCCATTTCTTTCAGCGTGTCTTGAACAGAATATCCGGGAGCGCAGAGTATTCTGGAATGCAGGTCAATGCGCATTGGCTGGGTCTTGACGCTGAATTTAAGATGCACCTAAAGGCCTATGTATTTGCTGAATCGGCTATCAACTACGTGCTGCGACACAAACGCCTACTGCCAGATATCGCTGATGACGACGCTCTGGACGGCGATTACCTTCCGGGTTCTGATTCTGATCATTCATTTGGTAGCAGCGGTGTGTATTCTTCTGATAGTGATGATGGCAGAGCTTCAGAGTCAGATTGCTCTGTCGATCTTGACGCCGGATTGCCTCCTTTGCTCCCTATTCAGGAAGAAGAGACTATCTTACCTAGACTCGCTCTCACAGATGATGCTGAATTCGGGCCTCATGGTGTCAGTATTATCCTATCTTCCATTTCTGAGGAAATGGTCGATGAATCGGATCCTATGCCAGTCGAAGTCGATGATTCGGATGATGAGCCTGCTGATATTCCTCTAAATTTTGTCACATCTGATGTGGGAGGAGAGCAGACGGAACGGAAAAATCGATTCGAAAATATTGCGAAACGAATGATAATGAAATCCGGATCCGTCCAAGTTCTGCTTGATAAAAATGGAAAACCAGGCGTGCCAGATCAGGCCGAAGATTTCCACTTCAAGCCGTCCGTATTCAGCGCATATTCGCTCATTGAATACGCATGCACCACCAAAAGGGTGTTGATTAAATCCAAATCAGATGAAACGGATCCTATTCAAGACAGCGACCACGAAGACAATGAGGACGACGACGCAGATGGCGTCGATTCTGACGACGTAGACGATGCTGCAACAAATGTTGTCCAAGGCGCAAGCCCTATGGATACCGGCGTTGCGCCCGATGACGCAGCTGATAAAAACATAAAGCGAGGAAGAGGTCGTCCGTCTCTGTTGAAGTATGACTTCAAAACGGAGCATAGATTCCACGGCCTAAATGGACTGGTGATACAATCCCAACATGCTATACCTATCATCATAAGCAGAACGCCACCGTTTCCTGGGCCTCGACCAATTCAACTCACAGATGTATGGAGAGCCAAAGCTAGACGTTTTGCCGCCCATATCCTGACCGTCTATCGTCCCTGGGATGGTGAGGACGGTCTTCCCAAATCTCTGACGTGGATGTCTTTCTGTGAATGGTACGCTGAACTTCAGGCCTCCGATTCCATCATTGATCGTACCAGACACGCCTTTGTCACAATCGCAGCGCATAATTTACGGTACAACAACGCCGCGGCTAAATTGCTTCGTCTGCATAGGGCCAGCAAGGCCACCAGATGGAGAGATCTTGCAGCCAAACTGCGCCCCAAGGCGTGTTTTTTTCATGCCGAAAAAGAGGATAAGGATGTTGATGTACCTTCAGATGCCACCTACCGAGAAATGCAGCTTGCGATGAACGAGCTGCTTCATATGGCGTCGCCTAAATCGTCATCTGACGAACGATTCGAGGCCATGCTGAAAGAAACCCGTAAGTCAATCGAGGCAGTTTTCCCTGTCATGGATCGCACTGGCGATGCTGCGCACTCAGATATGCCTCGATCTTATGACCCTGATAACGATCCTAAGTCGGCCTTACTATCATGTCTCAATTGTTTTGATGTGGAAAATGTTAAGCGTGTGCATGAAGAAAATCTTTCGGTGCTTGATAAGAAGGCCTCTACTAAAAAACCGTCAAACGCATCGTCCAGATCGAGTCGAAAGAAACGGCAGCCTAAATCGAACAAACCTTCTGGTCCTGATAACGATACCTTGTGGAGCGAGCAACAGCAGGCGATCATTGACTGCGTGTCGGACTATCTACAAAGAGTTGCAGTTTGGCGTGAGCATGGATCCCTGCCAGATGATCTTCCGATCGCTCCCAAATTGCTGCTGTTTGGAGGCCCAGGTACTTACCCTCTCCTTTATGAATTGCTGCCTTTTGTAATTCATATTTTGCAATCAGGGGTTGGGAAAACTACTGTTCTGACAGAGATCACCAAAATGTGTGAGGAATACTCGATACCTCTCTCGTGCGCTGCATACACCGGCGTTGCTGCCGGTTCCTTGCGATATGGAGTAACAATCCATTCTGGTTTCGGAATACCCATCGATATCAGCGCCAACTCAGATGAAAATCTTGACTGCCTATCGAAAGAAAGATTGAATACCCTTCTCGCGGACCTAGAGGAGGCATTATCGACAGGCGTTCCCTTTGCAGCCATAATAGACGAAATCAGCATGATCACAGGTATTGTAGCAACATGATTGTGATTCTGGACTATTCTGATGGCTGCTGATTTTCTTTGTTTCGGGCAGCTTCTATGCTAGGGCATGTGCTTCGGAGAATTCAAGAATTCAATTCAAATCTGGGAAAGGAGCCTTTGCCTGGACTGATGATCATGTGCGGCGATTTTCATCAGATTTCTCCGGTGTCGGGTACGTATTTCTTTTACACTTTGGCCTGAAAATTCAATTGTATCATGTTTGTGTCGCCAGGGACTCCAATATTTGAAACCGTTCTGCGAATGTTTATTGAACACGAGACTTACTTGCCAGCCTCACCAATTGAGCGAGGCGCTGAATTCTTCCGCAATCTCAAGTTGTTTCGACTGGATAAGCAGCAGCGTGCAACTGATGCCTTGCAGGCCGACACAATAGCCCAACTGCGAACATTCGATCCGTTGGTGTATCCAATTACCAAGCCTCTTATGGATCGATACAAAACAATGACAGCAGAAGATGTTCGCTCCAGTTCTCGATGGGACAATACCCCGACCGTGGTGCCCCTCAACATTCTCCGTCATGAATACAACAAGATTCGAATGATTATTTATGCAAAAAGTTATGGTCAGCCAATATTGTGCTGGAGAAATATCCCGACGGGAAAGGAGGCCGGTGGCCTCAGTCAAGAAGAGCTGAATCTCTTGTTTGCATCGCATCCTGCTCTGTGCGGCTATTTTATTCTGGGTATGGTTGTCTTCCTCAACGATAACATCAACGTCAAAAAAAGGTGAATTGTGATCGATATCATCCGCTATGCTGTGTTTTACGTATTTGAATTTCAGGATATCCAACGGAACAATGTCCTACCTGCACAGCATTACGCTCGATCCGCGAGAAAATGACGCTGATATTCGTGACAAAATACGAAACGCTCGTCCAGGAGACATAATTTGTCTCAAGTTTCCACCGTTGTCCGTGAATGTGCGGCTTGCTGTCAATGAGAGCATCCCACTGGATCTGCTTGACTCGCTTTCTGTCGATGAGCCAATTGTCCCAATTTTCATGAGGACGCGATCAAAGTATGAGCCCATCCGTCGGTGGGAAGTCCTTCATCGCATTGAAGAAGTCGAAGGAATCCGGTATCGTGGCATTGGATACGATATTGGCCTTGCATGCACATTTGAAAAAAGTCAAAGCAAGACCTTGGAGTCTGTCATCCTGGATTTCAACCTGTTTCCGAGGATGTCGCTGGCATTTGAAAAGGTGTTGGTTGGCTTCTCTCGAGTCAAGATGGTCGATGATGTCCGAATTATGCCCCTTCTTGAAGGCCAGACATTCGATCATTTATATCGGCTGAAACCGAATCCGAGAATGCTGTGTTGGATTGCTGGATATGGCCCCGACGGCATTTTCGACATCAACAAAGTTAGAAGGGCTCTAGATAATTTACTAGTACCAGCTGCTGGGCGATCCAAACCCAAGAGGACTGCACGCAATCCGTTCGCAGCATCGCCCAAGGAAAAGGGTCCTGCTCCGCACTCAAAGCCCAAGCCTGCTGCCAAAGGCGTTGCTGATCCTTCCAATGTCCCTGCGGATCTCCCAGATTCTAATAGCCGGAAGAGTAAAGAGCAGTCGTCATCCTCTGTAGGAAATCGACACCTCGACCTTATGGGCCAATCTCGTGTTGCAGTCACCGTGACGTTCAGACTTGATCGGCCCATCCCTCAGACCAAGGACAAGGATTTCAATGCGTTTTTCATTGCCCCTGATGGTGACTGCATGTTCACATCTGTTATCCAGCTTCTCAAGTTGGAAATGACAGTTGCAGCTCTTCGAAGCATGGTTGTTGATCGTATAGAAAGCTTTCCTGTTACTGGACGTATTGGCGCCATCAATGAGCACATGCTGCGAGATCCTTCATGGCAAAACGAGCGACAATTTCAAATTGAGGAGCTTGTTGATGCACACGGGACTGCTCAAGAAGTCATTACAGAAGTTCTATTGGACCCAATGAACCAGTCCGATGTGGGAAGTGGCCGTCTCGTCTCCTTATGGACACGGTACCAGAAAGATATGAGGTCCAAGGCATGGGCTGGATACTCTGAACTGTCAGCTGTGATAGATATCTTCTCTGTGAACATCATTATTTGGGAACTGTTGCCTCCAAATGTCTTGACTCCAAATCGTACTGTCCGACAAATCTCTCCCGTGCGCTGTCCCGGCGGCTCTGCAAAAACCCTGCACCTCCTGCTGGTGAACAAGAAGCATTACGAAATCACAGGTCAGACTAAGCCCATTCATGCAATAAGCCGTTAATGGTTATACTTAATGGATTGTTTCACAGACATTCCCAGTACCTACCTGCCACCAATTACTCGAGCATCAGATCGCACCCGATAATGACTGGGCGCAGACAAGCTTGGGTGATCACCTTGATTTGTGATGTATTTGGCCCTTTGAATTTTGATGATTTTACTGTTGACGAAAATGACGTTTTCTATCCATAAACAATTGACACATATACCTATATTTCACAGGACAACAACCACCTCTGCAACTACAATCACCAGATTCACCACAAATCCTACTTCCGTCTACCTACAACCTTGTTTCACGAGTCAGTGCATACTTAGTACCCCTGCCCTTCGCCCGCCCGCCCTGTTGGCGCCCGTCTGCCCGCCTGGCGCAGCTCCCTGCAGGCCCGGCCGACGCCCGCCCACCCTCTCGGCTCTCGCCCTTCCGACTCTCGCCAGCCGGGCCGGCGCCCGGGCAAGCGCCCACCCGCGGCGACCCGCCCGCCCGGCTTCCACCCGCCCGGCCGCTCGGCATCCGCATTACAACGCTCATGCTGCCCATGTATTCTTGAAATGACCCTACCGCCGGTCAGCGGCGGTCACAGCTCGCACGCCCGGACAGGGTCGGCACCGGCCCGGCCCGCCGTCACGGTGACCAACGGCAAATGCTCCCCTTGGTGTTAACTGCCGCTGCAGCGGCCAACTGTTTGCGTTGGCTGCAGACAGCCTGCCAGTGGACAGCTGACTGTCAGCTGTTGAGCTCGTGCAAGACTGACACCGTTTAAGGGCCGTCCGATGTTTCCTTCAACTTCAAATGTGAGGCGGGGGTTGGGGAGGAGGGGTGGGGATTCCGATTCAGCAGGCTGAGAGGGACCAACACAAAAATTGGTTTCCGGACGAGGTTTTGGTGGTTTTGGTTTTGGTGGTGGTAAATGAAAAAAATTGCAGTTTTAATTCAATCAAGCTACAAGTCTCTACTTGTACAAGCTCGGCAGCCAAACCAGCCAAGAGAGCGGAAG
>Ga0214247_1001383_pt1 | contig 10679 bp, 7 predicted proteins | sample TroBogypolimnion_18_FD_153085 | JGI IMG/M metagenome (GOLD analysis project Ga0214247, IMG submission 153085) | Freshwater microbial communities from Trout Bog Lake, WI - 03JUN2009 hypolimnion | ecosystem: Environmental > Aquatic > Freshwater > Lake > Hypolimnion/Profundal zone ... | reverse complement strand
CAAAGGGGTTTTATGGAGAAAGCAGCTGTAAACGGTGCACAAACGTTTTCAAAATTTTATGTGCTGTTTATGAAATAAATGGTCAAAAAAATCTAGAACATTTTCGAATTTTTTATGTCTTGCTTATGAAATAAATGGTCAAAAATTCTACACGTTCCGCTCGTCAAAAATCAATGCTCACTAATTCATGAAGCCATTCATTCAACAATGGCGTGATTCGCGACAGCCTGTCAGACGGCCCAGCTAACACGCTTCTTCTTCACAACAGCGTCCTCGTCGTCCGACAGCAGCACCGGCGACGGGATGACCAGCACTTTCTCGGCCTTGCGTTTCTTCCTGCCCGCAGCTTTTTCGGCGATGCTTTCGGCATCCGAAGCCTTGACAGCTGACTTCTCGCCAGCAGCACCGGCGTTTGCAGCCTTCTTGGTAGCATCCGCCTTCTCTGAGCACTCGACTGCCAACATCTCAGCAGCAGCCAGTAGAGCAGATGTGCGGTTCATCACATCACTTTCCGGAGCGGGACGGGGGGGAATCAAATCGTCGGCCTTGCTCACGTTCGCCAGGAATTGGGCAATCTCCGTCTCGAGATCCGTGTCCACGCACTGCATAATCTTCCCAAAGTTGAAGTGTTTGAATTTGTAGCCCGTCTTCACCGGCATAAAATCATCGTGCTGCACAGTGAGGCCCATGATACTGATCAGCTGCGCCTGGTTCCGTCCCGCCTTTGCAATCTTTTCGAACTCGGCAGTGACGAATTCCTTCAGCTTCAGCCGCTCCTGCGGCTTCGACACATATCCCTTGCTCAAAACCTCGAGCGTTGTCATTCCCCGAATGTTTCTGCCCTTCAGACGATACACCACCCGCACGTACTTGCCCGCAGCCGTCCCGTCGTCGAGCCTCGGAATCACGTGGCAAGGGACGATGGAGCAAATGGTGTTGACCGGAGTGCGTTCCTTAGCGTCCTGCTCGGGTGTGATTGGCACCTTCATCAACGCCTTGACACTGCTGATCAGCTTGTCCTTGTCGCGAAGTTCCCTGCAATTCCAACGAAGAGTGACATACGGCATCCACTTGCCGTTGACCAGCACGTGTCCAGTAATAGGATCGACTGCGTCGTAAACATACGCTGCTTTGCGCGGCTCGCATTCCTCGTCGTCGCTCGGATCCGAATTGTCGCGATCCTTGAGAATTGTCGTCACTACGGATTTTTCCCTGACGGAGCGTCTCTTGTTGCGATTAAACTCCGCCTGCATTTTGCGAAGCGTGTCCATGGTCATCGCATCATCCGCAGGCGGTTCGGAGGAGGCGCACAGGTAGGATATGCTCATTCGATCGGAGGAGGACATCGTTGGTGCCTTGAAAGGAGAGATGCTGGTGTTAACTTATATACATTCCCAGCTGTAAACATTACTGCTTGTAGAATTTGTCAAAAAAATTAAATCTGCTGTGTGTAGAACCTGTCAAAATATTTAAAAAAAATTGTAAAATTAAAACAACTTCAATCCAATGAACGTCGTCCTCCTCATCGGCGCCCCTGGCGCAGGCAAGTCCACTCTCGGCAGCTACATCTCGCGCAACCACGGGTGCAAGTTTCTCAGCGCGGGCGAGTGGATCCGGGAGAAGGGTCTGCTGGAATCTTCCAAGGACGCTTTGCAATCCGAAACAGCAGCGCTGCTCGAACGGAATCTGTCGGGAGACGGACTTCTGGTGCTTGAATTCGTCAAAGAAATCAACGACGCGTACGCCCTGATGCAGATCCTTGGCAAGAAAGGGGCCAGACTGGCGCAGGTCGTCCTGGTAACCAACTCCACGATGAACGGACGCATCGGCTTCCTAATCGAACGGCGTGTCAACTCCTGGCAGCGCAACGCGGAGCGAAAGGTGGCGGAGCGCACTCCCAAGTGGCAGGCGAATGCTGGGCTGCTGATTGAGTTCTTTTCGTCGATGGGCGTGCTCTACACACTTGTCCCGTGCGTCTGGGACAGGAAAAACACAACCACAATGCGGCCGCTCATTGTGGCTGAGACGATCGAAGGCCCTCTGGACCCCCTGCTGCCCAAAGGGCTGGCGCTGCAGCGCGTGGACTGGATGGTGTCGCCGCGTCTTGTGACGGATCGAACGGTGGTGGAGAAGCTCACCCACGAAGCAGAAAAAATCGCAGGGCTGAGCCCGCTTCCGATTCCTGTTCCTCACGCAGTGGTCCGAAACCAAGATGACGTAGAATGGGTCACCTCCGTGCCAGGGCGGTACAAGGTCTCGCACAAGTGCGACGGGACGAGATACCTGCTGATTGTCACGGAAGACGGGCAGCACTGCTTCAAGAACCGCGCAGGATTCTTCTACTTCTTCCCTGTAACATCTCCGCTACCGAACAAGACGATTCTGGACGGAGAGCTCGTGTGGGGATCATCTAGCGGGTGCTTTTTGGCCTTTGATGCAATCGCGTTCGCAGGCAAGCGGATTTGGGGGCTCGCGCTGCCCGAGCGCCTGGCGGCGATGCAGACACTGCCTTCGGACGAGACAATGCCTCCCTTCGTACACCGGGGCCTCCACAGACAGCGAGCGCCGTCTTCGGATGCTGCAGTCGCTGTGCTTGCCAAGCGCCATTTCGACTCCCTGCCTGAGACCCTTGCTCTGTTTCCGTCTGACGGCTTGATCTTCACCCCGAGCGCGATGCCCTACGTCCTGCACGGGCTGCTGACATACAAGTGGCAGCCGAAGCGGGCCTGCGACATCCGCGGCGACAACGACCTCGTGTACGAATGCGTGCACAATCCGTGGAAAGGATGGCACCCCGTCGCCATTCGATGGGACAAGACCTCCGGGTGCAGCGAGCGCATCGGGCTGAAATGCATCCTCGGCTCCATGTTGGAGGGACCCAAGCAACTTGTTAGCAGCAGCACAGTGACACCCCCCGCGTTCAGCGGCATCGTGCGCCGGACGCTCTCCAAGGAGCAGTGCCTCAATCCGCTGATCGAACGGACGGTGGAGGCCTCCGGGCTCGAAATCTTCAACCGCATCGCTGCTGGCAAGCACATACCGTGCCGAGGCATCGTGTTCGATGGAGAGCGGCTCGTCGCTGCGGCGTTTGAGTCATTTGAAGATTCACGAAAAGAAGTGACAGAATGTCGGACCTGGGCCAACGCGTCGTTCAAGTTCGACGGCACGCTGATCATCGCGTTCGTCCACAACCACGCCGTCCGCGCGTGCACGCGCCGTCGCACCGATTCGGAGCAGGCGATCTGGGCGCAGCGGTGGCTGGCCGACCACGCCCATCTGGACGCGTTTGTGGAAGGGTGGACGTACGCGTTCGAGGCGGTTTACGCTCAAAATACGGTCATTATTCCTTACACGTTCGAGGGCCTGGTGTTTCTGGACGCGTGGTCGCCCGACGGTCTGAGCACTGCGCCCTTGGACCGCCCCGCTCTGTCAAAGAGGCTAGGGGCCGTGCTGTGCGCTCCTTCGATCCAATGCCGGACGACGGAGCTGTGGCGGCTGCTGGCCGTTCCTCCGCTGTCGCTGGAGGGATGGGTGGTGGAAAACGGCGACCGGAGGTCGAAGCTGGTGCATCCAGCCTACAAGGCGGCGTCGCGTCTGAATCTGCATCCGGTGCGGATATGGCAGGAAGTCAGGATGGGTGGATTCGCTAGCACGATGCCTGAGCACTTTCGAAGGGAAAAATCGGCTATCATAGCAGCGTTGGAGCGGGCGTTCGACGAGCAGCGAGACAGGCTGGAGTTTGATTTCGACGCAGCTGCCACGTGGAATAACGATGATTTGAAAGCAGTCATTGTTCCAATGAACTCCAGCCTGAGGACCGTCGCCGTGCACGTAGAGAAAGGCGCACAGCTGAAACAAGCCGCATTTCGCGCCATGGGCTTCGACGATCCGTCCAAGCTTTCCGTGCACTACAGACGGGAGCGCTATTTCGGGACGCTCCGCGTAGAGCTCATGGATCGTATCAGGCCGTCAGACACCGGCGAGATGAAATACTACACTCCGTCGGCCAATTTCGCACAGACATTTTCAAAGGGCTGGAAAAACGGGCCGGGCTTTGTCACGCCGCTGATCGTATCTGTGCTGGAATCCACTGGTGTAATGGACCACGTGTTTCGCTACTTGCCCATGGAGACAGTGGCAAAAGCCATGCTCGTGTGCAAGAGCTGGCGACAGGCTATCGTGCAGGAAGCGGATTTTGATACCAGGGTTGCAAAGTTTATGGATGACAGAGTGCCCGCTGCGGTGGAATCCTCGGGCGACGAAGTCTTCATCACCCGTTCGGATGACGAGGGCTACGGGTCGTATTGATCAACGACGAAGAGTCCTGTTCCCGCGCAACCTCAAGTCACGAATTGCAAGATGCGAAGCGTTTCTCGTCCACTCGTTTCCGCAGTAGTAAAGACTCAGGGGTGACAGCAACTCATGAGTCGCATCCGAAAAGTCAATCGGATACAACAGCGGCAGTCGGTGCGCCCCGTATGCTGCAGCGAGAACACCGAGAAAATAAATCCATCGACAAAACATTTATTTTCACTTGATTGTGTATTATATACTCCTACTGCCGCCGGACCACGTAGGACTTTACCAACGCGAAAATGACCTCCCATCCCTCGTCAATATCAGCGAGCGACTTGGCGCCCGTGAGCACAACCTTGCCCGAAAAGAACATGAGCGCTACGACCTTGAGGTTCGGATACCGAAAAATGAGCCCGGGAAAAATGTGCGACTGGTACGTAGAGTAGATGTGGTACCGCTCGTACAGCGCCTCGATGTCCAAAATCTCTCCGTCGCGCACGTCGAGCTCGCAGTGGCTCACGACGTTTTGGATGTCGAACCCCGTCACGGCGAACCGCTGCCCCGTGCACGCCTGGCGCAGCAGCTGGCGCACGCGGTACGCGGAGAGCATGGCTTCGGACGAGGATTTCGACCCCGTGATGACGAGCTTGCCGGACGTGAAGAGCAGGATCGTGCAGTTCGGCCGCACCAGGCGCAGCGTCACAGCGGCAAACTTGCGGCGATTGAAGGACGAGAATCGGAAGATCTGCTTCAGGCGGTCCAGGTGCAGGGGGGCTGAAGTTTCGATTTGCGCTGTGGCCACGATGTTGTGGATGAAGGGCAGGGGCTTCGAGGGCGGGTCCATACGGGTGCATCGGGTCTGGAGCAGGGGGTAAGCACAGTGTATGCCTTGTTTTGTACCTGCTTTTTTGGGGCATTACTGTTCATTTGATCGGAACCAGTCCAACGTAGATGAATTCAGTATCGTCGTTGTCCAGGAAGCAATTTCCTTCGATGTTAACTTCCTTTTCCAGGAGATCGCCTGCCTTGAATTTGCCATTGTCTCTGGAATGGAATGTCACATTCTTGTCGTTTACTAAGACAGTGCATAACTTTGTTGGCCTTGGATTTGAGAACTGATACAACGTGTCACCAGCACCCAAGGTCAGACTCTCAGGTTTGGGCAGTTCTGACAAGAACCAACGGATCATCAGATCAGAATATTTGTCTTCGATGTGCTTTGAACTGATTGTTGCATGGGCTAGCCTGTCCGACTGCAACATAAGATTGTTGAAACATGGAATGTAAGCTGCTTCAATGTACCCGTTTGTTTTTGCAGAGTTGATGATTGAATTCATTCTTTGAGACATTTCCTTTTTTCTATTGTATATGGCTGCCTCTTCACAGAAAATGAAACTGGGAGAGCTATACATCTCTGAAGTCAGCTTATAACCCATCACTTCATCGTCAGACCATGAAGCAACGTCTGCATCCGCATGCGCCTGACTGAAAGAATCTTTACTTTCTTTTCTTTTTTCAAAAGATGTCATTTGTGTGCCTGACGGTAGAGGCTCAGCGTTAAGCGTCATAAATTCAGAGAGATTTCGAATATCACGCTTCTCCGTCAAAACTCCAGATGGTATCTTGCTCAAAACCATTTTGCATTTTGTGCCAATTATCTTACCCAGGGATTCTATACGTGAATCTAAACTGCGAATTTGACTGCTGGATAGATTCAATGCAGCCTCTCCCCGACTCTTGAAATAAATTGTAAGATGGCAACCCTTTCCCTCAATGTCAACCTTTGTTGTTGATCGCTTGCACTGAAACACAACTGCCCTCAGCTGCGAAAAATTTCCGTCAATCTCGTGGGGTTCTGTGAATGCCTTGAGGATTTGTGCCCATCCCCTGATTTCCTCGTTGATGAATTTCTGTGGGTCCTCATCAGCACACCTACAAGGGATACTGAATACGTGGTCTGCAGCATTTAGAATAGCAAAAGCACTGCTGCGGTTACCAGTCGAAATTGCATGCATATTGCGAACATCAGCGCCAGGCGTGTCCGCTGGAACGTCTCCCCGCTTGACTCTGTCTGCTACCACCTTTGCTGTGTATCTCTCAGGCACCTTGTATATTTCGTCCACCAACGTCCGGAGTTTGTCGTCACTCTTCAAGGATGTGATATTCTCAACATGAGTTCTCCCCGTTTCTGAGACGTCTATCATGACTGCAGCCACGAAGTTGATATGACAGCCAAATACTTCCAGGGCGTATTTCTTCAGATTGCACTCGACGCTTTCTCTCCTGAACTCACAAATTTGACCCCCTCCTACCGAGAGCAACGGAATGCGCCCTGCCATCAGGCTCTTCCATATAGCACCCAAAGTCATCGGATTGCGCTCTTCGCCAAGGGCATATGTCCATGAACTAGAACCTGCTAACATGTCACCATCAATTAGGTCCACAGGAAAGTCCTTGCACAACGAGGCTAGTTTCGATGTTGAGATAGATTTACCATATCCGACTGGACCCACACATACATAGACTGTGGGTATGAATGAGAGCAGTTTTATGTTTTTCTGGACTGCCAGCACACGGAATTCGCTAGATGCTTGGTCGATGGAGTCGATGCTCAGGCCTTCAACATAATCCGCCAGGAGTACATGCAGACGATTTTTGAATTTAGAACTAGTCGAAAAATTAGCAATTGGATACCTACTATTTGCCACCACCTCCACAACACGAGTTTTCAATGCCATGACAGCACATCTGCACAGCTTCTCAAAATAGTGCCTACCATGAGGTGTACAGCACCACGTGGACAAGTACTCCTGGATGGCAGATGCCATGCTCTGAGTAACCAATTCTACCTCGGGTACAGTGGAATTAACGAAAGAAAACAAATCGTCGGTTCCTTCAACATTATCAGTTGCATAAACTGTCTCCAACCATTCTCGAAGGAAGAACGTCCTCCAAGTATAGTAAGGTAACTTTACTTTATATGTCTTTGTACCAACCAATCCTCCGCTCGATGATATATTCAGGACGAACCCCTCCAGATTTTCTCCAACAATTTCCTCATGGCTCTTAGATCCTTGCAGCCGAATTATTTCGATTGTATCCTTATATTTCTGTCCAAGGCTTTCAATTCTGGTTCTGAAATCTGTGCACTTCATGACATCTCTTTCAGCAAACAACTCCGCTGCAAATGTCTTCAATGTACTATCAGCATCCGTTGTACGATCCTGCTTACTCTTAATAGTGTATCCGGTGTCATAAGGCAGGCCGTGACTGGAACAGAAACGAACAATATCCTCTACACTGTCATACACGACCAATTTAGCATTGCCGTTTGCAGCGGTCCTATCGACGTGATGGCTGCCAGCTGTCAGATCAACATAAGATCCCCTGCTAACACACGTGACGACAAAATCGTTGCGCTTCACGATATAACCATGCACGTCATCTACACACAACGCCTCAGCTCCTATGTATATTTTGTCGTCCGCAAGCTTTTTGATAAGCGTCTCATCCTGCATATACTCGTCCAACAGCGACCTACCCCACTCAAAAAAGGGGACACCATTCTTGAAGGCCACTTTTTTGGTGCACACTGTCCAGTAATACGCGCCTTGATATTTGAATGCAAATACGTGCAGGAGAAACCCACTCCATTTCAGAAAGAAGCGAATAGTGTCGGCGCCGTTTAACAGGTCTGGATTGAAGACCTGGTTATTCCTGGAATCGTTAGGGAACTTGGGATGGAATCCCCGAATATCTATGAACTCGCCAGGCTTCCAAAGAACAGGCAAACCTCTGGGGAAACCAATAAGTTTTGCAAGGGCTTCTAATTCGTGATCAGAGCGACCGTTCACCATCACCATGTACACCCCGCTCAGGTTTACGCATTCATAAACAGAGAAGGTGAGAGACGCTTTGTACCCTTCCCTGCCTTCCATATACTTTCTGAACGATTCATCATTGGGTACGTTGTTTTTCAAACCTTTCTTGAGCACATCAAGCAGCACAACAGCCCCATGAATGCCGGACTGAGCCCCTTTCCATAAATCGTTTACAAATCTCAATTTCAACTTAGCATCATCTTCCATCAAAACACTCTTCCACGACACATAACCAGACTTGGCATCACTATCCTCAAGAAAAGCAGCAGCGCCACAGTCGATTTCCTGAACCATTTCGCTGGTCATATCGGACAGACAGTCGGGTGGAATCTCGTTCGATGCAAGAATAACCCCATTTCCCGCCTCATAAAAAGGAATACCACGTCTCATGGCCTTTTCCATATCGACGCGAATCCACGCTGTGGCTCCAGCACGTCCCTTTTTGGCAGAATTCACACGGTTCCACATGTGAACAAAACGGCTGGCGTCCTGTTTTTTTCTTGCGTGTTGAAATTCTTGAGGCAATAAAAATTTCAATCCGACAGCCAAAATGCTGCTCACATATTCCGACTTGGTACTATGAATGGCCTCATACGCTGCTTCTATTCTCCGATAAATCACATTCAAATCAATAGGTCCTCCCTGTTCCATGTAAAAACTCAAATCATGTCCCTGAAAACAGAAAATCAAGTCTCCATCCTCCCTCTTCTCCAAGGCAAACCGCATATTAGCACTATCCTGCATCCCTACTACTCGTTCGATTTCCGCTTTTTGGCATTTGAGTTGTTCTGCCAGCCAATCCACTCTAACCCTGCCCCCTGCATCCATCGGAATCTTTCCCCCATGTCCAGCTGTAACGCAAGCGGTATCGTGTCGCAGCAGCTTCGAAATAGCATGACTCAGCTTAGTATCCCACTTGCTTGTCACTTGTGTCTGCGTCTCAGCTGCACCCAGATAAGTATCTAACGAATCCAGTCTATTCACAACCTGTTTAAACTGTGGCAGCATGCTCTGTAGGCCCATCGTGCTTTCAGGATACACCAACTTATGTACTCAACACCATTGACAACAACCACACAGAACTTTTTTTTTCACCTCACCCCCCACGTCCACATCATCACCACGCACAGCACCTGCGCATAGATACAGGCCATCCCCGCGACCTCGTCATGCCACTCCTCGTCGGGCGGCATCATCTCGTCGTGCTGTCGCTGCTCCTTTTCTGCTGCGCGGCGCTGATTCAGCTGTACGGCGTGTTCCACGCGGGCGACGCGCACGTGCAGCAGGTGGCGTTTGTGCTCATGTGGTTCCCCGCAGCGATCGCCGGCCTGGAGTACGCCTACGCGTCGATGGGCGCCGAGGAAGAAAACAACAGCCACCCTTTCCTTACCCGCCCGCCTCCGCCCAGCGGGTCGGATGTTGCCACGTCACAGCCATGAGCCACTGCCTCCTGTGTGGCGGCAGCAGCGAGCTGTCCCTGTATCCTACGGCCACCATAGTGGAGCTCATCACGCAGCGGTACGCGCGCGGCCCCCTAGTGTACCCCGCGGCGGTGGGGTGGGACCAGGCGGCCATGTGCACCTGCCGGCTGTGCTTCCACCAGCTGAAGCGGAGCGGGAGGAAGGGCGGCAGGAAGAAGCAGCCGCTGCCGATGGACGCGACGCTGCTGCAGACCATCGTCCCGGGCCACATGCGCCAGCAGGACTCGCGGACCCGGGAGAGGATGTGCGCAGCGCTTCGGACGCCTGGCAACAGCTACTCTCGGAGCTTCGAGGCGATCCGCGCGCTCCTGGTGGAGCAGCCTCACCTGACGCTCAGCCGGTGGTGGGAGCACAACCTTCGGACCGAGTTCTTCTCGCACAAGGCCACGGCAAAGCTGCTGAGGAAGTCGGGCGTCTGAAGAGCCCCTCGTACACCCACCTGTGGATCGTCAACACGTTCGACTGGATCGACGTCGAGCACGTCCTGCGCAGGATGCTCCGCTGCGAGTCCAGCGACTGCCACCACTTTCACAGCACGGGCTACGTGTTTTTCCGCTCGTGCGCCATCATGCACGTCGCGTGCCCCGGCGAGTTCCTGCGCGCGGGGGTGCTGTACCGCTTCCCGGACACCGAGGTCGTGGTCGAGATCCTCGAGGCGCACCCGGAGGGCGTGCTCGAGGTGGGGTGCTATCTCGAGTACGTGCCGATGTGAACTAGTAAACCGATTCGAGAAATCCAGCGATTTGATTACAAAAACATTTACTCTAATACGACTTACACATCCCCTCCAGCTGCTCCCACACGCCAAACGCGGCCGTGGTGGTGGGCTCCGCCTCCTTCCGCTTCCTGCTCTCCTCCGTCTTAAACTCCCCGCCGTCGATCGTCTTCTTGAGCGCATTGTACTCCTCCGTCAGCTTCTGGATGGTGTTGACTTGGTTTTGGTGGACGGCCGACGCGCAGCACACGACCTGTTGGGTGGGTCAGTTTTGAACGCGTCAATAAAAGTCGAAAATCACACCTT
>Ga0214247_1001364_pt1 | contig 10838 bp, 9 predicted proteins | sample TroBogypolimnion_18_FD_153085 | JGI IMG/M metagenome (GOLD analysis project Ga0214247, IMG submission 153085) | Freshwater microbial communities from Trout Bog Lake, WI - 03JUN2009 hypolimnion | ecosystem: Environmental > Aquatic > Freshwater > Lake > Hypolimnion/Profundal zone ... | reverse complement strand
CTGGTCGAAGGTGGGATCGATGGGCACCCAGCGGTTCTCCAGGCGCACCTCCACCCAGAAGTGGAGGCCCAGTACCTCGCCCAGGCCCACCCAGCCTGTGACTCCGCGGGCGGGGACCCCCAGGCGGCGCAGCAGGGCCACGGCCAGGACCCCATGTTCCGTGCAGTCACCGCGGGGGGTGTGGCAAACCTCCAGGGCCGAGGCAAAGCCCACGGTGTAGTCCTTCTCCGTAATCCACTCGAACACGAAGCTGGTGACACGGCGCGCCAGCTCCCAGCGGGGCAGGCCCGGGGGCAGGACCATGCGTCGCACCAGTCCCTCGAAGGCCGGATCCTGGAACTGCACCAGGGAGCTGGGGGCCAGGTAGCGGAGGTCCTCAGGTGCAGGAGCGTCTTTCACGGGCATTTGACTCGCCTCAGCGGCACTGGGCATGGCCGCACGCCGGAGTCGCCAACGGCCCTGGGGCAGGGGCCGCTGCTGGGCATCCTCCGGGAGCTTGGGCAGAGGGCCTTCCGCATGCAGGGTCAGGTCGGGAATCCAGGGCAGGAAGGGATGGGGCGGCAGGGTCAGGAGGGTGCGCTCGAAGAACCCGGCGCCGAGGCCCCCGCTGGCCTGGGGTGACGGCAGTTCGTTTCGCTGAGTGAGCACCTGCATGCCACCCACCTCGCCCTGGCGCTTCAGCTCGCCGGCTGTGGGAGAGATCCAGACCTCCACCTTGGAGGCCATGCTGCCTTCGCGCTCTTCGCCCTGGAAGCGCACGGCGTCCGGGAAGCCGGGGAGGGGCGCGGGGCCCTTGGGTTCCAGGTGGCGGCTGCCCCACTGCTGGAGGGGGAAGGAGAAGGAGGTGGCGTCGAGGGTGCGTCGATGCCGGGCTGCTGACCTGAGACGGGTCTCCAGCTCCTCGGGCCAGAGCACCGCGCCTACGGGGATCTCCTTCCGGAGGGCCGGGCCCTGGCTGGGCTGGAGCAGCAACACACCCGGCTCCCGGGGGGACCAGGTGGCCTTGCCCTCGAAGGGTTCCGCCGAGAGGCTCAAGCGCCAGGTGAAGCTGAGCTGACCATCCGGTCGGCGGGTGGCCGTTTCCAGCACCTCCTGCTTGATCTCCTGGCCCATGCGGGAGAGGGCCATCCACTCGCGGGAGCGCACTTCTGCAAGGCCTGCGGCTTCCCGCACCTCGACGCTGGCACCGCCCACCTCCTGGCCGCCGATCCATTGCCTGAAGGTGGTGATCCGGGCCGCTTGGCCCAGCAGACTGAGACCGCTGAGGGCCAGCACGAAAAGGGGGGATGCACGCATCCCCCCAGTCTATCGATCCCGGCCTGGCTCAGGACCAGGTTCAGCGGCCCCGGCCCAGGGCTTCCAGCCGTCCCTGCAGCCGACCTTCCATGCGACCCCGCAATTCCGCAGCCTTTTCCCGCTGCTCGGGGCTGAGCACCGCCAGCACCTCCTGGTGGGTGGCGCGCTGGGCCATGATGAGGTTGAAGCGGGCGGCAGCGGCCTTGTCAAAGAGGGGGCGCAGCTGGGCCGGCGTGGTGGCGCTGTCCTTCATGGCGGTCCGGAGGGCGCTGCGGGCGCTCTGGACTGCGTCCCGATCCTGCGCGAACTCAGCCTTGTGCTTGTCCCGGATGGCCTTGATGCTCGTTTTCTGGGCCTCCGTGAGCTTCAGGAAGCGGGCCAGCCGCTCGGCCCGGTGACCACGGCCCATGCCTTCGTGTGGACCAGCCTGGGCTGGGGGAGGCGGTGGCACGGGCGCCTGGGCGGCCAGAGACAAGGTGCCGAGCAGGAGCAGGAGGGAAGGGGCGAGCAGGCGTTTCATGGGATCTCCGTGGCGACAGGCGGGAAGGCCTCACACCCATAGACCCGGCTGCGGACCCCGGGTTGAGGCAGACTGGAGGGGTGATCCGGAACTACACGGCCATCGTCCTCAAGGCTGTCCCTTATGCGGAGGGGGGGGCCGTGGTGTCCTTTCTCTCGGAACAGGGCGAGCGCATGTGTGGGGTGGCCAGGGGCGTGAAGAAGCCCACGGCCAAGTGGGTGGCGGCCTTCGAGCCCCTGGGCATGGTGCGGGTGAGCTTTTTTGGCAAGGAGCATGTGGAGCTGAAGCGAGTCACCCGCTGCGAGCTGGCCTTCAGCCCTCTGACGCTGGGCCACCTGGAATCCAGCCTGATCATGGCCTGCCTGGCGGATCTCTTTGATCGCGTGGCCCGGGAGGGCGTGGAGGATGACCGGCTCTACCGCCTGCTGAGCGCCTGCGGGAGGGCCCTGAAGGCCGACCCGGACAATGCCCTGGGCATCTTGGCCTACGCAGAGCACTGGCTCCTCCACTGCATGGGCCTGCTGCCCCACCCCCGGGTCTGCGGTCGCTGCGGCAACGAGCAGGCCCCCCTGGTCCTGCTCAGCCCCGAGGTGGGCTGGTGCTGCGCCGCCTGCACTCCCGTCGATCCCCGGGAAGCCCTGCCCCCGGGGAGCCGGGACTTCCTGCGCCAGCTGAGAACCCAGGGCGCCGAGACCGCCCCCCGGGTGGATCCCGATGACGAGGCCCAGCGGGTCATCACGGCCCTCCTGCGGGCCCGGCTGCTCCAGGAGCTGGGCGGTGGGCTTCGGAGCTACGAGGTGCTCTGGAAATCGCTGTAGCGGCCTCTCTGGCGAATTCTTGTCTTTCCCGGGGTGGTGGCCGATGGGTTGCCATGGTCGAGGAACGCAAAAATTCCTATTGGACGCAGGTCGCTGGATCGGGCATGGCCGTGGATCTGGTCGTCCTGCCCTGCCTTGGCCTGCTGGCTTACGTGCTGTTCCGCTTCCGCAGGCACTTCTCGCCCCTGGAGGGGGCCGTCCTGGTGATGGTTATGGGGGGCCTCCTGCGGGTGGGGCGCCGGTGGTGGGAGTGGCAGCGGAGTCTTTCCGAAGGTGCCGTCCTGCGGGACTGGCAGCAGCGCATCCTCCAGGGCTGGCGGGAGCCTCTGCATGTGCCTGAAGGACTCCCGGAGGATGAACTCCGGGCGGCTACGACCCTCAACCAGGTCCTCGGGGAACTCCGGGACACCCGGGAGGAGTTGGCCTGGGTGCGGCAGTCCCTCAATCGTGAGTGGCGGGATCTGGACGAGCTCTTGGGCACCGTGGAGCGGGGCCAGCGGGTGGACCAGGAGGCGCGCCTGCGCGTTGCCGCCCAATTCGCGACCATCAGCCGGGGTCTGCGGGTCGCTGTGGAGGATGATTTCGAGCTGGATCTCCTGGAGCTGGATCACCGTCTCCGCGCCGATCAGCACCGTTTCCAGAGCCAGACTTTCCAGGCTTCCCTGGGTCAGGTGAACGGGGGCCTGGAGCAGTTCGAGAACCTTCTCCAGGAACTCCAGGACTCGTTTCCCCGCCTGCGCCGCGAAGAGGATGCCCTGGGCCGTCTGGCCGATGCCGGCCTGCGTCAAGGGGCCCGGCTCTCGCTTTCTGTGAAGGGGCTGGTGGCGAATGCCCCCAAGCTGGTGGAGGAGAATCAGGCCCGGCAGGAGTGGCTGCGCCGCTTCCGGCAGTCTACGGACGAGGTCCGGGACCGCACTGAATCTCTGGCTCGCCGAATTGAGGCCTTCCGGGAGGAATCCCAGCAGCGGAATCGCACCTTCAACACGGCCCAGGGCAGCATGAATGGGCTGGACCTGGTGGCCCAACAGACCGGCCTGCTGGCGGTGAATGCCGCCATCCTGGCCCAGCAGGGCGGGGGCAGTGTGGGCATGGCGGCCATTGGCGGCCGACTGCGCTCCCTGGCGGACCAGACCGCCGAGGGCGCCTCGGATCTGGAGCGGGCGCTCAAACAGCACCAGCAGGGACTGGAGCGCGAGTCTGCGGGACTCTGGGATCTGCAGGAAGGCAGCGAAAAACTGCTCTCGGGCATTCATGAGTTGCTCCGTATGGCCGGTCAGCTGGATCAGCACAGCTACGACCTGGAGCAGAGTCTGGAGTCCCATATCGACCTGGTGGATCAGGTGCGGCAGACTGCTGAGCGGGCCGAGCTGTCCCTGCACGAGGTGGGGGAGCGGGCCCGGGCCCTGGAGGCCGCCCATGGCCGCCAGTGGGGTGTGGAGGCCAAGATCGTGCCAGAGCGGGAGCGCCTCTCCAGGGCGGGTCAGCGCCTCGCTGAGGTGGGCGGGGAACTGGGGCGCATCGGCCAGATCAACATCGACTCAGCCTCGGGAATCCTTCACCGCCACAAGGTGATTCGCAAGAGCGAGGCCTACCACCAGATCACAGCTGGCGGGTTGTCCCAGCTGCTGGCCCCCTCCGGGGAACGAAGCGCCTTGCATCGCCTGGCTTGGGCCCGGGCCCAGCGTCGTTCCCGGCTGGCCAGCCCCCTTCCCGATCGCCTGCCCGTGGGCTGGCGGGATCCGAGCGGCCTGGTGCGAGTGCGTCTCCTGGGGCAGGATGCCCTGGGCCTCCCCGAGGGCTCGGCACTGGAAAGCTGGACCAGCGACGAGGCCGGCCAGGCCTGGCAGTTCCACCTCCTGCCCGGACTGCGCAGTGAGTGGCATCGCCTGGCCCTCATCGAGGCGCTCAAGGAAAGTCCCCTGCTCGGCTGCCTGCCGGGCCTGACGATCCACATCATCGCCGAGGGCGTGGAACTGCGTCTGCCCACGCCCTATCCGGGCTTTCCGGCCTTCCTGGCGGGCCTGGGCATTGAACTCCAACTGGAGGCCGAGGCCCAGGATCAACCCTTCCGCGAGGTCGGTGCCCGCAGGCCCAGGGTCCAGCAGCTCATCTGGGTGGGCCCCTCCCGCAATGGTGGTCTGGAGAATCCATGCTTCCGGCTGGTCCACCAGTGGATGCGTGACAACCCCGAGCACGACATCTTCCTGCCCTGGCTGCCCTACCAAGGCCACCGGCCGTTCTTCCCGGACCAGCCACTTGCCGACACGGCAGAGGTGGAGGCCCCCATGCACGTGAGGGCCCTTGGCCTGGGGGCGGACGTCGCCCTGGTCCACCCCCTGCGGGACCGGCTCTATGCCGCCGGAGCCTCCGAAGGTGATGATGGGATCGTGCTCTGCGCCGTAGGGATCGGCCACGATCACCCGGAGGCACTCCTGCTGCGCTTGTTCCAGGAGGATGTGGGACTGGCCGGGGCCTTCCACCCGGACCTCGTTCCCTATCAGGCCCGGATCCGGGAAGAAGTGTTGAATGGCATCACAGGGGATCCCTACAAGGCCGCCTGGTCCATTCTTGAGGACCTCCGACGCGAAGGCTGGATCCTGCCTCTGTCATCCACCCTGACCTGAATCCCGGTCAGCGATGCTAGTCTTGGGTGTGGATCAGGGCGTCGCTGTCTGAAAGGGCAGAGGAAAGTCCGGGCTCCACAGGGTAATGGGCCTGGTAACACCAGGGCGGGGTGACCCGACGGACAGTGCAACAGAGAACAAACCGCCGATGGCCGGATCGTGGCAACACGAGACGGATCAGGTAAGGGTGAAACGGTGGGGTAAGAGCCCACCGCCGGCTTGGTAACAAGGCGGGCATGGTAAACCCCCCAGGGAGCAAGACCAAATAGGCCGGCGCACCGCGTAAGCGGCGAGGGTTGACCCGACCGAGCCGGCGGGTAGGTCGCTAGAGGTGGGTGGTGACATCCATCCCAGAGGAATGACGTCCCGCGACAGAACCCGGCTTACCGATCCACCGTGGCCCCCGCAAGGGGGCCATGTTGGTTGATGCTGTCCGGGGGTTCCACGCTGCGCGAACACCCCTGGGCCCCTGGCCGGCAAAGCCGGACTTCGGCTTGTGCACGGTCTGGGGGCTCCGTGCCGGCCGGATGCTCCCCGGCAGTCTCCCCGCAGAAATCAGGCGCAGCCTGATTTCTGAGTGCCGCACCGGCGTTCAGAGCCGGCCGCCCAGATGCCATGATGGGTTGATGCGCCGCCCCTCCACTCAGACTGCCGTGCTCCTGGTGACGGCCCTCGCCTTCCATGTGGACATGCTCCTGTACTACCTGCTGGTGCCGCTGCTGCCGCGCTACGCTCGGGATCTGCACCTCAACCAGATGCAGATCGGCGTCCTCTTCGGCAGCTATGCTGTGGCGCTCCTGCTGGCGACCTTTCCGGTGGCGATCCTCACGGACCGGTATGGGCGCCGGGCACCCATGCTCTGGGGCCTGCTGGGCCTCGGTGTAACGACCTTGGTCTTCGCCGTGTCCAAGCAGTACTGGCTGCTGGTGCTGGCCCGCTTCTGCCAAGGAACCGCAGGGGCTGCCACCTGGCTACCGGGCATGGCCTTGCTGGCGGACCACTTCCCCTCGGAATCCCGGGGCCGGGCCATGAGCACAGCCTTCGCTGCGGCGAACCTCGGTGTCTTCCTCGGTCCACCCCTGTCCGGCTTCCTGGATCAGCACGCTGGTCCCGCCGCGCCATTCCTATTGGGGACGGCCCTGGTGGCCCTCGATGCGGCGGGCCGGGCCTTCCTGCTGCCCAAGCAAGAAGGTGAGCGAGGCCCGCGCATCTCCTTCCGCCTGCTGCTGTCCAATCCTGTGGTGCGCCTGTTCGCGGGGGCCATGGCCCTGGGCTCGGGGCTCTGGGCGTTGCTGGAGTCCACCTTGCCCTTGGACATGGACGCCCGCCTGGGGCTCAACTCCTACCGGATCGGCCTCTGTTTCGCGGCCTTGGCGCTGGCCCACATCTTCACCTCTCCGCTCATGGGCCGCCTCTCAGATCGCATCGGCCGGGTCAAGGTGCTGCGGATGGGGCTAGTGCTGATCCTGATCCTGCTGCCCCTGCCGGCCCTGGTCTCGAAGCCCTGGATGCTGGTGCTGGCCATGATGGGCCTGGGCAGCACGGCCAGCTTCATCATGAGCCCCTGCAGTCCGGCGGTGGCAGACCAGGTGGAACGCCTCGGCAGCCAGAGCTTCGCCTCAGCCTTTTCCATCCTCAACCTGGCCTATTCCGTGGGGCTCATGATCGGCCCCATCGTGGGTGGCGCCCTGGTGCAAGGGCTGGGCCTGCCCCTGGCCCTGGGGCTTTGCGGCTGCGGGTTCGGGGCCTACCTGGTGGCAACCCGGGGCATCAGCGCTTGATGGCCCGGTAGATCCGACGTTCCGCGGACTGGGTCCAGGGTTGGCCATCCAGGCCGCCATAGACTTGCTCCAGCCCCAGCCCGCAGGTCTCCAGGGCGCCGCGCACCTCGGCCTCCGTGGGAATCCAGATGTCATGGCAAAACCGGGCACCCTGGCAGATGCGCTCGGTGATGATGCGGCGGTCGTCCGAGGACCAGGTCACGCGCTCCTGGTAGCCCTCTTCGGGGAAGTCCAGCCAGACGTCATTCACATCGGCCGTGACCTCCTGCAGGTAGCCCCGGCCCGCAAGGTCCAGGAGCAGCACGCCACCGGGTCGCAGCACCCGGGTGAATTCCTCGAGTTGCCTGAGGTTCTCGGCCTCGGTGGCGAAGTAGCCCCAGCTCGTATAGGCGCAGAAGACCCCGTCAGCACAGGCGGTGCGGAAGGGCAGGGCCCGGAAGTCCAGGCGCACGAGAGGGGCTGGTTGTTCGGCCTGATGCCGGCCCAGATTCAAGGGACTGAGGTCGCCCCCGATGGCTTCAAGCCCTGCCGCCCGGAGGTGGGGATGCAGGCGCCCCCAGCCGCAGGGCAGGTCCAGCACCAGGCTGCCCGGGGGCAGGTCCAGCAGGGCCGTGAGCCCCGGACCCTCCACCTGGGCCTCCTGGACCTTGTCGGCATAGATGGTGAAATAGGCGGGATGGTTAAAGTCCCAGGCGAACCAGTCCATGTGGGGATTGTGGCAGATACGCAGGGCCGTTCCAGGCGCAGAAAGCCCGGCAAGCCGGGCTTTCTGCGGTAGGGACTGGAGGTGTAAACGACTACTCGTCGTCGGTCTCGGCCTTCACCAGCTTCGCGGTGGGCGTGGAGACGGGGGCCGGGGCGCCCTTCCAGACATAGCGGGTGCCTCGCTTCTGGCCGCTCTTGGCGATGAGTTGGGTGTCTTCCAGTTCGGTGAAGAGGCGGCGGAGGGTGGCGGGGGCCCAGTCGCAGTCCTTGAGGTTGAGCTCCACCTGGGCGTCGAAGCTGCTGAGCGAGCCCTTCGCCTGGAGGGCGTGCATGAGCTGGTCCTTCAAGACCTGAAGTTCTGGCTTGGAGCGGCGGGCCTTGGTCTTGTAGGCCGGAGTCGCCTCCTGAGCCGCTTCCGGGGAGGCGATGCGGGGGGCTGGTGCAACGACTGCTGCGGCGGGCGCCTGGGACTGGATGAGCAGGCCGTCGAGATAGATGTCGCCACGCTCGGGCTGGAAGAGCACCACCACAGAACCAGGGGTGATGCCTTCGTGCTGCAGAGCTGTAATAATCCGCTCTCCGATCCGAGATTTCTGCTCGGCGGAAAGGGTGGGGGTTTCAATGGTGACAATGGCCATGTGGACTCCAGTATGTATACTCAGAGATAATATTAACCGTTAATATAGATTTGTAAAATATTGATTTTCCAATTCATCGTGTAGACTTCCCGCCGAGGGCCCCATGCGAAAGCCAAAAAACGAAAGGCCTGAGGAACAGCAACGCTTCGAAGCGTTTCTGCGCTCCCGTCAACTCAAATTGACGGGTGAACGCCTGGAATTGGTGGAAGAGGTCTTCGGCCAGGCCCATCACTTTGATGCCGACCAGCTGCACATGGCACTCAAGCAGAAGGGGAAGGCCATCAGCCGGGCCACGGTCTACCGAACCCTTGACCTGCTGGTGCAGTGCGGCCTCGTTCGCAAGAGCAGCTTCGGAGACCAGCACGCCCACTACGAGGCGGTTCGCAGCAATGAGCACCATGACCACCTCATCTGCCTGAACTGCGACGCCATTATCGAGTTCTTCCGCCCGACTCTGGAAGCCCTGCAGGAGCAGATCTGCAAGGAGTTCAGCTTCCGCCCCATGCACCACAGCCACCAGATCTTCGGTCTATGCAAGGACTGCCAGGCTCGCACCATGGATGATTCGGCTTTGGCCCACCGGTTGAGCCAACTAAACACCTGATGTTGTCCGGGGGTTCCTCGCTGCGCGAACACCCCGGGCCCCCGCGCAAAGCCCCGACAAAGCCGGGTCAATAGCCTTGCTTTCGTTTTCCTCCCGCAGAATCGCGCAGCGATTCTGCGCAAGCTCAGACTTATCGTTTGGGTTAGGCTGTCGCATGGCTAAATTAACCCTTCAGGATCTCCAGCGCCTTCCCAAGACCGACCTGCACGTCCACCTGGACGGCAGCCTGCGGATCTCCACCATCCTCGAGTTGGCGGAAGCCCAGAAGGTGAAGCTGCCTGCGGATTCTGTGGAGGGCCTGCGGCCCTTCGTGGAGGTGGGCGATGACTGCAAATCCCTGGTGGACTACCTGAAGGCTTTCGACGTCACCCTCTCGGTGATGCAGACCTATGAAAGCCTGGTGCGCACGGCCTTCGAGCTGGCTGAGGATGCGGCCGAGGAGAACGTGCGCTACCTGGAAGTCCGCTACAGCCCCATCCTGCACCAGCAGAAGGGACTGACCCTGCATGCCATCGTGCAGGCGGTGTTGGAGGGTCTGGCCCAGGCCGAGCGCAAATACAACATCAAGACCGGCGTCATTCTCTGCGGCATGCGCCACATCTCGCCGGACATCTCCCTGCGCCTGGCCGACCTCACGGTGGCCTTCAAGAACAAGGGCGTGGTGGGCTACGATCTGGCCGGTGCCGAGGAGAACTTTCCCGCCAAGCGGCACAAGGACGCCTTTGGCCGCGTGCTCCAGAACAATATCAACTGCACGTTGCATGCGGGCGAGGCCTACGGGCCCGAGAGCATCCACCAGGCCATCCACCTCTGCGGCGCCCATCGCATCGGCCACGGCGTGCGCCTCATCGAGGATGGCGACCTGCTGAACTATGTGAACGACCACCGCATTCCGCTCGAGTGCTGCCCCTCGAGCAACGTCCAGACCAAGGCCGTGAAGAAGATGGCTGACCATCCCATCCGGCTCTTCTATGACCTGGGCCTGCGGGTGACCGTGAACACGGACAACCGCATGGTCACGGGCACCAGCGTGAGTCGTGAGCTGCTGGTCATTCACGAGGAGCTGAACTTCACACTGGAGGAGATCAAGGACGTGGTCATCATGGGCTTCAAAAGCGCCTTCCTGCCCTACGCCCTCAAGCGGGCTCTGCTGGCCGAGGTGGTCCACGAGCTGAAGGCCTTCAAGCCCGGCAGCCTGGAGAGTAAAAAGGAGCATCTGTGATTCTGCTATCCTGACTTCCGAGGTCAGGATTCATGCTGGATCGTCTTGCCGCCTTTCTCGATAGCCACTCGCGGATACTGCTCACCACCCATGAGAATCCTGATGGGGATGGCGTTGGTGCATCCGTGGCCCTGGCCGCCCACCTGAAGGCCGAGGGGAAGTCGGTGCGCATCGTGGTGACGCCCCATTTGCCGGAGTATCTGGGCTTCCTGGATCCCGAGGGCTGGATTGAACGCTTTGATCCCGCTGGCGCCCACGCGGACCTGGCCCAGTGGCCCGAGGCCTGGCTCCTCATTGACGCCTCAGAGCCCCACCGCATGGGGCCCCTCTTTCCGGTATTCCAGGGCACCCCTGCGGTTCGCGCCTGCCTGGACCACCACCTCAAAGACGTCCCCCAGGGCTTCGATCTGGAATTCACAGACCCCACCGCCAGCGCCAGCACCGAGCTGGTCTATGACCTGGTACGGCCGCGCGTGGGCGGAGACCTGCCCCCGGTCATGGCCCAGGCCCTCTATGCAGGGTTGGTGAGCGACACGGGCAACTTCCGGCACTCCAACAGTACGCCCAAGGTGCACCACGCGGCGGCGGACCTCATCGCCCAGGGCGTCCAGCCAGCGCGGGTCTTCAACG
>Ga0214247_1001327_pt1 | contig 11135 bp, 28 predicted proteins | sample TroBogypolimnion_18_FD_153085 | JGI IMG/M metagenome (GOLD analysis project Ga0214247, IMG submission 153085) | Freshwater microbial communities from Trout Bog Lake, WI - 03JUN2009 hypolimnion | ecosystem: Environmental > Aquatic > Freshwater > Lake > Hypolimnion/Profundal zone ... | reverse complement strand
TTGATTAAGCTAATGGCTATTTGACTTGAATCATTGGACATACGGCTCAATGCGCTTACTGACTTCATAGCATCTTCAGAAGCCATTGGATTTTCTTCATCAATCAGATTCACTTGGATGTTAGCCAATTCAGCGAGCTTATGAGAGGTCATAGCCCCTAGCCTAGCCGCACCTGTTAAGTGTACTGATATGCTCTTTAACTCGTCAGCTAGACTGCGTACCTTTACCTGCGTAATTATAGACAATGCTTCTTTAGCAAGTTCCGCATCGGCAAGTTGTTTAGCTAAAGCAAGTATAGGTTTGAGGTGCGTATTTACTCTATGCCTAATTGCACCTTCAGTAACTTTATATTCTTTGGCTAATGCTCTCATAGATTCGCCTTCTGAGATACGTTTTTCGACATCCCACCATTGCTTGTCATTTAATTTGGATGGTGCTGGCATTATGCAGTTAGTCCTTTGATTTTAAGTTTGTATAGTGCTTTGATTGCTTTGGCATCATCAATCGTGTATTTGGCTGGTATGTTACTGCTTTCCAATAATTCTACTTGGTCTAATCCTATTTTGTTGATTAGGTTCATTCTGTATTTAACAATGTTGCCTGATAAGTGATTGTTGCAAGGAGCGCATTGTTTTGAGCAGTTTAATTCGGAGAAGCGTAATTCGGGATGTGCGCCCACCGTTAAAAAATGACCACAATGATACTGCCCTGCATGATGTCGTTGGCAACTGATACATGGCTCGTCTTTATCTCGTAACCGTATAAACTGATTAAATACTATTTGCGCTTCACGAAGCCAATCGGCTTTGCTTTTAAGTTTAATCTTAGCTTCTTTAGTTTCTTTGCGTTCTGTCTTTACTCTGACAACTTTAGCATGGGTATAGCTACATTCAAAACTACAAACAAATTGTAATGGTCTGTTAGGTGTATATTTTACACGACATACACGACATAGCTTAGTCTTAATTGGCTTAATCATTGAGTTTAATACCATTTTCATTTGCCCATGCGATTGTGTACTCGATAAGACTTGACCCTCTAGTTTTACTCATAAGCGCAGTTGATTCACGTAAGTTAATATACTCGCCTTCCAATCCTACGGTAACTTCACTACCTTCCTTTGTTGCAATAGCATGACCTGATACCAGTAGAACCTTCCATTGCGCTTCTGTACGCTCTTTACCCATCCACTTGAATTTACTCTTTGCAATATCTCCACACATTGCGTGAAATTTCGCATTTTGTTCGCCTGTCCTAGTCAATGTATCAATTACTACTTTTAAAGGGCGTAGGGCATCAAGATGCAAGCCTGAGAGGTATTCTCTAGCATATTCCACAACGGCTTTATCTCGAAGGATGAATATTTGCTTCATTTTGCTATTTTCCTAAGTACCCAATGAGAATATTGACTGAATCAAGCACAATGCTTTCATTATTTCCTAGTTCTTCTTGGCTATCCAAAAATTCTTTGGTATTTTTTAGATGTGCTAAAACCATTAAATCCATTAACACATAGGTTGAATCTTCATCATCAAACTCTAGGTTTACTTTCATTTTCTAACTCCTTTGCTTTTTCTTTTGCTTCATCGGCAGAATCGTAATATCCCCAGTTCGTGTTGTTTTTACTTAGTCCATATAAAATAGCACCATCGAATAGATAATATTTGGCTATGTAATATTCACCTGACTTCAAGCAGTAGTTGTCTAATTTAGTCCATCTCATGCTAATTTCAACACTTCTTTAGCATATTGAACACTCTTTTCAGGAAATGATTTAGGGTTAGCCATAATACGTTTAGCCCAAGCATGGAAATCAGTTTTAGGTTTAAGGCGTTCATGTATAAAAATAGCTAATTCATCAGCGTGTTTTTGATTGCCCTCAAAATCTACTGGGGCTGGTAATGCTTTGTAGATTTCTTGTTGTGGTCTGCAAAGAATTACTATATCGGCAGGTTGTGGTAATTTATTTGGAATATCTGTCCACCTGTCAAAAGCTCGACCTATTACATTAAACTCAAATCGTTCTAGCTTATGCCACCACATCCTCATGATGTCTTTGTCAGGTGTAGGTTTATTGTAAATAGAAAATACTGCCACTAACATATTCTTGAAAGCTAATTTGTCTGTATCAATCATTTCATTCTCCTAAAATGGAATTGAATCAATTATTGGGGCTTCATCCATCCAACGACCTTGATTCAAATAAGTAGCAGGATTAGGAATGTATTTACCATCTTCCTGTTGCCATTGTTTAGTTTCTACTTGCCAGTTCAAAGCATCAATCACTAGCAATATGTCAGGCTTCATTTTATTCCAAGATTTTATTGCCGCTTCTTTTCCTACCTTCTTTGGATATTTATACCAAAAATCTTCAAAGTAATTATCAAGCACGATAGTGCGTAAGGGTTTTTTTGTGGGAATAGGTAATAGGGTATCAGGAATCAGTAAGAGGGAATCAGCACGATTAGTTCCGTCTTCGTCATGATTAATCACGATATTTTGTAAGTCATTGATTACATCATCTTTTTCTGTAATATCAGGTATATTGCTACCCGACTTTTTTTCATTAGGATGAGGGTTCTGATGCTTCTCAAAATTAAGTATCTTGATGTACTTCTGTCCATTGACATTATAAGTCGTGATAAATCGTGACTGCTCAAGATTAGTAACGATTAATTCAATATTACAATTATCATATGGTAACAATTGAACCTTTAATCTTTTTGCACGATATTCTATGCACCCTTTATAATCAGCAACAGTCCACATTGCTATAAATGCTAATCGTTCAATTGGTTCTAATTCAGCTAAATCTTCATTTTGAAAAAATGCTGGCTTAATGTTTCTAGCTCTAGCCATGATTTTCGCCCTTTGATTTATTCCAACATATCCCACAAAAATATTTAAATTTGTTATAAGTCGTATATGGAAATTTACAATATGCAATTTCAGCAGATTCATAAACCTCATGATAACCAAGTTTTTTTATAAACATTTCAATCTGAATAAATTGAGCTTTATTATAAGTTTCACAAACTTCTACACCTTCTAAAACTGCAATTATTTCCCATGCTTCATCATGAATTCTTAATTTTTTACTATTAATTATTTTTGAATATTCTTTAATTTGTAATTCAGATTCTTTTATTAAAATAGCTTTATCTTTTAATGATATTGGCACATTAGTTAATAAGTCGTATGCAGATTTCCCTAAATTGCATAATGAGCATGAAGTAATTAAATTATCATTACAATTTGTTCCACCTTCTTTAACTGGGTGAATGTGGTCTACATGAAGTATTGCTGATGGTGGGTGTGAGCCACAATATTGACAAACAAATTCATCACGTTTAAATATATCAAATCTTAATTTCTTTGATATAGATTTTCTTTTTTCCATTTCTTACTCCCATGAAAAAGGGCTTCACCTGCTAACTCTACTTTTTACAGTAGTTGGTAGAACGGTCTTAGTAACCGCCAGTTAGCATGTGAAGCCCTACTAAATTAATCACTACCAAGTGATATATAAATCATAAATTAGATTAAAACCCATTGCAAGCATTTTATTTTCACCTTGTTTCTGACGAAAGTTATCCACAGTTTGTAAGGTTATTTGAAAAAGTTATGCACAATTCATCCACAATTTTTAGCCTATTTCATCCACAGATTTTACGAGTTATGCACATGGGGGGTAATGCACTTGTATTGACTAACATCAAAGTGCGCCAAATCGCTTAAAAAGCCCCTTACTAAGCATATCGAAAGTTGAAAAACAGTCATTTTTGTCAAATCTGTGGATAACTTTTTCATTATTCATCCAAAATAATTACGTTACTGACCTGTTCGCTACCCATTTGAAAAGCTGTCATCCAGCACTTCCATAGGTTTGAAGTTTCTAAACTATTGTAATAGTCAGGACTAAGTGAGTGACGGATTAAATTATAGCCTTGCAATTCTGCCCATGACTCAAATTTTTCTCGTATAGATTTATCCATATTGCTTTCCTAAATTTTTGAAAAATGTATCGAGTGCAACTATTACATACGCTGGTACTTTTTCATTTGCCATAATTTTTTTCATATAATTGCGACTGACTTCAGTTTCACGTTCAATTACTGAAAGATTATATAGACCTGAATTTAAACTAAATCTAATATTTTTTATAATCATGTCCATTTATTCAACCTTATTAAAATATTAGATTGGAGTATAACTTAAATTTAATAATTAAATATATATTTTTAAATATATTTAATTTATTTACACTTATCTATTGTAATAATACTTATTAAGCATATAATGAAGTTGTTGGTTCATTAGTTAATTATTTGGGAGTACGAAAATGAAAGTTAGCAAAATTGAAAAGAAAGTTAATAATCAAGTGGAAGCTATGTTTTACAAATTAGGAAATGGTATTCAGTTCAATATTTTTGACTTGTGCAAACTTGATAAAGATGCCAAAAAAATCCTGCTGGCGGTTGGTGATGCTGGTTTAGAAGATGCTGAAATGGCAATGATTGAAGCCATCGCTCAATACAGAATGAATTAAGGAGATTACGAAAATGTTAAATGTTTATGAATTTAATAAAATTAACAAACTTCAAACTAATTTAATTTTGCTAGAAGCTGATTTAGATTTTTATAAAAAATGGTTGCCACAAGTTTATAGAGGTAGATTAAAAAATATTTTAACTACTAAAAATTTAATAGAATATTATCAAGCAAAAATAATATAGGAGATTACGAAAATGAAATTTATTGCTCAAAATAATGGTCGGTACTACGTTGAAAATCTTAGACAAATGCGTTACTTCCCCATCAAAAAAGTTGAAGCTCTAGCGTTGCTGGCTGGTGGCTTGGCTGAAGAAATTAACTATTGCCCATTCAGCAGAATTGATTTGCAAGTGGCGGCGTTCGAAGCTCGGATTGCCCTTCAAAAAATAATGAGTCTTTAATCGGAGAATAAACATGGACAACGGTGATTACGCAATCGGAACTAAATATTGGACTCTAGGCAAACATCCTAAAGTATGTGAGGTGATTGACTTCTTACGCACTTACAACAGCAAGGGCGAACTGATTAAGACTTGCTATGTTTCAAAGCATCAATTCATGGGTCAAGATGTGATTGATTACGCTGTATCAAAAACTACAATTATGCGTGGATTTTGGTATGAGAAAGAAACAGAAACAGTTTGACACTATCCTTAATAGGTATATAATGAAGTTGTGGTTGTTATTAATTTATTGGAGATTACGAAAATGGAAGAATTTTTTGAGTATGTCGATAGGTTTTACGGTGTTGGCGGTCATTACAATATGGGATTTGCAGAAGTTGAAATTCGTGCCGCCATTGAGATTGTACGCTTGAGCAATAGGTTTGGCATTGAGTTCTGTGGAGATAGTATCGATAGAGAACACGTTTTGGTAATTTTGCAAGAAAACTTTGCCGTTCAAGAAATTGCAGTTAATTATGGGAGATAACGAAATGAAATACGCAAATCATCATGGTTATACAGATGTAAACCCTTACGAAGTAATTAAAATTGTTTCAGCAAAGTGCATAGAAATTCGAGCCATGATTGCTGAAAAAGACCCTAGCGTTGTGACTCAGTTTGTAGTTGGCGGCTTCTCAGCGTTTAGTGACAATGCTCAAAAATGGATTATCGAGTCAGATGAAGATTGTCCAGTTTTTAGAATCAGAAAAAATGTTCGTGGTGATTGGAAAGATAAACATGGTCATCGTTATGTACTAGCTGACCATCCCATCAAACACTACGATTACAACTTTTAACGAACCGCCCTTCGGGGCTTGGAGATTGCGAAAATGAAATATAAATTAAATATTCCTCGTGATGTAGATACTGATGAACCTGATAATTTTATTTTGAACTTACCCAATGGCTTTAGATTTTATGATGAGGTAGTTCATGTAAAAGGGTTTGACTCAATTAAAGATATAAAAGCCGCAATTAAAAATGGTGAGATTGTTCCTTGTGATTGCAATGAATGTATTAGTCATCCATCTGAATTATAAATAAATAGCCCTTCGGGGCTTGCACACTATCCTTAATAAGTATATAATGAAGTGTTGGTTAATTAATTAGGAGAACGAAAATGGTTAGAGAAATTAGTCCTCATGCTGGTGCGGCAAAAATGATTCGCCAGTACATGAGAGCAAACGGTATTGTTGGTCGTGTCAATGCGGATAGCTATGCTGGTGGAAGTAGCGTGAATGTGTACGTTGATGATATGCCACCAGCCGCCTACCATGCACTTGAAGTTTATGCGAACCAATACCAATACGGTAATTTTGATGGGATGCAGGACTTGTACGAGTACAGCAACGTGAATCGTGATATTCCTCAAGTGAAATATGTCTTTGTAAATAATCGGATTAGCGATGAAATGCGCCAACAAATTTGGGAGTTTGCAGTTGGCTACTACGAAGGAATGGATGGTGCGCCAGCACTAGCGCAAGATGCTGGAATGTTTCATCATTCTGGCATGAGAGTGTGGGGAGATATAATAATCCATCGTGAGTTTCGTGATGCTAATAGCGGTTTTTGGAACTTCGTAAATAATGCACAATTAGTTGCTTAATTCACTTGACACTATCCTTAATAAGTATATACTGAATGTGTAGGTTGATTATTTAGGAGAACGAAATGGAAATGCAACAAGCAATTGGAGTTATTGAGAATTACGCAGTTTGTCACTATCAGGGCTGTTTCATGGAAGCGTTGTTTCAGATAGGTGACTTGGTTCGTGCTGGTGAAGCTGGAGCAGAAGAAGTGGTTGCCTATCAAGCCTTCATGCTTCCAGCCGATGAGTTTTTTCATTAATTAAGGAGATTACGAAAATGGCAATACTTAAAACTTATGTTTATTTTGAAGTAAAAGATGAAGGATTTTACATACCAAGTTTTTTAACACTTGAAGAAGCTGAACAGCACGTTGCCCAGTATGCGACAAAAGATTATGACTCTGAAGAAAATAAACAATACTGGACTAACAGAAAACCAAATTTACGCATTGTAAAAGTTACTACAACAGAAGAATCTGTTTAATAAATAGCCCTTCGGGGCTTGACTTTAAACCTAATAGGTATATACTGAATGTGTAGGTTAATTAATTACTGGAGATTACGAAAATGAACTTGGAAAAATTGTTGAAAAATGTTCCTGAAATTGTTGTTGATGTTGTATGGAACGAAGATAAAACTGATTTAGTAGATGTGTATGGAAAACCACACGCTTTCATTCGTGATGATATGTTGTTTGTAAGTGGTGAGCATGGTGATGGTGCTTGTGATTATTACGGTGAATATCGTGGTGGTTGCGCTTGGATTAATCCGATACTTGAGAAATTTGCGGCTGATAACAAATGTTATTGGGAGTGGGAGAACGCAGGTTGTATCGTATTGAATCAAGATTAATTATTGAAGGAAACGAAAATGGAAAAATTAGAAACAGTACAAGCGTTCGGAGTTAAGTTTGATGTCTATTATACTTATCATACCGAAGCTGACCCATTAGGAACTGGTGACAGTCCTACCGAACACGAGATTGATATTTACTCAATCGAAGATATTACTGGTACACAAAACCTTCAAGACCTTTTAGGTGAATCAGTAATAGAAAAAATCATGCAAGAAATTAATTTAATTGAAGCAAGGAGATAATCATGGAACTTTACTTAACATTCTTTTTTAGCGGAATTGTTACTGTAATTGTTTTGCTTGATGCTTGGAGTCGATAATGAGCCAAGAGCAATTTGAAGTAGAAGTGATGCAAGAAACTTACATAAAGGAAAACGAAATGAAAAATATTTATTCAGCATTTATTAAAGCACAACAGCAATTTGCACCAGCTTTAAAGTCCTCACTTAATCCGCATTTTAAAAGCAAGTACGCCAGTTTAGATAATTGCATTGAAGCAGTCATTGATGCTTTTAACGACAATGGCATTGGCTTAATTCAGCAAACGCATGAAGCTGAAAGTGGCGTGATTATCGAAACAATCTTAATACATACATCAGGTGAGCAGTTAAGCGGCGGTAAACTGTTTGTACCAGCCACCAAGCTAGATGCTCAAGGATTTGGTTCTGCACTTACCTACGCTCGTAGATACAGTTTAATGGCTACGTGTGGCATAGCCCCTGAAGATGATGATGGTAATGCGGCAAGTAAGCAACCAGTTAAACAATCTCCAGCACCTAACTTGAAACCACCAGTTTTAGATATATTCAAATTTAAACAAATGTTAATTTCATCTAAGGATGAAGTAGAACTTAAAACTGCATGGGCAACAATATATCCTCAAGTGAAAAATACCGAACATTTATCGGTAGTTCAGAAAGAGTATGACGATATGAAATCTTTATTTAATGTATAGGAGATAACCAAAATGACACAAGCTGAAAGATTGTTCGAACATCTAAAAGTGAACCAAGTGATTAACCCATTAACAGCATGGACAGAACTTGGAATATACCGACTATCTGCCGTAATCTTTTTATTAAGAAAAGCTGGTTATGAAATTGAAACCAATTTAGTTAAAGTTCTTAATAAATTTAATGAACCTGTAATGTTTGCTGAATATAAATTTATTACTAATATTGCGGAAGAAGTAAAAGCTCATACTGATGCGCTGGCATATAAGAAAGCGAGTGAAGAACATGGGCGGAAGGACTTTTATAAGTGGTTTGCAGAAAACCCACTCAGTCCTTTGGCTTCGATACACCTTATGATGATTGAACGGGAAATTGCGGCTTCCAAAATTGGAGTTATCTAATGTTTATCCTACATTCCTTTTATAAATTATCACCGCCCAATAGTAAATTAGTGTTACTACGTGAGAAAAAGATTAGAGCGTTAAAAATTGAAATGGGCGATAAATATTTACTTGCGAAACCAATACAAAGAAAGGATGCGAAATGACTTCACTATATTTACTGACTGCCGAATATAAAGCAGTTGAAGCTAAACTAGAAACAATGGATTTAGATGCTCAAACAATCGCAGATACATTAGAAAGTGTATCAGGTGACTTTGAAGAAAAAGCAATTAACATCGCTATGTTTATCCGCAATCTTGAAGCGAGTGCGGCGGCTATTAAACAAGCTGAATCAGATATGTCTGACCGTAGAAAAGCGCAAGAAAAGAAAGCGCAAGTCATGAAAGACTATCTAAAAGACAATATGCAAGCGTGTGGCAAGATTAAAATTGAATCGCCATACTTTGCCTTAACAATTAAAAAGAACCCTTCAGCAGTCGTTATTGATGATGCTGGAGCTATTCCTAGTGAGCTTTACACATATCCTGTAGCTCCTGAACCATTCCCCGATAAAAAAGCAATCGCTGAAGCCATTAAATCGGGGTTAGTAGTAAATGGCGCACATCTTGAACAAGCAGAAAGACTCGAAATTAAATAAAGGAAATATCATGGCTAGTGTAAATCGTGTAATTTTAATCGGCAATGTAGGTAATGACCCTGAAGTAAGGTTCATGCCTAATGGGGATGCTGTCGCTAACTTCAGTATTGCAACTACAGATAGTTGGAAAGATAAATCAGGACAAAAGCAGGAAGCTACAGAATGGCATCGAATTGTGATGTATCGTAAACTAGCGGAAATTGTTCAATCTTATGTAAAGAAAGGTGCTTCTCTTTATATTGAAGGTCGTTTGCAGTCACATAAATGGACTGATAAAGCTGGTATTGAGCGCACCACAATTCAAATTATTGGTGAACAGTTGCGTATGCTTGGCGGTAAACAGGATAATCATGGTGCAGGTGGTGAGCCAACTAATCAAGGTGCTGGAGCTGGAACTAATTACAATACACCAATTGAAGATATAGATAGTGACATTCCTTTTAATTAGGCTGAACTGAAACAGCCTAAACAACAGTAATGGTGAAAGCGGATTCCGCAAGGTGTAGCGAGTAGCCTTTTTTTAAGGATAACGAAAATGACTAAAGATGAAGCATTACTAGCTACGAACGTAGTCTTTAATAAAACGAATTTTATGCAACACAAAGAATCCTTGCAAGGTAGTTAGAATAAATCTTAAAAAAGGCGGACTGGACGATACTGGCGAGTCCTATTATAAGTATCTAGCCTGTAGCACATTGTACACATTGCCTCTAAGCTAAAAGAGGATGAAAGCTAAAGTACAGGGTGTTATGGAGTAGGTATTTTCATTCAAAACTAGCTGATTTGTACATTTAGGTCAAGCACCATACCCTGCTATGAATATGTATGAAACAATTATCTTAGGAAAGATTGAGGTACAAGATGACTAAAAATGAAGCATTACGCATGATTGAAAAAGCTGAACTAACAGGCAATTTGAATGACTTGGTACTTGCTTGTGATGCCTGTAAAGAAGCACTAGAACAACCAACCGAACAACCCACTAGATTAGAAGTAATTGATGCTGACGGAAGAACTTATACCAACTGTAAAGTTAAAGAGTTGCAGTTCAGTTATCAGGACAATGGAAAGACTTTAAAGATATTTGTTACGGAGGTACAAGATGACACAACAAATTAAAAATCGTTACTACAATTCAGTTTTATATGAATGTGAAGCTGAAAGTATTAAAGAGTGTTTGATTAAAGCGGTATACAGTGATGCTAACTTGAGTGGTGCTAACTTGAGTGGTGCGTACTTGAGTGGTGCTAACTTGAGTGATGCGTACTTGAGTTATGCTAACTTGAGTAGTGCTAACTTGCGTGGTGCTAACTTGAGTAGTGCTAACTTGAGTCGTGCTAACTTGAGTGGTGCTAACTTGAGTAGTGCGTACTTGAGTGGTGCTAACTTGAGTAGTGCTAACTTGCGTGGTGCTAACTTGAGTGGTGCTAACTTGAGTGATGAAATTCTTATAAAAACACCTATCTCAATTCTCAATCTAACATGGGATATTCTGATTACAACGCAATATTTAGCCATTGGTTGTCAACGCCATACCCATGAAGTATGGGAAAAGTTTACAGATAAAGAGATAGCAAAAATGGAACGGAGAGCTAGTGAATTTTGGAAAGTTAATAAAAGCTGGATATTAGGTGAGTGTAAAGCGCATAGGGAGTGAATGATGACACAACATAAGTGGCATAAAGAAATAAAAGCATGGGC
>Ga0214247_1001320_pt1 | contig 11184 bp, 11 predicted proteins | sample TroBogypolimnion_18_FD_153085 | JGI IMG/M metagenome (GOLD analysis project Ga0214247, IMG submission 153085) | Freshwater microbial communities from Trout Bog Lake, WI - 03JUN2009 hypolimnion | ecosystem: Environmental > Aquatic > Freshwater > Lake > Hypolimnion/Profundal zone ... | reverse complement strand
CCCGCATGTCCCGCATGTCCCGCATGTCCTGCATTTCCTGCAGCCAGCACGCCGCAGCCAGCACGTCGGCCGCGCCACCGGGTGACAAACGGCGAGCCACAAACTCCGCATGGATGGTGCGGGCCTGCTGCAGCCAGTCGGGCTGCGCCACACCGCCCGCATCGAGAAAATTTTGGGCCGAGGTCTTCACAAACTGCACGCCCTCCCAACCGCCGCGGTGCGCGGTGTTGGTGTCGTCCAACACAGCCATGGTGGCAAAAAAGGCCTGAACCCTTGCCGCACGCGGCGCATGACCCGACAGCAGGGCCACTTGCAAGGTGGGTAGCGTCATTTCAAATAGCGTGGGAAATCCCTGCGCCGCTTCGTCACCCGCGCTGCGTAGACCAAAGCGCCGGGCGGCGCGTTGACCGTTGGATACGGGCGCGGACTGCGCGGCTGACTCGGCACGCCAGCGCAGGGCCTGTCCCCAATGGCCCATCAAACAGTCGCGCAGGCTTTGCGCAGTCAGCGCGTCGTCTTGGGCAGCCAGGCGCCCGGCGGCTGCGCACAGCAACCCCAGCAAAAATACAGCACCTCGGTGCGTGTTGATGCCGCCAGTGGCTACCAGCATGCGATCCTCCGCGCCCAGCCCCAAGCACTGCAAAAATTCGAATGGGTGGGCCAGTGCACCGGCACGCGCCATATGGCCGAAGTAGTGGCGCAGGGCAAACAGGCTTTTGACAAAGGTCGCGGCGCACATGTCGGTATGGCTGCCGTTGTCGCGCAAAGACACCAGACCGGGCTTGGGCTCCAGCACCAGCTCGGCATAGAGGGCCCGCACGGCGCAGCGGGCGATGCGCTGCAGCTTGGAGTCCAGAGCAATCAGGTGGGGCTGCACCATGCCGTCAGCAGGCATGGGCGGCATCCTCCTGACGTGCTGCAACACAGGCCACTGGCACCGGCGCTGCCGCACGAAAGCGAGAGCGCAATGCCGCCATGCCCAACAGTTGCACACCGCTGCGGTGCTTGACCAGCACCTGCTCCACCTTGCCCCCAATCAGTTGCGCGTACTCGCGCCAAGCCACCGCCCAACCACCGGGGAATACCAGTTCGCCATCCACCCGGCAGGCCAGTTGCAGCCCCTTCAACAGCCAGACCAGTTGACCCGCAGTATCCAGATTGCTCACATGGACCAGCAAATCCAGGTCTGAGCCAAGGCGCACACAGGGCAGAGCGCTCAAGCGCTGCCAGCCGTAGGAGCCATAAACCTGCACAGGCACTTTCAAGGCATCGGTGTGCAACAGCAAGGCTTGCACCTGCTGTGCATCCTCGGGCGTCAGGGCCAGACTGCGCAACAGCGGGAAGTTGCCCAATCGCGCAATGGCCTTAATTGGCAGCTCCAGCGCCAGCTTTCGGCGTTCCCATTGCAGGGGTGCGGGCAGGCCCAGGCTGATCGTTGTTGAGCTGTCGGCCACGCGCTGGCGGCACACCACCAACGGCAGCTGCTGCATGTGCCAATGTTGCAGAACGCTATGAGCCTGGGCATCCCAGTCGCGCTCGAGCAGCGCTTGCCAAGCCGTCTCACACAGCCACACCAGCTGGTTGCGTTGGGGCACCGTCATTCGGGGCAACCGCTTCAAGCGGCCAGCACGCGCTGAGTTACTGCGTTGGAGAGCTTGCGTCCGCCACGCTCTGCACCCAGGACCGCACGCTGGTCGGTGATGTTGCCGTCGGCAAGTGCAGCAAGCAAACCGGACTGCAAATCGCCGCGCCACAGCGACGCAATGCCGCCCATGGCCACATAGTTTTCCACACCCGGTGCAAACACCGGATTGGACAGCGACAGGGCTTCAAGTACGTCCTCGCTGATCTTGGTGACTCGGCTCATGGCCGGCAGGCGCATCACGCGGATCTCGGCCTCGGGCAGCGCGTGGCAGGTATCTGCCATCAGGCCCGAGGTAATGAAGCCGCCGGACAGGGCCTGGTCATACACCAGGGCAATCACACGGTGACCGCTGCGCCGCGCCAGATCCACGCAGCAGCCCATGTGCGCCATGTAGCGGTTGATGCACAGCAGCTCGTCGCGGTGCCGCAAGCGCTGGCCCTGGGTGTCCACCAGCAGCAGGATGGCTCGGCCCGGATGCTTTTGCACCGTGTCGAGAATCACCTTCGCCTGCGCCAGTGCCGTCTCAACACCGATGGGGGCATGGTCGGTAGTGCCAACCACGGCCAGGATCTGCCCTTGTTGCCCTGGTAATTGCGCCGTGCCGCTGAGCACATCGCCCTTGCGTTCAATCGTGTGGGCATCGCCAAATAGCGACTGCACCAATGTTTGCCAATTCATGCTGCCTCCATGGCGTTGTCACTCAACAGGTTCTGCATTTGGTCTGACTCCATATCCGTCACCTGCTCGGCATGCTCCACGCCGAGGCGCTGCCAAATCTCGAGCGCGTCGTGACAATCACCAAAGCATTCAATGCGTTTGGCAAGCATGGCGTGCTCTGCCAACAGGCCTTCCAGCGTCAGCGCTTTGCTGTCACCCAAGAGCGCGGCGGCAGCGGCGCGGAAGGCGCCCATATCATCCTCTACAAGGCGGTCGCAATCGCCCATCAGGAATCGGTGCTTGCCGCCGGTGGTGCGCCAGACCAGGGAGCGGTCGCGCGAGTCATACTCTTCCACGCCGTGCGAGGACTCGATCACCTCGGGGCCGGACATGGACATGCGGGCGGCGTCGCTCATCACGATGTGGTCGGCACAGCGAGCAATCAGGCCCATACCGCCAAAGCAACCATTGGCGCCGCCAATCAGCATCACCACCGGGATACCAGCGGCGCGCACGTCTAGCAGGGCGCGCATCACTTCGGACACCGCGATCAGCCCGGCATTGGCCTCATGCAGGCGCACTCCACCGGACTCTGCCAGGACCAGCACGGCGGCCGGTCGCGTGCTAACTGCGCGGCGCAAAATGCCGACCAGCTTGGCACCATGCACCTCACCGACACCGCCACCCATGAATTCGCCCTCTTGTGCGGCGATCAACACCTTACTTCCCCACAGAGTGCCGTTGCCAATCACCACGCCATCGTCAAACGAAAACGGCACTCCCAATTGCGCCAGATGCGGGCTGACCACGCGCTCGGCGGGACCCAGAATTTCGGTGAATGAACCAGCATCCAGCAGATGCGCAACACGCTCGCGAGCACTTAGTTCAGAAAAGCTCAGCTTCATAAAGCAGGCCCTGCAGTAAATGAGAGGGACGCAGCCGCCTGGTCCAGCCGCAGGCTGACCACGGCCGGTGTGGCCCCCATGTCGTTGATGGAAATAGCCACACCCGCGAGCTGGTGCTGCGAGTGAAAATTCTGCGCAACCGCCTCCCAGATGGGGCCGAAGCCGCGTGCCGAGGTGGTAATGGAAATGGTGCAATGGGCCGGGTCTGCGCCCGGCTCCATCAGCACTTCCAGGTTGCCCGATCCAACGACGCCCACCAAAATCGCTTTAAAGTTTTGCGGCGCATGCGCACCCGCAAAGTCAAATTTCAAATGTTCCATAAGTCTGTTGCGCCTTACCAATTGCGAAAACGTTTGGGCGGGTTGTACAGCCCACCGGAGGCCCGCACCAGGTCGCGCATATTTCGCGCGGCCAACAAACTGCGTGTGGCCTGGCGCTTGTCTATGCCGAGGTCTTCAGCGCGACGGATGATGCCGCGGTCGCGCAGGTTTTCCACCATGCGCTTATCGCGTGCCAGGCCCACCGGCGTGTAACCCGCAACGCCGCGAATCGCCTGTTCGCGCTCCTCATCGGTGCGGCACAGCAGCAGATTGGCAATGCCTTCCTCGGTCAGGATGTGGGTGACGTCGTCGCCGTAAATCATCACGGGCGGAATCTCCATCTTGGCCTGCTCGGCCAGCTTCCAGGCGTCCAGGGTTTCGACAAAGGCCGGCTGCATGTGCTCGCGGAAGGTCTCCACGATTTGCACCACCAATTTTTGGCCGCGCGGCATGGCGTGTACGCCACCCCTACCTTGGCGCGCCTGTGCTCCGGCCTTCAGCCAGGCGGGCGAGGCGTGGCGTCGGCCCCGGGCGTCGGCCCCCATATTCGGTGCGCCGCCAAACCCGGCAATGCGCCCGGCGGTGGCGGTGGAGCTGTGGCCGTTCAGGTCGATCTGCAACGTGCTGCCTATGAACATGTCGCAGGCGTAATGGCCTGCCGCCTGGCTCATGGCGCGGTTGCTTCGCAGGCTGCCGTCGGCACCGGTAAAAAACACATCGGAGCGCGCACTCACGTAGTTTTCCATGCCCAACTCGGAGCCAAAGGAATGGATCGACTGCACCCAACCCGCTTCAATCGCGGGAATCAACGCCGGGTGCGGGTTCAGCGCCCAATGCTGGCAAATCTTGCCCTTCAGACCCAGCGATTCGGCATAGGTGGGCAGCAACAGCTCAATGGCCGCCGTGTCAAAACCGATGCCGTGGTTCAGGCGCTGCACGCCGTATTCGGCATACAGGCCCTTGATGGCCATCATCGCCATCAGCACCTGGATCTCGGAAATCTGCGCCGGGTCGCGCGTGAACAGCGGCTCAATCACATTGGGCTTGGGTGCCAGGATGACAAAGTTGACCCAGTCGCCGGGAATGTCCACGCGCGGCAAGTGGTCCAGCATCTCGTTGACCTGGGCGATGACGATACCGCCCTTAAAGGCCGTGGCCTCGACGATGGCAGGGGTATCTTCGGTGTTGGGGCCGGTAAAGAGGTTGCCCTGCGCATCCGCCGCCTGCGCGCAGACCAGGGAGATGCGCGGCGTCAGGTCGACAAAGTAGCGGGCGAACAGCTCCAGGTAGGTGTGGATGGCGCCTATCTGTATGCGTCCGGCAGACACCATCTTGGCCAGGCGTGCGCTCTGCGGGCCGGAGAAAGAGAAGTCCAGTTTGCTGGCGATGCCGTTCTCGAACAGATCCAGGTGTTCGGGCAGGGCCAGCACCGACTGCACCATATGCAAGTCATGCACCTGGGCCGGATCAAGTTGCGTCAGGGCCCGGGCCAGAAAATCGGCCTGCTTCTGGTTGTTGCCTTCCAAGCAGACCCGGTCGCCGCACTCCAGCACGGCAGTCAGCAGCTTGACCGTGTCGTCTGCCGCCACCTGCTTGCCGCGCAGCCCTATTTCCGATTTCCCCAAGGCCTCGGCGGCACGCGCCAGGCGACGCGCACGACTTTGCGCCTGGGTGTTCCAGATACGGTCTGGGGCCATCATTTGACCCCCATCACCATGTTCGGCAGGCCGGTGGCAATGCCGGGAAAGGCGCAAAGCAGGAACACGGCCAGGAACATCAACGCCACGAAAGGCATGACGCCCCAGATCACATCCTTCAAGGGAATGTCCGGTGCCACGTTCTTGATGACGAAGATGTTGAGGCCCACGGGTGGATGGATCAGGCCCATTTCCATCACGATGGTCATCACCACGCCAAACCAGATCAGGTCGAAACCAGCAGCTTTCAGCGGCGGCAAGATGATGGGAGCGGTCATCAAGATGATGGATACCGGCGGCAGGAAAAAACCCAGCACGATGACCATCACCAGCACCACCGCCAGCAGCACCCACTTGGACAAGGCCATGCCAACAATCCACTGCGCCGCACCCTGGCTGATGTGCAGATGACTCATGACATAGCTGTAGAGCAGCGACATACCAATGATCAGCATCAGCATGGTCGACTCTTTCAGCGTGGCACCCAGGATGGGCGCCAGGTCTTTCGGACGCCACAGGCCGTACACCACCGCGACCAGACCGAGGGCCAGCAAACCGCCAAGGCCGGCAGTTTCTGAAGGCGTGGCCAGGCCGCCGTACAAGGCCACCATCACACCCAGCAGCAGGATCAAAAAGGGCAGCACCCGCGGCAGCATTTCCACCTTTTGCGCCAGCGTGAAATGTTCTTTTTCCAGGTAGGCCGACTTGGGGCCGCCGTTCTGGTAAATCACCAGCGCAGCCTTGTATTCCTGGCGCGCCTTCATCACCGCATAGCCGGCAAACAGGCTGACCATCAGGATGCCAGGGCCAATGCCGGCCAGGAACAGGCGACCCAGCGACTGCTCTGCGGCCACGGCATACAGAATCATCACGACGGACGGCGGCAGCAAAATGCCCAGCGTGCCACCGGCGGCGATGATGCCCGCAGCAAAGCCGGGCGAGTAACCGCGCCGGCGCATCTCGGGAATGCCGGCCGAGCCGATCGCCGAGCAGGTGGCAGGGCTGGAGCCTGCCATGGCAGCAAACAGCGCGCAGGCAAACACATTGGCAATGCCCAGACCGCCCGGTACCTTGTGCAGCCAGGCGTGGATGGCGGAATACAAGTCCTTGCCGGCGCGCGAACGGCCAATGGCCGCGCCTTTCAGGATAAACAGCGGAATCGCCAACAAGGTGATGGAGGCCATCTCCTCGTAGACGTTCTGTGCCACCGTATCCAGCGAGCTGGCCGGCATGAAGAAATACATAAAGGCCGCTGCCACCGTGCCCAGCGCAAAGGCGATGGGCATGCCGGAAAACATCACCAGCAGCGTGGCTGCTCCATAGGAAAGGCCGATGCCGAGTTCGCTCATTTCTTTTCTTTCTGAACTTCACCGCCGGTGACGCGCACCAGGGTTTGCAAAAACAGTTGCAGGGTCAGCACGCTCATGCCCACAGCCATCAGGGAATAGGGAATCCACAGCGGTGGTGCAAAGCTGCTGGAAGTGGTCTGGCCCTCGCTCCACGCCTCATAAAACAGCGTCCACGACTTCCAGCTGAAGAAGCTGCAAAACAGCGCCGAGATGATGTCCACCAGAAACAGCCGCGCCCGGTTCACAAAGGGCGGCAACAGGTTGGCGAAGGCCTCGATGCCCACATGGCCGCGCAGCGACTGCACATGGGCCGTGGTCATGAAGGTGGCGCCTACCAGCAGGAACACCGCCACCTCATCCTGCCAGTCGGTGGCACTTTTCAGAAAGTAGCGCGTCACCACCGAGTAGGTCAGCACGCCAGACGCCCCCAGCAGCGCCACCATGGATATGCGCAACACCAGGGCGTTGAGCACATTCAGCCCCTTGGCTAAAGCGGCGACCACGGCATTTTTCGGCCGCATCGTACCCGGCGCCAGCGCGGGCTCGAGTTCGAAACCGTGGCTCATAAGGTCTGCTCAGCCAGGGCCAGCAACTTGGCGCAGCCTTCATTTTTGGCGGCGTAATCTTTCCAGGCGGTCTGGCGCGCAATCGCCTGCCACTTCTTTATGGAAGCGGGAGACAGATCGACAACCTTGGCACCTGCCTTCTCGTACACCTTGGCCACCTCCACGTCGTCCTTCTTTGCGGCGTCCATGGCGAACTTTTCCAGCTCGGCACCGACCGCCATGATGGCGTCGCGCTGCTCCTTGGGCAGGGCATCGAAAATCTGCTTGGACATCATCAGCGGCTCGAACATGAACCAGTAGGCACCGGTACGCCCGGTGGTCAGCGCCTTGGCAACTTCCTCCAGTCGGAAGGAGATAAACGATGTGCTGGAGGTCATGGCTGCGTCCATGGCGCCGGTTTGCATGGCGGCATAGATTTCGCTGGATGGCAGGCTGACCACGGCGGCACCGGCCTCCTTCAAAATCATGTCCACCTCGCGCGAACCGCCTCGCACCTTCATGCCCTTGGCATCTTCCGGATCAACGATGGGTTTGCCGCGAGATGCCACACCGCCGGCCTGCCAGACCCAGCTGATCAGTTGGATGCCCTTGGCCTGCAACACGCGGTCCAACTCCAGACCCACCGGCTTGCTCTTCCAGCCGTAAGCCTGCTCGTAGGACACTACCAGGCCGGGCATCAGACCGATATTGACTTCGGGAATTTCGCCGCCAGCGTAGGACAGTGGAATCAGCGCCATATCCAGCGCGCCCTTGCGCATGGATGAGAACTGGGCGTTGGTCTTCATCAGCGATGAGCCGGGATAGATCTCGAACTTGAGAGCACCCTTGGTGCGCTTTTCCACCTCCAGAGCGAACTGGCGCACCAAGCGGTCGCGAAAGTCGCCGTCTTTGAGTGTGCCGCCAGGGAACTGGTGCGAAATCTTGAGCGTCGTGCTTTGGGCGAAGGCGCTAGTGGCCGTGCCAAGGGCGAGTGCGCCCAGGCTCAGGCTGGCAATCGATTGAAGTAGGTGTCTGCGCTGCATGGTTTTGTCTCCTAGCAAAGTGAAAGTAAGCTCAAGCTGTGTATACATTGAATGTAGTTGCTGTATTTTTTATGGCAACTGGTGAATACCCTTGCGCCAGATTAGAATCCATTACACAAAAGAGATGGGAGAATCGGGCCATGAAAATTTCCGACACTTTGCGTGAAAAAATTGAAGAACAGATCGCCACCGGCGCCCTGCCACCTGGAAGCTCGCTGGACGAAGCCACCTTGGTGGAGCAATACGGCGTGTCGCGCACTCCGGTACGCGAGGCGCTGATCCAGTTGGCCGCAGAAGGCCTGATTGAAATCCGGCCGCGGCGCGGCGCCGTCGTCACCAGCATTGGCCCGACCCGTCTGAGCGAGATGTTTGAAGTGATGGGCGAACTCGAGGCCATGTGCGCCCGCCAGGCCGCTAGGCGCATGACGGATGGCGAGCGCCGGGCGCTACAGACCGCCCATGAAGCCTGCGAGGCCGCTCGCAACCAGGACGACTCAGATGCCTACTTTTATTGCAACGAACAGTTCCACTCCAGCATTTACGCCGGCAGCCATAACGCTTTTCTGATCGAGCAGGCCAGCCAGTTGCAGCGCCGCCTGCGCCCCTACCGGCGTCTGCAGCTGAGGGTGCGTAACCGCATGAGCACCTCGTTTAAGGAGCACCAAAGCGTGGTGCAGGCCATCAGCGCTGGCGACACCGAAGCCGCCGCCCAAGCCTTGCGCAGCCATGTGGTGGTGCAAGGCGAACGCTTTGCCGATTTACTGGCTTCTCTGGCTGCGCTAACCCCACAAGCCGAGGCGGCCTAAGACCTGTAGCGGCCCATCCACTGGCCGCTTGCTACAACTGCCGCGATCCGATCACCGCGCATTGCAGGGCCGCAGCGGCCGAGACTACGTTGGCCGGGATGACCACCGTGTTGTTGGTGGAGCTGACCAAAATGGTCGGCGGCAAGGGGTTGCCAGACACTGCGGCGTTGGTGTCAGTGCAACGTATGCTGGCTATTTTCCAACCGGTCTCAGCAGTGGGGACAGCCACCGTGAGCGTGGTTGCCACTTTGAGCGCCGTCAGGGTCTGGGTCGCACCCGTGGTCACCGTGTTCAGTACCGTGCTGCTGTTTTTTTGTAGCGTCCAGCCATTGTTGCCTGTGTAGCTGAAGGTCTCGGGCGGGTTGAAGGTGGCCGGAGCGATCACGAGCGCCTTTTGGGTCACCGTCAGCGTCGCGGGTTTGGGCGTATTGGTCAACGTGCAGTCCAGCGCATCGCCGTAAGTGGGCGTGAACGCAGCGCCCGGTGCAGCGGCAACAACGGTGGTGCTTCCGCTCAGGGCGTTGCTGCAACTTACCACGCCGGTGTAGGCAGCCAGATTGGATGCGCTGCCGGAGACCATTACCTCGCTGAGGTTGTAGCTGATGCCAGCCACCAGATTGGTCCAGCCCGTGCTGCCCGCGCTGATGACACCACCCGTACCCGTGCTGGTGCCGCTTGCCACCGTAGTCAGGCGCTGCTGGATGAGCACGGTGAACTGGTCTGCGTTGTTGGCCCGCCCACCAGCACCTAATGCCTTGGTCAACCGCACGGTGGGTGCCTTGGGCGTGTTGGTGACAGTGCAGCTGACTTGGTCCCCGGCTACTAGCAGCGGGAAGTTCTGGCCCAGGCTGACGGAGCCTGCCGGGAACTGCGTGCCGGCGCTGTAGGCGTTGGTACAACTCAAGGCAGCGCTGTATTGCGCCAAATTGGACACACTGCCGGGCAGCATTTCCTCCACCACCTTGTAGCGGGTCGCGGTGTCGCCGGTGATGCTGGCCAGGCCGCCAGTGACGGTGCCACCCGTGCCTGTGGTGCTGCCCGAGCCCAGTATGGCGGAGGTGGCTGCATTGAGAATGGAGACCTTGAACTGGTCGGCATTATTGGCCCGGCCGCCGGTGCCTAGGGCTTTTTGCAGGGTCAAGGTGGGAGGCAGCGCGGCAGGACCCAAGTCCTCTAACTTGACGTTGGAAAGGAACAGTTCAGAACAGGGATTACATCCTTGGCCTGCAATCACGGTAAAGTTTTGAATAAAGGAGAGTATTGCAGAAGTTGCCGCTCCGATATAGGTAAAGGTCTGCGTTTCCTTCCTGAATCCTATGTTGACAATGGCATAGTCACTTAGAGAAACCGGAAGTAGATTAATCGGAGTCAGCGCTTGGGATCCAAACGTCAAATTCAAAACAGTTGGGCGCGCAGTGGGTTCGGTGATATAGTCCATGCCGCTTGCGTAAAAAGACAACTCATATTTATTTCCGGGAGTCAGTGAATTGATCTGCTGCGAAAGTATGTTTCCTTCACCCGCTGGGCAATAGGTAAGACAATACATGCTGATATAAATTGACGCACCACCGATTACGCTGGTGTCGTATAAATAATTCAGTTGATTAACCCTTGAGAGCTTGTATAAAGTACGCTTCCAAGCGGAATTATATTGTGGCGTAAGGAAAAGTTCAAAATTTCCATTTACAACCAAATTAGGTCCCGCACTGGCAACGTTCCAGCTCAAAAGAGAGCCAAATACAATTGCAATTGCCGCCAAAACGGTGGCGAGACGCCTTTTTAATATAAGCAAAGCCACGGTTTCAGCGGCCATTTTTAATAATCGTTTCAGCATGCTGATTTCTCCTGGTTTGGTTGTTTTATGGAACTTGTCTTCCGTGGCCGCTTGGTACTTTTCACAGGCTGCTTCAGAGGCTCGCGACCCCAGGCCGTCAACCCGATCTGACGCACCCGGCAACCGCGCAGCGGGTCCAGCAACTGGCCCCACAGGCCGGGGGAGAGTTCGTCATCGATGCCGTATTGCTGGGGCCATTCGTTCTTGGGTAAATAAAAACTACCGAACAGCATGTCCATCACGGGCATGGTGGCCGCATAATTTTTGTCCACCAGGGCCGAATCCAATCCTCCGAACTTAAGCCAAAGGCAACGACATCAGCAGTTTTTCTGAGTCATGTGTTTATGGGGCTTGGGTCTGGATTTGCGCGGTTTTGCTAAATT
>Ga0214247_1001271_pt1 | contig 11465 bp, 8 predicted proteins | sample TroBogypolimnion_18_FD_153085 | JGI IMG/M metagenome (GOLD analysis project Ga0214247, IMG submission 153085) | Freshwater microbial communities from Trout Bog Lake, WI - 03JUN2009 hypolimnion | ecosystem: Environmental > Aquatic > Freshwater > Lake > Hypolimnion/Profundal zone ... | reverse complement strand
GACGGATCGTGCGAAAAATCCTGACGGCTTCCCTACTGGTAGTGCCTCTGGCTTGCATGGCGCAGGCTCAAAGCATAGTCAAGCCAGGCCCCACAAACTATTCGGTTCAGCCCGCACTTGGCGCCGCCATTCCAGGCGATGGTGGCAATCGCGAGAAGTTGATGGACCGCCGGCAGCTTACGCTTCCGACACGGCACCAAGGCAATTCGCGCGCCTGACCGACAGCTTTCAAAACCGGCTTGCAGCGCTGGAAGAAATCGAGGAAGCGGCCAAGGATCTGTATGCCGTGCTCAATGCGGACCAGCAGAAAATTGCAAGCCAATCTCTTCTTTCGACGGTACCAACATTTGTTTCAGCGGCCCATTGCGTGCCTACTGACAGCAAGGCCCGCACCGACAAACGCGACGCCCCGCAACGCAGCCGCCGTGGCGGTGCCACGGGCAGTGGACTGGGTGGACCCGGTTAGCGCCAGCGGCGGTGGTCCCAGTTACCGAATCCCAAACCAATACTTAGCGGTGGGTGGTAGGGCTGGGCGTAATAACCGGGCTGAGGAGGTGGAGCGACAGCGTAAGCCGGTGCTTGGGCATACTCTACCGGTGCGGGTGCCGCCGACATCGGGTTTTGCGTCATCGCGCCCACCGGGGTCACCTGCAACCGCGTGGCGGAGTGCGCTTGCTGCTGCGGCTTGCCAAAAGCCGCCGCCATTTTGATTTGAAGGTCAAGCTGGGCCACTGGGACTCATGCTTGGCTGCCGGTCTTGAAGTCCTTCTGGAAACGTTCCAGGCTGTTGAAGGACCCGCAGACAAACAGTTCGTCATTGGCCTGCACGGTGAAGTCGGTGTCGAACTCCACGATGATGTCGCCGTCGCGTTCCACGGCCACGATCTTGGCGCCGGTGCGGTCCAGATCTTCACTGCGCCAGGGATGCTTGCCGACCACGGCACCGGCATGCTGGCGGATGAACTTGATGCGGTTTTCCACCTGCACCATTTGCTCGCCCAGCAGTTGGAAGGCCAGAATCTGCCCGGCCACCTGACCGACCGAAATCGCAAAGTCGGCACCGGCGCGGTACAGGCGGGCGGTATTGCGGGTGCGTTGCACCCGAACGATCAGGGGCACCTCGGGCGCATAGGCGCGCACCACGGCGGTGGCAAACACCGATTCGCTATCGTCACTCAGCGCCAGCACCACGGCACTGGCCTCGCGCACTTTAGCCCGGTCCAGCATATTGCGCTCCAGCACGCTGCCTACCAGGTCCACGCCGGGCGCCGTCAAGCGGTCGATCACGATGCAGGTTTCGCCCGCGTCCATCAGCATCTCCACCACCTTTTGGCCGACCGCGCCGAAACCGGCCAGCACGATGGGGCCGGCGCGGCGTATTGGCATGGCCATGCGCTCCACCACTTCCAGATTGGCGTGCGCGCCCACGGCCACCAAAATGGCGCCGGCCTCGACCACGGTTTGCGGCCCCTTGGTGGTAGTGAACCCGCCGCCCAGCCACTGGCCGATCAGCGACACGCCATGGCGCTCGCGCAGGCGCAGCTCACCCAGGGTCTTGCCGGCCAGCGGGCTTTCGGCGCGCACCCTGAACTCCGCCATGCCGATCTTGGTGCCCAGCAAATGCATACCTTCGGCCGGTGGGCTGATGCGTATGCTGGCCTGCGAAGCCAGCGCCGCGCCCAGCACATGGGCCGGGGTAAACACCTCGGTGGCGCCGATCTGAAGCATGGGATAGCGATACAGCGGGTCGTCGGCCAGTGCATAAATCGGGCCGGTGTAAGCGCTCTCGCGCACCACCATGGTGAAGGTGGCATTGGCATGGTCATCGGCATTGGCTACCACCGCCTGGGCACTGGCCACATGGGATAGCACGGCCGGGTCGTCTGCCATCTTGCCAAACACCACGCTGTAGCCGCGGTCGCGCAGATTGCGCGCCAGCTCCATGTCTTCCTCCAAAATGACAAAGGGCGTGCCCTTGTTCTTGAATTCCACCAGCAGCGAATCGATGGTCGGGCCGTAGCGGTAAAACAGCACCTTGCCGGCCATGGGTGGCAGCTGGTGCGGCAGGCGCACCTCGAAGCGCTCTTCAAAGTAGGGCAGGATCACCAGCGGAAAGATCAGGAAAATCAGGAACTGACCGGCAAACTGGATCAGGATGACGTACAGCGCCATGACCGGATGACGCCAGGCGTTGTCGGCGCCGTAGCCGGTGGTGGTCATGGTCTCGGCCGCCCATTGCAGGCTTTGTAAAAAGCTCCGTGGCCGCCCCTCCAGCCAATCCATGCCTCCCATGTAGATGAGGGCCAGCAGCATCACGATTAAAGGCAGGAGGGCCGCGACGCTTAATAAGCGCTTGCTGGAACGTTTGAGCTGAAAGGGCATCGTAAAAAGTAGTTATCGGTGGGCTTTATCGCTGCAGCAACAGCCGTACATTTCCATCCTGCTCCGCGCCCTGCATGTGTTGTGCGTCAGCCCCGCGCCGCGCAAGGTCTAGATGCAGCGCCGCCAGGCTGCCCGCCGGGGCCTGGTGGTCCAGCAGGGTGCAGACAATTTCGACGCTGCCGTCGGTATGGCGCAGGATTTCAACGGAGCGGGTTTGCGAGGGCCAGTCGATGAGGGATGCGGTGCCGATTTCCCAGAAGCCGCCGCCCCGGCCCGAAGGATGTGGATGGGCGCTCACCCGGTGACTATGGCTGTGGCCCACCAGCCAGGCCACCATACAGGTATGGCGGTGGGCCACAGCCAACAGGGCTTGGGCCAGGCAGTCTAAGCCATGGTGACTGGCCAGCAGCGCCAGGCGACCGGGTTGCTGTTCCACCTCGGCCAGGCGCGCCTCCAGCCAGTCGCATTGCGCCGCAGCAATGGTGTCCTGGCCCACATCGGCCACCTGCGTGGTGTCGAGCAGGATGATGCGCACATGCTCGGTGTCGATCACGGTATCGGCCCGACCCGAGCGCAGCTGCGCCTGGCCGTAGCCCAGTGCGCCGTGCTGCATGTGGGCCGCCATCCATTCCCGCAGATCCACCGCGCGGCGTTGCGGCGACGCCGATATCTGACGGGAAACACCGCTGAAAAATAACTCGGGCTGGTCCAAATAAATGGCTTGCGAGGCTGTTGGGCTAAAGCCCGGGGGGCCGGCCAGCGCCTTGCGGTCGCCCAGGGCAATGGCTTCCAGCGCCGGCTTGGACAGCACCCGACCCTGGCGCAACACATCATGGGTGCCGGGCAGGCTGGCCCAGGCAAAGCCCAGGCCCTTGGAATACAGTTCCGCGCTGGCACGCGCCACATAGCCGGGCACCACCGGATAGCCCAGGGGCTTCCACAGATCCGGAACATCGGCATCCGGGCACCAGAACGGCCAGGCGCCCGTCCCCAGTTCGTGACCGGCCTCATGCACGCCGCCAAAGGCCGACAGCGCCGCGCGTCCACCAGCCATGATCTGCAAAAAGGCCTGAAGCTCGTTGCTCTGGGCGTTGTCGATGTTGTCGCCGGTGCTAAGGGCCAGGTCAAATACCTGTTCGCTCCAGGGCGCCAGGGGCTGGCTGTGCAACTGCTCGACATGCGCGGCCAATGCCCAATGACTGAGCGCCTCTTGGGGCCGGTGCATGGGCCCCTTCCAGCGCGGGTCGTCGGCCAGCAGCTCCATCCACTCGCTGCGCGCCGGCGACACGCTGTCCATCACATGGGCATCGCTGAGGTGCAACAAGGCCAGCAGGGGCTGGCCCGGCGCCACAGGAGTAGCTCCGCCCAGTTCGGTTCGCAGGCAATAGTTCAATGCGTTCATGGTCTTTTTAGGGTGGATTTGCGGTTAACCTTGCACGTTAATTGCTTGAAGCACACCTTCCCTTATAAACCCAGGAAACCCCATGCCCTCTCTTAATTTTATCGGCGGCGAAAAAGGCGGCGTCGGAAAATCAGTGGCCGCGCGCCTGCTGGCCCAGTACTTTATCGACAAGGGTCAGCCCTTCACCGGTTTTGATACCGACCGCTCGCACACTTCCTTCACCCGCTTTTATGCCGACTATGCCTCGCCCGTGGTGGTGGACAGCTATGAAGGCCTGGACCTGATTGCCGGTGAGTTCGAGCTGCCTACCGAAGACGGCCAGACCCGCAGCGTGATTGTCGATCTGGCAGCGCAAACCGCCGCCCCGCTGTCGCGCTGGATACGCGACTCCGAGCTGATCGGTCTGATGGCCGAGATGGGCATTACCGTCAACTTCTGGCACCTGGCCGATGCCGGCAAGGATACGGTCGATCTGCTGGGTCGCTTGCTCAGCACCTATGGCCCCGGCCCCAACTACATCATTGTGAAAAATCTGGGCCGCGGCACAGACTTCTCTCAGCTCGACGAATCGGCCGCCATGCAAAAGGCGCGGGAAATGGGCGCCAGGGTCATGACCCTGGCCCAACTGCACGAGGCCAGCATGCGCAAGATGGATAGGCAGAACGCCAGTTTCTGGGCCGCCATCAACACCAAAACCGGCGAAGATTCGCTGGGCCTGCTGGAGCGCCAAAGGGTGAAAAGCTGGCTCAAGGGAGCCTACGCATCGTTTGACAACTTGCCCCTGGACTAGGCGCTATCTGCACCGCCACTGGCATACTCTGAGCCTTGAACGCCAACACAGAATCCGACGCTGCTTTGCCGCCCCGGACAGCATCCGACATGCCAGCCTTGGCGCAAGCCTGCGCGTCTGAAGCCGGACATTTTGACGAGCTGCGGGGTTGCGTGGCCGAGCCCGACGGCAGCCACATTGACCGGGCCGGCCTGACGCGCCACTGGAAGGAATTCCTGAGCCAGTCCGAGGCGCAGAGCGCCACCGATATGGACAGGCGCTATGCCAGCCTGCAGCGCCAGATTCGCGACAACGGCGTCACCTACAACGTCTACGCCGACCAGGAAGGGCCACAGCGGCCCTGGTCGCTGGACCTGTTTCCGCTGATAGTGGATGCGCCTAGCTGGAAGCAAATCGAGGCCGGTGTACTGCAGCGAATGCGCCTGCTCGAGGCCGTACTGGGCGACGTCTATGGACCGCAGGAATTTTTGAAACAGGGCCTGTTGCCCGGCGCCCTGGTGCATGGCCACCCGGGCTATCTGCGCCAAATGCATGGCGTGGTGCCGGCCGGTGGCGTGCACCTGCATGTGGCGGCCTTCGATTTGTCACGCGGACCGGACGGCCTGTGGTGGCTGGTGGGCCAGCGCACCCAGGCGCCTTCCGGGCTGGGCTATTTGTTGGAAAACCGCCTCACCGTGTCGCGCCAGTTTCCGCAGGCCTTCCAAAGCATGCCGGTGCAGCGTTTGGCCGCCACCTACCGGGCGCTGATGGAAAGCCTGAAGTCGCTGAGCCCGGCCGGTGCAGACTCGCACATCGCCCTGATGACGCCCGGCCCCTACAACGAAACCTATTTTGAGCACGCCTATCTGGCGCGCTATCTGGGTCTGAGCCTGGTCGAAGGCAGCGATCTGACGGTGCGCGACGAGCGCCTGTTCCTCAAGACCCTGCAAGGCCTGGTACCCATTCATGGTCTGCTCAAGCGCGTGGATGACCAGTACATGGATCCGCTGGAACTGCGCGCCGATTCCACCCTGGGCGTGCCGGGCCTGCTGCAGGCGATACGCGCGGGCAATGTGCTGGTGGCCAACGCGCCGGGCTCGGCTTTTCTGGAGTCGCCCGCCCTGCTCGGCTTTTTGCCGGCGCTGGCGCGCCATGTGCTGGGCGAAGAACTGCAAATGCCGGCCCTGCCCACCTGGTGGTGCGGCGAACACAGCGCCATGGAAGAGGTGCTGCCCTACATGGCCGAGCACACCATCAAGCCGACCTATCCGGGCTCCAGCATCCACGAATCCTTTGATCCGGTGATTGCACGCCACCTCAACCAGCGCGACCGCGACGCCTGGGCCGGGCGCATTTTGCGCCAGGGTGAAGACCACACGCTGCAGGCCTACTTGCCGTTGTCGCAAATGCCGACCTGGCAGGCCGGCAGCGCCGCCCGGCCGGGCCACATGGTTACGCGCTCCACTCTGCTGCGCGTATTTGCCGTGTCTGACGGCCTGGGTGCCGACGGCAGACCGCGCTGGCGGGTGCTGCCCGGCGGCCTGGCGCGCGTGGCAGGCAGCAGCATGGACATTGCCTCGATGCAGCGCGGCGGCAGCAGTGCCGATGTATGGGCCCTGACCGATGAGGCTGTGGACACCAGCTCGCTGCTGACGGTGGCGCACCAGGCCGCACAGACCAGTAGGCGCAAACGCCTGGTCACCAGCCGTGCCGCCGAGCACCTGTACTGGCTGGGCCGCTATACCGAACGCGCAGAGAATTCCGTGCGACTGGCGCGACTGACGCTGGACTGTCTGGGCGGCGAGCACCAGACCTCGGTGCCGCTGCAGCAGTGGCTGAGCCACATGGCCGTCAACAACACCCTGGTGCTGCCGGGCGTGCCATCGGCGGTGCAAGCGCGGCGCGTATTCGAGCGCTCGCTGATTGCCAGCCTGGGCGCCACCGACGGCGCCACCAGCGTAGGTTACAGCCTGCGTGCGCTGAAGATGGCCGCCTCCACCGTGCGCGAGCGCCTGTCGCAGGAACACTGGAGCATGATCGTGCGCTGCGAGGAGGAGCTGTTTGCCCGTTGCGCCGCACATACGGCCAAGGGTGATTTCTCAGCCGCTGCGGCGCTGCGCGTGCTCAAGACCAGCAGCGATTACCTGGCTGCCATCACCGGCGCGCAAACCGACCGCATGACGCGTGACGACGGTTGGCGCCTGCTCAGCATAGGCCGCCACGTCGAACGCCTGGCGTTTCTGGCCGGTGCCCTGGAACGCGCGCTGGAACTCGGTACGCTCGACAGCGATGGCGGCTTTGAGGCGATGCTGGAACTGTTTGACAGCACCATCACCTTTCGCGCCCAGTACCAGCAAAGCCGCGATATTTTTGCTTTGACAGACCTGCTGGTGATGGATCTGGACAACCCGCGCTCGCTGGCCTGGGTGGCCCACACCCTGCGCGGGCGACTAGCCAAGCTAGCCGGCAGCCCGGCCGGTGTGCTCAGTCCACTCTCGCTCAAGGTGCCCGCACCCGAGGACTGGGACTTTTCCAGCGACTGGGAGCGCACGGCCGCACTGCTGGAGCCAGTCACCCTGCTGGAGCTGCTGCGCACGCTGCGCGCCAGCGCGTTTCAGGTGTCGGACGAGATCAGCACCACCTATTTCACGCACTCGGCGCAAACCAACCAGAGCATGGCCACCTGATGCTGCTGCAAGTCACCCACGACACGCGTTACCGCTACATGCCCGCGGTGGAAACGGCCCAGCATCTGGCCTATATGCAACCGCGCGCGCACGCCGCGCAAACCCTGCTGGACCACGCCCTGCATATCAATCCGGCACCGGCCCTGGTGCGCAGCATGAACGATGTGTATGGCAATACGCGCTGCTTCTTTTCGCTGCAGACGCCGCACGAGCTGTTGTCGGTGGTGGCGCATAGCCTGGTCTCGACCCGGCCCAGCCCCATTATCAGCAGCCTGCTGCCCTGGGAAAAGGTACGCGAGATGTTCCGCTACCAGGCCGGCAACCGCTTTGATCCGGCCTCCGAGTTTGTCTTCCCCTCGCCCTTTGTGCCGCGCCATGCCGAGTTCGCGGCCTATGCGCGCTCCAGCTTCGCGCCGGGCTTGCCGCTGCTGAATGCCTGCATCGACCTGATGCAGCGCATCCATACCGAATTCACCTACGAGAGCCAGAGCACCCAGATCAACACCCCGGCACGGCAGGCACTGGCCGAGCGCCGGGGCGTGTGCCAGGACTTCTCGCACATCATGATTGCCTGCCTGCGCACCCTGGGCCTACCGGCGCGCTATGTCAGCGGCTACATGCTCACGCATCCGCCCGAGGGCCAGGAGCGCCTGGTCGGCAGCGATGCCTCGCACGCCTGGGTCAGCGTGTTTCTGCCCGATCTGCCAAAAGGCTTGGGCTGGGTCGACTTTGACCCCACCAACCAGCGCTGGGGTTGGCATGCGCCGGGTGAAGACTATGTGACGGTGGCCACCGGCCGCGACTTTGGCGATGTCTCGCCCCTGCGCGGAGTCATCCACGGCGGCGCCAGCCACATCCTCACGGTGGGCGTGACGGTGACACCGGTCGGTGAGCCTGCCGTGCCCGGCCCCTCGGTGCGGCACATCCAGACGCAGTCTGGGTCTCAAGATGCCTCGCAGTCGCAAAGCCAGTCACAGAACTTTGGCCCCTCGCAGAGCTTTCGCACATCGCAATACCAATAATTGGCAATCGCCACTATCCATCCCATCCAAGGAAACTCCATGAGCGTTTACAACAAGCTGGCCGAACTCGGCATTACCCTGCCCCCGGTGGCCATTCCCGCAGCGGCCTATGTGCCCTTTGTGCAGACCGGCAAGCTGGTCTTTTTAAGCGGCCATGTGGCCAAGAAGGACGGCAAACCCTGGGTCGGCCAACTCGGCAAAAACATGACGACCGATGAGGCCAAGCTGGCCGCACGCGGCATTGCCATCGATCTACTGGGCACGTTGCACGCAGCCGTGGGCGACCTGAACCGCATCACGCGCATCGTCAAACTGATGTCCCTGGTCAACTCCACCGGCGACTTCACCGAGCAACACCTGGTCACCAACGGTGCCAGCGAACTGATGGGTGAAGTGTTTGGCGCCACCAAGGGTGCCCATGCACGCAGCGCCTTTGGCGTGGCGCAAATTCCCATGGGCTGCTGCGTCGAAATCGAGCTGATTGCCGAAGTCGACTGAGGGCGCTTAAAAAGTTTCCCATTCGTCATCGCCCGCGGGCTTGGGCGCGACGAAGGCCTTGGGCGCGGCCGCCGGTTGGGCCGGTGCCGCCAAGGATTTGGCCTTAACCGGGGCCGTCGGCTTTTTGGCCTGTGCCAGGGCTGTACGCTTGGGCGCTGCGGCCAATGCGGCCGGGCGCAGTTGGGGCTTCGAGCGCGGCGCATGGCTAGGAGCAACTTCGTCACCGGGTGCCAGCTTGAACTGTGCCACCACCTGAACCAGATCCTGGGCCTGGCCCTTGAGGCTGCTGGCAGCGGCCGCCATTTCTTCGACCAGCGCCGCATTTTGCTGCGTGGCGTTGTCCATGTTGCGCACCGCCTAGCCCACCTGGGCCACACCGCCGGCCTGTTCGCTGCTGGCGGCGCTGATCTCGGCCATGATATCGGTCACGCGCTTGATGGATCCAACCACCTCGGTCATGGTGACGCCAGCCTTGTCGACCAGGGAAGTGCCCATTTCCACGCGCTCCACACTGGCGCCAATCAGGCTCTTGATTTCCTTGGCGGCCTCGGCCGAGCGGCCGGCCAGCGAACGCACTTCAGACGCCACCACGGCAAAGCCACGACCCTGCTCACCAGCACGCGCCGCTTCCACCGCGGCGTTAAGCGCCAGGATATTGGTCTGAAAGGCAATGCCATCGATGACGCCAATGATGTCGGCAATTCTGCGTGAGGACTCGTTGATGCCCTTCATGGTTTGCACCACCTGGCCTACCACCTCACCGCCCTGTATGGCCACGGTGGAGGCGTTCCTGGCCAGTTGATTGGCCTGCTGCGCGCTGCCCGCATTTTGTTTGACGGTGGCGCCCAGTTCCTCCATGCTGGCTGCGGTTTGCTCCAGCGCGCTGGCCTGTTGCTCGGTGCGCGCCGACAGGTCGTTATTGCCCTGGGCAATTTCAGCCGATGCGGTGGCCACGCCTTCGGAGCCCTGGCGCACATTGGCCACCAACTTCACCAGATTGCCTTGCATCAGGCCCAGCGCGTTCAGCATCACACCGACCTCATCACTACCGCCGCGCTCAATACGAGCAGAAAGATCGCCACTGGCAATGCGCTCGGCCACCTCGGCCGCATGCGTTATCGGGCCGACAATGCCGCGGGAGATGCGAAGCGCAATTACCAGTCCCAACACGATGCCCACGGCCAGCACACTCCAGTTCAGCGTCACGGCCCAGTTCAGGGCGGCCTGCAACTGGCCGCTGTCGGCAATTTGCAACGCCACCAAGTTGGCCGCCAGTTTATCCACGGCCTGCATGTGCGCTTCTGGCGCTTCGGCATGGGATGCCATGGCGGCACCCAAGGCCTGCTTTTCAGCATCGGCCTGAACCAGGCTGCCCAGTTTTTTGACCGGCTCGATATCCAGCGCGGGGACTGCTGCCTTGGTAGCCACGGCCAGCTTGACCTGCATGGCCCAGTCAGACGCCAGCGCGAGGCGGTAGGCCCGGCTATCCAACTCGGTGTTGAAGTGCTGAATCTTGGCCAGCTGCATTTGTCCCACACCGGCTACCACGGCCAATAGCAGCAACATCACAGCAAAGCCCCACATCAGCCGGTTGCGAATCGTCGATAGCATGGACTGCCCCTTTGTTTTGGAAATTGCATTATGGGGCCGGACTGTGAACAAAATGCGTAGCCTGAAAGGCCCACAGCTTGAGCACCCACGGCAGTGGTGTGAATGTTGCTTGACCTCGGTCATTCATGGCAACAGGGATTTCACGATGGCAAAAGTTCCCCCGGGCGTTGGCCCGCAGTTTCCGCAGGTGGTGGTTTTGTTTGGTGCCACCGGCGATCTGGCCAAGCGCAAGCTGCTGCCGGGCCTGTTCCACCTGGCCAGCGCCGGCTTCATTCCGGGCTGCCGCATCATCGGCGTCTCGCTGGAAGACATCGACGCCGACGGCTTCCGGGAAGCCGCCCGCAGCGCGCTGGACGCCTTCTTCAACCGCAAGGTCAACGCCAGCGACTGGGAGGCCTTTGCCGCTTGCCTGGACTATGTGCCCCAGTCGGCCGGGCCCGCTGCCCTCAAAAGCGCGGTGGACGCGGCGCGCGCCAGCCTTGGAGTGGAAAGCCGCCTGCTGCATTACCTGAGCGTGCCGCCCAGCGCGGCGCTGTCAGCGGTGCGCATGCTGGGCGAGGCGCAGCTGGTGGAGCAGGCCCGCATCGTGATGGAGAAGCCCTTTGGCGTGGACCTGGCCAGCGCGGTCGCGCTCAACAGCAAACTGCACGAGGTATTTGACGAGGAGCAGATCTTCCGCATCGACCATTTCCTGGGCAAGGAGCCGGCGCAAAACATTCTGGCCTTCCGCTTTGCCAACGGCCTGTTCGAGCCGATCTGGAACCGCAACTTCATCGACCACATCCAGATCGACGTGCCCGAGACCCTGGGCCTGGGCAAGCGCGTCGGCTTCTACGAGCAGACCGGTGCCTACCGCGACATGGTGGTCACCCACCTGTTCCAGATCCTGGCCTTCATCGCCATGGAGCCGCCCACCGCGCTGGAGCCCGCGCCCATCAGCGAGGAGAAGAACAAGGTGTTTCGCAGCATGCTGCCGATACAGCCCGCTGATGTGGTGCGCGGCCAGTACAGCGGCTACCGCAGCGAGGAGGGCGTGGACCCGCAGTCCGAGACCGAAACCTTTATTGCGCTGAAGTGCTTCATCGACAACTGGC
>Ga0214247_1001266_pt1 | contig 11492 bp, 10 predicted proteins | sample TroBogypolimnion_18_FD_153085 | JGI IMG/M metagenome (GOLD analysis project Ga0214247, IMG submission 153085) | Freshwater microbial communities from Trout Bog Lake, WI - 03JUN2009 hypolimnion | ecosystem: Environmental > Aquatic > Freshwater > Lake > Hypolimnion/Profundal zone ... | reverse complement strand
CCAATAAGTACCCACAGGAGGTATGAAGTGCCAAAGATGAAAACCCATAGCGGGGCTAAGAAGACATTCCGTCTGACTGGCACCGGCAAGATCATGCACAAGCGCGCTGGTAAGCGCCACCTTCTCGAACACAAATCTTCGCGAGTTACTCGCCGTTTGAGTAATGATGTAGCCGGTAAGAAGACCGTAACCATGACAGCCAAGCGCATGCTCGGTTTGAAGTAAGGAGCAGATAAATGGCTAGAGTAAAACGCGGCGTCCACGCTGCCAAGAAGCGTCGTACAACACTCGAGCGTACCGCTGGTTATCGCGGTCAACGTTCTCGCCTCTTCACCAAGGCTAAAGAGCAACTTACGCACAGTATGGTCTACGCCTTTGATCACCGTAAGGATAAGAAGGGCGACTTCCGCCAGCTCTGGATTCAGCGCATTAACGCTGGTTCTCGTGCACATGGCCTGACCTACAATCGCTTCATCCAGGGCCTCAAGGCTGCTGAGATTGAAGTTGACCGTCGCGTTCTTTCGGAGATGGCAACCAATGATCCTGCTGCATTCGCAGCTCTGGTTGAGATCGCCCGCCAGCACGTTATAACTGCGTAACGCATCGCTTTGTCGCACGCACCTATTACGAGCCTTCATTCGCCCCACGTGGAGCGAGTGAAGGCTCTTTTGGGTCCTCGGGGTAAAAAGATCCGCAATCTGGAGCGAATATTCGTAGCCGATGGTTTGCAATCGCTGCGCAGCGCATTGATCCCACACATTGCCACCGCTCCCAAGATAGAGATGCTCTACCTCACTGATACTGGTCTTGAGAAACTCCGTTTGGAATTTGCACAGGAGATACTCGATCGCTACGAAGTCATTATGGTCACAGATCAAGTCATGAACGAAATGACCGATACCCAATCTCCGCAGGGCATTTTGGCTCTCTGTAAATATTTGCCCACAGATCTCGCGCGATTTACAGATCTTTCGTTAAAGAAGGTCGCTTATTTCTGGCAGATTCAAGATCCGGGTAATGCTGGAACTGCAATCAGAACTGCTGATGCCTGTGGATTTGACCTGGTGATCTTTAGCGATCAAAGCGTTGATATTTACAGTCCCAAGGTAGTCCGTTCCACCGCCGGATCGCTCTGGAATATTCCAGTTGTAGATGATGTCCCACTAGATCTTCTCGAAGAGTTTTCCTACGCGCATCACCTAGCGCTCGTCGCCCTCGATGGCGCATCAGATCAACGACTAGAAGAGATCGATAAATCTGAACCAACAGTCCTCGTCTTTGGTAATGAGGGGCGTGGATTACCAGAACTTGCCCCGGCTTTCCAGCACATCTCAATTCCTATGCGTGGCCACGCCGAAAGCTTCAATGTAGCCAGCGCCGCTGCCATTTCCATGTATTTCCTCTCTAACTAACTCGGTTTTTAGTAAGATCCCATCTCATGAGCCTCTCTGCGCAATCCATTGAAGATGCCAAGGCCCTTGCACTCGCAGCCATAGAATCTGCCGACTCCTTGGAGGCGCTTAAAGTGGCCAAGTTGGCTCACGTGGGGGATAAGTCGCCCATCGCCCGTGCAAATCAGCAGTTAGGCACGCTGACGCCAGATGAGCGCGCAAATTTCGGCAAGATCATCGGGCAAGCCAAGAATATCGTCGCGGCGGCGTTTGAAGCTCGCACTCGGATACTTGAGAGTGAACGTGACTCTCGCGTACTCGTCGAAGAGCGCGTGGATGTTTCAATTCCGGCGCGCAGGACCCCTAAGGGCGGGTTACATCCTCTGACAATTCTTACCAATGAGATCTGCGATCTCTTTCTCGGTATGGGATACCGCGTTGCCGAAGGTCCAGAACTTGAAGCAGAGTGGTTGAATTTCGATGCACTGAATCTTCCCGCGGATCATCCAGCGCGCACCATGCAAGACACATTCTTTGTCGAGCCACTTGATTCGCATCTTGTCCTTCGAACTCACACCTCGCCAGTACAGGTTCGCACTATGTTGGAGCAGGAGCCGCCGATATATGTAATCTGCCCTGGTCGTACCTACAGAGCCGATGAGTTGGATGCAACACATACTCCAGTCTTTTCGCAGGTAGAGGGTCTCGTCATCGATAAAGGAATTACGATGGCCGACCTCAAAGGCACATTAGATCACTTTGCTCGCTCCATCTTTGGTCCTGAAGTAAAAACCCGTTTACGTTCTTCATTCTTTCCCTTCACGGAACCGAGTGCAGAAGTGGACTTCTACTTCAACGGACGTTGGATTGAATGGGGCGGCTGCGGCATGGTTAATCCGAAGGTATTGGTTGCATGCGGTATCGATCCCGATGTTTATAGTGGTTTTGCCTTTGGCATGGGCCTAGAGCGGACGCTCATGGTCCGTCACGGAATCACCGATATGCATGACATCGTCGAAGGCGATCAACGCTTTTCGCAGAGTTTCGGATCAGGTGTGCAGTGAAGATCCCTCTATCGTGGCTTCGAGAATTCGTCGAGATTCCTGCAGACCTCTCTTTGGCAGATATTGAAGAAGCCTTCGTCGCAGTCGGTTTTGAAGTTGAAGGCATTGAGGAGCAGGGGAGCGATCTCACCGGCCCGTTAGTCGTTGCCAAAGTACTATCCATCGAACAGGTCGAAGGTCAGAAGAAATCGATTCGCTATGTGGGATTAGATTGTGGCGAAACAGAAATTCGCTTTGTCATATGCGGAGCTACCAATTTTGCAGTGGGGGATTTAGTGGTCGCATCACTACCAGGTGCAGTTCTGCCTGGTGGCTTTGAAATTGCTGCTCGTGAAACCTATGGCCATACCTCTAACGGAATGATCTGTTCCGCCCGCGAACTCGGTTTGGGCGAAGATCACACTGGAATCATCGTTCTAAACGAAGGCGCACCTGGCGACGATGCAATTGCGCTCCTCCAAATCAACGATGCCATCTTTGATATCGCTGTAAATCCTGATCGTGGCTATGCGCTCTCTGTACGCGGATTGGCGCGCGAGTTGGCTGCATCGCTGCGAGTTTCGTACCGTGATCCAGCGCAGTTAATTGCCACTGATGGCTTTGCGATTAATCAATCCGGAATTCAGGTTGCGATCGATGACCCAACCGCGGCGAGCACAATTTACATACGTACTCTCCAAGGCTTCAATCCAGCCGCGCCATCGCCGCTCTGGATCCGCAGGCGCATCGAGAAATCTGGCATGCGCTCGATCTCATTGGCAGTAGATGTCACAAACTATGTCATGCTCGAACTGGGTCAACCTTTGCACGCCTTTGATGCGGCAAAGATCAAGGGATCAATCCATATACGACGAGCCGATCGCGAAAACGAATTTAAAACCCTTGATGGTCAAATGCGAAAGTTGTCGCCCATTAACCTCGTAGTCGCAGATGATGCACGCGCCTTGGCCCTGGCTGGAACTATGGGGGGACTGGACTCTGAAGTTACTGAGTCGACTACCTCACTGGCAATTGAAGCGGCCCGCTTTGATCCGCTAGCTATTGCGAAGAATTCCCGATTCCACCGTCTCTCCTCTGAAGCCTCCCGCCGTTTCGAGCGCGCGGTCGATCCCGCGTTGGCTGCAATTGCGAGCGCCCGCGCCACCCAATTGCTGATGGAACTCGGTGGTGCCAGCCATATAGGAAGCGCCACGGCCGGAGCGATCCCAGCGATGACCGTTATTTCATTTGATCCACAATATGTTTCGCGTTTGCTAGGCATAGCCGTGCCGCATGAAACTGTTTCAGCCAATCTGCAACTGGTGGGCTGTACTATCTCTAAGCAGAGTTCAGATCTGTGGTTGGTGACGCCTCCAACTTGGCGTAGCGATTTGCTTACTCCGTCGGATCTCGTCGAAGAGGTCGGCCGAATTATTGGACTCAATTCGATAGAGGGGACTCTTCCGCAGGGGCGCTCTTGCGCAACCCTGAGCCCTCTGCAATATCGCAAGCGCGGTGTCGCGCAATATTTGGCGAATCTAGGGTTCTCCGAGGTCTACAACTATCCCTTCGTGAATCAAGAGATGGTTGAAATTTTGGGTTTCACCGGAGCGCGCGCGGCCAGTTTCAAGTTAGCAAATCCAATGTCAGACCAAGCTCCACTACTCCGCACACACCTCTTGCCAGGTCTGATAGAAACAGCGAAGCGCAACTTAGGTCGCGGCGCTAAAGAATGTGCAATCTTTGAAATCGGATCCGTCTTTCGCGATGTAACGAAGTTGGCTCATGTCTCACCCGTACCAACTACATCGCGCCCGAGCGCCGAGACGATTGCAGAAATTTATGCCAGCGTTCCACCTCAGCCGCTCTTCGTTGGGTCGGTCGTTGTTGGATCGCTCGATCGAGATGGCTGGTGGGGTAAAGGTCGGGCATTTGATTGGTCAGATGCAACCCAGATGGCGCTTTCAATCATTGAGCTAACCGGCAACACCGGTGTTATCGTTCAATCAGATTTGGCTCCCTGGCATCCAGGCCGCTGTGCAGAGATTCAGGTAGCAGGCAAAGCTGTGGCGCACGCCGGAGAATTGCACCCTCGGGTCCTCGAAGCGTTGGGCCTCCCGCCGCGCAGTTGCGCATTTGCCGTCATTCTCTCTGAGCTACCAGTCGTTCCATCAAAGAGCGCGAAGCCGATCTACACAATGCCCGCTGCTACACAGGATGTATCGCTTATGGTGGACGGATCTATTCCTGCATCTAAAGTTGAAGCAGCGCTCGTGGCTGGCGCTGGATCTCTCCTGGAGTCCATCACCCTCTTTGATCGCTATGAAGACCTGGGGGATGGGAGAGTTTCACTGGCATTTACCTTGACCTTCCGCGCCCATGACAGAACTCTGACGGCTGATGAGGTCTCTGGATATCGTGAGTTGGCCGTCGCCTCTGCCACCAAAGAATGTGGAGCAATCGTTCGCGCATAAATATGCATAACTTTGCATATTTATACATTCTCTTCTAGACTCTAACCATGAAAATTGGCATAGTAGGCGCGAGCGGCTATTCGGGTGGAGAGCTTCTACGCTTATTGGACCGGCATCCATTCTTTCAAATCCAATACATAGCGGCTGGTTCGCAGGCCGGGTCCTTGATTACAGAAGTTCATCCTCACCTTGTGACATTTACGGGACGCGCCTTCGAGGCCACGCAAGTTTCTCGTATGAACCAGTGTGCACTCATCTTTTTCGCGCTACCTCATGGCGAGTCAGCAAAGCTAATTGCATCGCTCGCTCCGGAAATTAAGGTGATCGATCTCGGTGCCGACTTTAGATTGAATTCGCCCGCCGCTTGGGAGAAATATTATGGCGGCCCTTACGCCGGTTCGTGGGTATATGGGTTACCTGAGATCGCAGGACAACGAGAAAAGATTGCACAATCCACTCGAGTGGCCAACCCTGGGTGTTATGCAACGGCGATTGCCGTAGCTGCCACGCCTGCAATCGAACACGGAATTATCGATGCTGGAGATATCGTTGTTGTTGCCGCATCTGGAACGACAGGCGCAGGTCGAAAAGCAAGTACAACTTTGCTTGGAAGTGAAGTTATGGGATCTCTCACTTCATACAAATTTGGGGGCGTTCATCAGCACACTCCGGAGATAGAAGAGACGCTGGGAATTGTCGCCGGCGAGTTCGTTAAGATCTCATTCACGCCGATTTTGGCGCCAATGCCACGCGGCATTCTGGCCACGGTTACCTCAAAGCTGACAAGGCCCATGAGCACTCTGGCGGCACAAGAGATCTATCGCGCCCACTTCGCGGATGAAGAGTTTGTCACCATGCTAGGGGGAGATGCCCTGCCGAAGACATCCGCAGTACTCGGTTCTAATAGCGTGCAATTGCAAGTCGCTGTCGATTCCCACACCGATCGCCTCATTGTTTCCGCCGCAATTGATAACTTGGGCAAAGGCGCCGCTTCTCAAGCGATCCAAAATGCGAACATCCTCGTAGGAATCGCTGAAAATTCAGGGTTAACTTCAGTAGGTATTGGATCATGATTGTCATTAAGTATGGCGGGCATGTTCTGGAAAATGCAGAAACAAACGATGCGATCATCGCGGCCATTTCCACATTCCACTTGCGTGGCGGCAAAGTTGTTCTCGTGCATGGCGGGGGCCCGGCTATAGAAACGGAATTGCAGGTTCACGACATTGCATCAACCATGACAGAGGGATATCGGGTGACTACGCCCGAAGTAATGGAAGTTGTACAACGAACGCTCTCTGGCAGTGTTTTGAGAGACCTTACAAATAGATTTATAGCTCATGGGGTTAATGCGGTTGGAATGTCATCGGGAGATGGCCAAACTTTGCGAGCCCAAAAGTATTGGCCGCTGGTCCATGGCGAGCGTATCGATATCGGACTCGTGGGTGAGGCCGAGCGGGTGGATCCCACCTTCCTTCATTTGCTTCTGGACAATGGCTACCTGCCCATTGTCTCTCCGGTTTCAGTCCAGTCTGATGGGCAAGCGCTCAACCTCAACGGTGATATTGCGGCCGGATCTATCGCAGGCGCCCTCAATGCTGATGAAGTGCTATTCATAACGGAGGTCGCTGGGATTTATAGGAATTGGCCTGATATGTCATCGCTTATCGAGGAAATTTCACTTGAAGAGTTGAAAACGATTGCTCCGACTTTCGTTGATGGAATGGCGCCAAAATCACGAGCTGTCATAACTGCACTTGCCTCGGGAGCTAAACAAGCTCGGATTATCGACGGCAGAGAAATTTCAAATTTGGATTCAGCCTTCAATGGAATCGGCGGAACGGTGGTTAAAGCATGAAGAATCAAGAGCGGTGGCATGCAGCGCTCCAGAACAATTACGGAGTGCCTCCGATCACTTTAGTAAAAGGGAAGGGCGCTGAAGTCTGGGACGATAATGGAAAGCGCTATCTAGATTTCCTAGGCGGTATTGCTACCAATGTTCTTGGGCACGCACACCCAGGCATTGTTAAAGCCGTAACCCAGCAGATCGAGAAACTCGGACATGTGAGCAATCTTTATTCACATAAGCCAGGTATCGAATTGGCAGAGAAGTTGCAAGACCTGACCAACGACCCAACCGCAAGAGTTTTCTTCTGCAACTCTGGAGCAGAAGCTAATGAAGCGGCGATAAAGATCTCTCGACTAACTGGCCGCAAACAAATTGTGGCAACTGTTGGTGGCTTTCATGGCAGAACAGCTGGTGCGCTCTCAATAACAGGGCAAGATGCTAAGCGAACTCCCTTTGAGCCTCTCCTTCCGGGAGTTAAATTCGTAGAGTTTGGCAATGTGGCCGCTATGCGCAGAGTCATCTCTAAAAACACTGCGATGGTAATCATAGAAACTATTCAAGGTGAAAATGGAGTCGTAGTGCCCGAAGCTGGTTATCTCCGAAAGGTTCGCGCAATCTGCGATCAAAACGGTGTGCTTTTGGCAATTGATGCGGTGCAAACTGGCATGGGACGTACGGGCGAGTGGTTCGGATATGAATCCGAAGGAATCAAGCCCGACATCATTACTTTAGCCAAAGGTCTAGGCGGAGGGTTGCCGCTTGGTGCAATGATCACCTTGGGGGAGAAGGCGCCTGCATTTAAACCGGGGGAGCATGGATCGACCTTTGGCGGAAATCCCGTCTCATGCGCCGCTGCAAATGCCGCCATCGATTTCATCGTTAAAAAGAATCTTCTTAAACAAGTTTCTACATCTGGAAAGTTCTTGAAGACCAAGCTCGCAAAGGTTCCTGGCGTCATTGACGTTCGTGGTCGGGGACTGCTTTTGGGAATCGTCCTCGAGGCTAATGTGGCTGCGGCGGTAGTAGCTAAAGCTATGAGTAATGGTCTTTTGATTAACGCTCCTAGTAAAAATGTTATTCGAATCGCCCCGCCATTGATCGTCAACAAGAAAGAACTGAGCGAATTCGTCAAATTATTCTCTCGAACCCTCAATGAGGTGCTCAATGGCTAAGTCTCTTCGTAACCCGACACAAACTCGTAAGCAGATCATTCATGATCTTGTGATCGCTGGAAAGATCCATTCTCAAGCCGATCTCGTCCGCGAACTCAAGGCGAAAGGCCTAGTCGTGACGCAGGCGACCGCAAGTCGTGATCTACAAGAGATAGGCGCCATGCGAAGCACAAACCGAAATGGTGATGTTCGATATATTTTAGAAACGTCACAGAAGTCACCTTCTTCGATGGACCTCATTCTCTCGATTGCCTCCAGCGCTAATACCGTTGTACTTCATACGCCTCCAGCGGCTGCTCAATTTGTTGCCAGCACTTTAGATGCTGCGATTATTGCGAAGGAATTGCCTATGGCAATCGGCACAATTGCGGGAGATGACACGGTTTTAGTTATTGCATCCACGGCAACCGGCGGCGGAGCACTTGCGAAGAAGATTGCAACAATGTTTGGAAAGGGAAAATAATGTCTCTATGGGGCGGACGTTTTGCAACGGGACCAAATGAATCGGTAGCCAAGCTTTCGAGAAGTGTGCAATTTGATTGGCGATTAGCTCCCTACGACATTCGCGTAAATATTGCTCACGTCGCTGGACTTAAGCGCGCTGGGATTCTTAACAGCGAGGATGCAGATCGGATCACGCATGCGCTGTACGAGCTTTCGCAAGAAGTTGCTTCTGGTTCTTTCACATATATTGAGAGCGATGAAGATGTTCATAGCGCTATTGAACGAGGATTGGTCGGCAAATTAGGCGAACTGGGCGGAGCACTACGCGCGGGTCGTTCGCGAAATGATCTCGTTGTAACTGATTTTAAGCTGTATCTTGTAGATCATCTTCTTGAGGTTGCGCAGGAAACACTCGAGCTAGTAACAACTCTTGATACCGCCGCAAGCAGTCACATAGGTGTGATTGCTCCTGGGTTTACGCACCTGCAACACGCCCAACCAATTCTCTTCTCCCACGAATTAGCTAAACACTCCCATGCTTTGCTCCGCGATATCGATCGAATGAAGGATTGGTTAACTCGCAACTCAGTTTCTCCACTGGGATCTGGAGCTCTTGCAGGCTCATCTCTCGTCCCAAATCCAGAGATCATCGCCGCAGAGCTTGCTTTCCAAGGTGTCACGCGCAACAGCATCGATGCCGTAAGTGATCGAGATTTTGTAGCAGAGGCGTTATTTATCTTTGCCATGCTCGGTGTGCATCTTTCACGTATCGGTGAAGAGTTCACTATTTGGAATACCCAAGAATTTGGATGGGTAACTCTCGATGATGCATTTTCTACAGGGTCATCGATCATGCCGCAGAAGAAGAACCCCGATATCGCAGAATTGGCACGGGGAAAGGCGGGACGGTTCATCGGTAATTTAACTTCCCTGTTGGTCACACTTAAAGGTCTACCTTTTGCGTACAACCGAGACTTACAGGAAGATAAAGAACCAATCTTCGACTCCGTGGAAGAACTCTTGGTCTTGCTCCCCGCGGTAAGGGGAATGATCGCTACGGCGGGCTTTAACTCGACCGCAATTTCAAAGGGGGTCCTTGACGGGCATGCTCTAGCCACTGAAATCGCTGACTTCCTCGTGCGAAATGGCCTTCCCTTCGCCCAAGCGCATGAGATTTCTGGAAAGGCCGTGGCCTTGGCTGAGTCCAGAGGTCAGGAAGTCCATGAACTCACAGATATCGAGTTTGCGGGGATAGATAAGAGGCTGACCTCAGAACTCCGGTCGGTTCTCTCTGCCCAAGCGGCGCTTGACTCGCGCACTTCGATCAATGGCACCTCGTCCAAGAGCGTTACGACCCAACTGGCGCAACTAGATACGAAAATTCGTGGATATTCCAGCTGGATTGCCAGCGAGCGCAAACGCTTTTCGGGCATGATGGGCGCATGACTGCAGAACTTATAGCCGATCTGGAATGGCGTGGCTTAATCGCGCAAACGACCGATAGAGAGGCGCTTCTTAAACAGCTCAATGGTGGACCGACCTCGTTCTACCTTGGATTTGATCCGACGGCGCCGTCACTTCATTTAGGCAACTTAGTTGTCTTGCTTGTGATGCGACGTTTCCAACTTGCAGGGCATAAACCACTTCCACTTGTTGGTGGTGCCACCGGTTTAGTTGGAGATCCAAGTGGAAAAAATGAAGAACGTACCCTTAATGAGGCTGATGTAGTTGCACAATGGGTCGAACGCATCCGCACCCAACTCGCTAAGTTCCTCGACTTTGATAACGGCGAGAATGCCGCAGTCATGACTAATAATTTAGATTGGACGAAGCCACTTTCAGCCCTAGAATTTCTCCGCGATATTGGAAAGCATTTCAGCGTCAATCAGATGCTCTCTAAAGATAGTGTTTCATCACGCTTAGAGGGCGGAGGTATTAGTTATACAGAATTCTCATACCAAGTCTTGCAGGGTTTTGATTTCTTAGAGCTCTATCGCCGACATGATTGCAGATTGCAAATCGGTGGAAGTGATCAGTGGGGAAATATTATTGCCGGGCTTGATCTAATCCGTAAAGTTGAAGGAGCGAGCGCGCACTGTTTAACAATTCCATTATTGATGAAGAGCGATGGATCTAAATTTGGAAAGACGGCAGGCGGAAGTGTCTGGCTCGATCCAGAGATGACTTCCCCTTACGCGTTCTATCAATTTTGGTTGAACAGTGACGATGCAGATATTCCAAAGTATTTAAAAGTTTTCTCTTTTAAGAGTCATGCAGAAATATCTGAACTCATTGCATCGCACGAAGTTAATCCCGGGTTGCGAGAAGCCCATAGAGCCCTTGCGCAGGAGCTCACCACCTTGGTGCATGGTGCGGGGGAGTGCCAAGCCGCAGAACGTGCAGCACGGGCGTTATTTGGCCAAGGAGAGCTCGCTGAGCTCGATGAAAAGACTCTTGCATCAGCCCTTTCACAACTTCCCAAAACCACAATTGCAGTAGGAAGTGCTTTCCCCACATGGGTTGATCTCTTAGCTGCTACTGGAGTTGTCGAATCAAAGTCTGCAGCCCGGCGGATCGTTAAAGAAGGTGGCGCATATCTCAATAACGCCAAAGTCACTGCAGAGGACTTCATTCCTACGCATGAAAACCTGCTTTTTGGACGTTTCCTCCTCCTGCGCAAGGGAAAACGCGATCTAGCTGCGGTCGAGGTGATTTAGCAGTTTTTTGAGCTATTTTCTGAAAGACCCTAAAACCCTTATAAATCAATGGTTTTAGGGTCTTTTTCTCATTGAGCCATCGATGCGAGAGTTGCGAAACGCCGCATTTGCCCTAATTTGACCCTTTGGGCCCAAACGGGTTATGGTACGACCTCGCTCGCGGAACGGACTGAAAGAGGCCGTGCGACGACAATTCTGTGAAATAGCGTGTGTTTGGTCCTGGTCTATCTCAAATTGACCTTCAGTCCATAGTGCATTAAGTTAAGCAGTCTGCCCTGCAAACGGTGAGTAATTACCGTGCGCGGAGCGCGCTCGTACCTTGAGAACTCAACAACGTGCAAAAATCAATGCCAATAAAAGGGCTTATATAGGCGTGTTCGCATGTCTGTAGTAAGTCCAAAT
>Ga0214247_1001258_pt1 | contig 11514 bp, 13 predicted proteins | sample TroBogypolimnion_18_FD_153085 | JGI IMG/M metagenome (GOLD analysis project Ga0214247, IMG submission 153085) | Freshwater microbial communities from Trout Bog Lake, WI - 03JUN2009 hypolimnion | ecosystem: Environmental > Aquatic > Freshwater > Lake > Hypolimnion/Profundal zone ... | reverse complement strand
TGAAACGTGGGTGTACGCTCAAGACCATAATTTAATTAAAAGTTATGCGATGAGATTTTGCGGTGCTTATTCAAGAAATAGTTTACAAATATGTGTTGAAAAAATTATCAGTTTAATTTGGAATGTTGAATCAGATATTTGGGGTAGACAAACACAAGTACAAGATTATATCGCTTTGCCAACTGTAAGTGTTTCACAAGACTCATTGGACTACTTGGATTTAAGATTGGCAGAATTTCTTGCTGGATTAAGAAATAATCGAGAGCAAATAAGTGGAGATAGAAAATATAATATAAATGGCTACTTATGTATTGAAGTAGAGTCAGAAGAAAAAACTAAAGAAAAAATATTAGAAGAATTAGATACAATAGAAAATTGTAATATATGTTATGAAGACAAACAAAATCGTCATATGGTTTCATTAAATTGTAACCATAAATTTTGTGGAACTTGTGTATCACAAATATTAAAAAAACACAATCAAATGTTTTTACCTAATTGTGCTTTATGTAGGACTAAAATAGAATTTTTAATAGTAAAAGATGAAGAGATTCTTAATACTCTTAAAGAAAACTTATTTTAAGTCCATTCCTAAAAAGTAAAAAAGTGATGAAATTATTACTTCTATATCAATACATACTTAAATTTATGTTTAAGTATATTTATCATTCCAGAAATTATAAATATTTTATTAGACAATAATATGATTCTGATCCGTATTAAAAACTACAGAATCATTAGTGCTTCCTCCTCAGCCTCCTCTCATATTTTTTTTACTTTTACAATGTCTTTTTCGTAAGTTACGTCTTTTGCGGAAAGTTTTTCTACGTTTGCTTTTTTTTACAGAGTTACTAAAATACTTTGAGAGTGAATACTTCTTTTTGAACATTATATATATATATATATTTATTAAATAGATTTATTAAATAGATTTATTAAATAGATTTATTAAATAGATTTATTTTGTAATTTACTTTCATTTTCAAGTATTTCTTCATTTTTTTTATTTATTTCATTATTATTATCAATTATTTCTATATTTGTAGTTTGTTTTTCTTCTTCTTCATTTTTATTCAATACATCTATATTAGCAGTTTTTGATGTATTTCGTTTAACATTTTGAATTTGTAAGGCATACATAGCAATGTATGGTGAAATAGCAATATTATTCATATATGTACGATAACGAAAACAAGAAATGCTTGTATTTTTACCAAGTTTAATGCTATACCACCAAAATGCAGGAATAAATACAGTTTTACCAGGTAATAAAGTAAATTCAAGACACTTTAACTTATCAAAATCAGCTATATAATTAGGCTGTGGATTCCAAGGATTAACTGGAGACCTAAATTCAAAATTTTCATAATCATAATTAGGATATAAATAGCGTGTACTTTGAGGAGGTGTAAGCTTAATCTGTGCGGTTCCTTGAGTTAATAAAAAGAAGTTGCGGTAATTAATTTCATATCTAAATGGAGTACAACAACCTTCGCTACCCATTAAAATATCATAATTACAATTAGAAACCATATAAGGTCGTAAGAACTCATCGTTATATTGTAAATTTTTTATGACTCCGGTTTCTTGTAAAAAATCGGTATTATTTTCAGAAAAATATGTGGCATTTTTATCTTCATCAAATAATTTAATAGCAGAATGAATTGGTAATGGCATATACATTTCAGTATTTGAATCAATTTCTTTATTATTTCTAATTTTTATTTCAAAAGCGTGATAATTATTAAAAATGTAATTCTTACTAGAAGTTTCAATAATTTTTTGATTATCAAAATCAAACAAAACAGGTTGTCTAATGTCACAAATTTCTTCTAATTTATCTTTAGACGCCTGGTCGACCTCATATATTTCTAAGTCGTTACTTGTTTTTAAATGAAAATGTACGTGAAGATAAATAAATAGTACTAAACAAAAAACAAAAAATCCGGTTATTATTTCAATCATAATTCTTAAATAAAAATAATAATAATTTTTGTGAAATGAAACGAACTCAACTTTTTACCCTTTCAAAAAGTTGATTTAGGTGCGATATAAAATTCAATAATACTATTATCTCCTAAATCATATTTAAGTTTCATTGGAAATTCTTTACTTACACAAAACTGAATTTCATTAGAAAGTTTATTAGTTATACACATTTTATGAATATAAACGAGACTATAATTAAGGTCAATATCATCGCCCTCATTAATACTATATTCGCTTAAATCATCAATTGGAATATTTACGAGCATCTCTCCCATTACTCCATTTGAAATCAAATCAATACCTTCATCAGTACATTTAATATTAATATCATCTCCAAATGATGACATTTGTGAAGTAATTTCATATATTTTTTTAGATGCGATTGAAAATTCCGCATCATACTCAACAATAGGAATATCCATTAAATCATAATCGAATTCAACTAATGGCATTTTAAAAAATTTATTAAATTCTCCTTTAACATTATTTTTATTTTCTTGGGCTATTAGGCTAATATTAAGACTATCCGAATCATTATTAAAAATAATATTAATAGAATGTCCATCTTGTTTTGTACCAATAATTGTGCAAAATACTTGAGTATCAAAACATATTTTTTCAATTTCATCATCATTTTTTTGATATTCATTAAACCAAGAATTTAAAATTTTAACATTAAATAGACAAATATGTGATTTATCCATACCCTGAATGTAAAGATGATCGTTATAAAAAATAACACAAATAATATTAGTGCAATTTTTTAATGTTTGAAATAACGCAGTAAAAATATCTTTTTTAACTTTATCGCTAATAACAATCTTCATTATTAATTACTAATTATAAAAGTTTTAACTTATTTTTTATAATTAATATATATCCACCTTTTTTCCACCTTTTTAAAGGTGGAGCCAAAAATTTAAATGTATATCCACCTTTTTTCCACCTTTTTTAAAGGTGGAGCCAAAAATTTAAATGTATATCCACCTTTTTTAAAGGTTGGTAGAATCAGCTAACTCTTGCTCGATAGCATTTTTTAAATTATTTGAAACAATCGTTGTGTCACTTGTAGACTCAACATTTGTTACCTCTTCAGTTGCTGTATCACAGCAATTAGTTGTCTCTTGTTCTTTTTCAAATTCAACAAATGCGTCATTAATATCTGAAAATTTTCTATCAGTTTCTAATGTAAATTTTTCATATTTAACCATTTGAGACATTAATAAATCCTTAATATCTCTTAACTCACTTTCTAATTTGCTTGTTTGTTGGTTATTAGAAGAGTCCTTTTCTTTCTTTTCTAAAGAATCAAGTCTATTAACAATACTATTAATAACGCTTTTATCAACTAAATGGGCGTTATCAGGAATACTAGAGCCAGCGGAAAAGCTACCATTATGTTCTGCTTCCATAATAAATTGTTCAACTCTTCCTAAACGTAATGTTATTAATCCAATAGCATCAGAAATAGTGAGTTTAGTGGAAGTTACTGGAACATTTGGTGTAGAATTTTGTGCTGTTACGCTTCTTTTACCTTGTTGTTGTTGTTGTTGTTGTTGAGAAAACGCAGGCTGAGCTGATATTGATGTGCCTGGTCTACTTGTTGGTGCTGGGTCTCCAGCTCTTCTGTTTCTAGCGGCAGCAATTGAACGAGAACTACTCATTAATAATTATATTATACACTTTGTTTTTAAATTACTTACGCATTTAATACCTTTTCTAAATATTATTAATAAAATCTTCAATCATAGGAAAAATTTCTTTAATAGCTTCAGCACACGCAACAGCTATATCTTGATGTTCTTTTTGTGTTCCATTTCCTGAACGAAGTTGAATATAATGGACCCACGAACGTAATGTTCCATTCATGTACATTCTAGATACTGTCATTCCTTCAGGTAAAACGGATCTAGCTTGTTCTTTTGCGATACCATTATCTAATGCCCACTGGTATGCTTTTAGAGCTGTCTCTGAAACATTATTTTGTTGTATTTCCCAAGTTTCTATTAATTCTTGATCTTCTGTTTTAATACTATTTTGTCTATTTTTTGTGTCTTGTGTTCTAGCTTCTTTAGGTTCAAACCCTAAATCCGCAACAGCATATCTTTGAGAAAATTCTTGAAATGAAAATGACCTATGTCGCAAAATTTGTCTAGCAATATCTCGAGTAGTTTCAATTTCCATACAGATGCTAACCATTTCAAGTGGAGACCAATGATTTTCTTTTGTAAGATATTTAATTAATTTTTCATTAGTTTTTGTATTGTTTTGATTAGCTGGATTTGAAACTCTTGCGCAATAAGCAACCAAATCTTGAATACTTTGTTTCGAATCTGTATCGTGAGGTTTAGAATAACTAATTAACTTAACTTTCATAATATAATATAATAATATTGTTTCTTTTTATATTATTTTAATTTCTTTTTATAAATCATATGGATAGTTCAGATGATTCAAAAAAAAACTTTTTTAGACACGTTTTTAATTTCGACGATGATTCAAAATCTGATATGTTAAATATAATTCAATATTCATTAATTGCTATTATTCCTGTAATTGTTTTAAATAAATCAATGCAAAAATATGTTCCGGAAGCTGATGAACAAAAAGGTAATCTAGAAATTTTAGCAGAAATTGTTCTTCAAATAATTGTAATGTTTATTGGATTATTAACAGTACATCGTATGATTACATTTGTGCCAACATATAGTGGTTTGGAATATCCCGAATTTAGTATTATTTTTATTATTTTAGCTGTTTTGATGATTACATTAAGTCTACAAACTAAATTAGGAGAGAAAGTAAGTATTTTGACAGAACGTTTAACTGAATTATGGGAAGGAAAAAGTGATAAGAAAAAGAAAAAGGGAAATGTGAAAGTATCACAGCCAATTTCTCAACCAACAAATCAATCAGCAATGAATCAAGCAATGTATAATGATGGTACTTCAATAAATTCATTACCAACAAGTGATATGTCTTCATCAGCCCAGCAAATGCCAGATTATAATGCGATGAATCGTCAGGATACAACACCAATGGTTGGCGCATCAAGTCCTGGAGACCAAGGTGAAGGATTTCAATTGCCAGTAGCCGCAAGTGATGTTTTAGGTGGGTTTGGAGGATTTAGTAGTTGGTAATTATTCAATTTAACTCCATTTTTAAAAAATGGATATAAAAGAATATGATAATATAATAATATAATTATATATAGTATCATATGGATGTTAATAAATTATTAAAAGCATTAGATGATGAATCAAACGAAAATCTATTTAATTTTACAACAAAAAAAATATTAGAAATGAATTTACAAGTTTTAAAAGAATTAGAACTAGACAGAGTTGAAACATTACAACTATTAAAAAAATTAAAAGAGTACAAATATGTAGATGAGATGAATGATTTAAAGTATGGTACATATTTAAGATGGATTCCAATAAATAATCCTGAAGATATTCAGCTGACAAAAGGTGCGATATTTTGTGAATTAAAAATAACAGATAATGGTGTTTTTATTGTATGTAAAAATTTTGGTTATAGTACTAAACATTTTCAAATAAAAATGGATGAGTGTTTAGTTTTTCAAAAGCTAACAAGTCAAGAAATGGTTTTATTAAGTGCTCTAGACCATTTGTCAAAGTAAATATTGTCACAAATTTATATTTTACATATATTTATTTTCTACTCTTTCTCTTTCTACTCTTTCTACTCTTTCTCTTTCTACTCTTTCTACTCTTTCTCTTTCTACTCTTTCTACTCTTTTTACTCTTTCTTTTTTTACTCTTTCTTTTTTTACCTCCGGTTGTAGTATTTTTTGATTGTTGTGCTTGCTCTGTTGATGTCACATTTGGATGGTACGTTGAGGCCCTAGTATCATTACCATAATCAACAGGAGATTCAAGACCAGAAGAAAAAGATTGTGGATGTGCTGAACTATTGTCATCAAGACCAAAATAATCATCATCTCCATTTATATTTGCGCGTGCCGCATTTGCCGCATTTATTTGTGCGTTTTCGCGTGCCGCATTTGCCGCATTTATTTGTGCGTTTGCCGCATTTATTTGTGCTACATTTGGTGTAAAAGTTTTTTCGCTCATATAATAAATATAAATATTAAATTTTTATTATAATCTATTATGTTATTTTATATAAAAATAATTGAATAATATAAATGCAAAATAATTATAATTTATATTTTTGATTTTATTAGTAATATATATTTCATAAGTATTTGACTAATGGATGTTGTAGCAAAAAGAACAAAAAATCCAGCAGTAAATACGATTTTTTTATCCAAACTAGTAAATTTTGTATTTCTAAAAGGATTAAAACGCCATATTAAAAATAATGAAACATAAATTTTAACATAATAATCTAAAATAGATAAATATGTAGGTGCTGTGACTGATAATCCTAAAGCAATAATAAAATATAAAAAATATATTATCAAAAAGGTAAAATCAAATATATGTTCTTGTAATTTATGTAATTTATATGAAAACATATATATATTATTAAAATAAAACAATTTTACTATTTATAGTGCTTTTTTTCAGTAGTCTTAAAGCATGAATAATGTTCTAAAGTTCTAGCACTTGGGTCTGTAGCATTAGTATATTTTGGCATCCAAAAATAAGGAAGTATATAAGACATTTTTGGATAATATTTTTCAAAAATAAATTTATAATAATATTTTTCAGTTTCAATATTTGCGGGTAAATTTAATTCAGCTGATATAAATTCTTGTAAAATATGAAAAAGAGAACGGTCAAGTCCTGTGACTCCATCACTGAATGCTTCTTTTTTCCTCCATAATATTTCATCAGGTAAAATTTGTTTACCAATTAAATTTTCAAAAATAGGCAAACTAAAACTTTTTCTAATTAAATATTTTTCACATTTACCGAAATTATTATGATTTCTAGCATATGGTGGAATAGATAAATAATAATTTACAAAATTTTTGTCTAAAAATGGTGTTCTAGGTTCAAGACCATGTGAAGATATAGATTTATCAGACCTTAGCACATCAAATAAATGAATATCTTTTAGCAATCTTCTAGTTTCCATATCAAATTCAATTGAATCAGGGCATTTGTTCATATAAAGATACCCCCCGCATAATTCATCAGAACCATCTCCATTAAATATTACCTTCGCATTACTATGCTTAGCAATATATTTGCCTAATAAATAATTGCCTATACTAGCTCTAACAGTTGTAGTATCATAACTTTCAATAGCATATATTACTTCAGGTATGGCATCAAACATTTCTTTTTCAGTAACAATAATTTCAGTATGATTTGTATTTAAATAGTTAGCTACAATGCGAGCATATTTAAGGTCTTCTGAACCAGCTAATCCAATACTATATGTTTCAAGTTTTGTATTAGAATATTTTGATGTATAAAATTCATTAACAAGAGCTGTTATAAGACTACTATCAAGACCTCCAGAAAGCAAACACGCAATAGGTCTTTCAGTTGCTAAACATCTTTTTTCAACTGATTTAGTTAAACAATCAATAATATTATCAAAATAATATTGCCATTCAAATTTATGATTTGAAGATGAAAATGTGGGTATAAAATAAGGGATATTTTGTTTAATGCTGCTCCACCATAAACTTTTATAATTAAAAATACTATATGTTCCTGGTTCAAATTGTGTAATTTTTTTAATAATTTTAATATTTTTTTTATGACTTATATCATTTACATTATTTACATCATTTAATGTGATATCAATATTTGTAAATTCATTTAGACATTTTAGTTCAGACGCAAATCCAACTAATGCGTAATTTTCTAAATTAGATATTTGATATAATGGTCTAACACCAAGTGGGTCTCTTGCTACATAAACATTTGAATTATTTGGATCATATAAAATAAAAGCAAAAACGCCATCAAGCATTTGTAAGGTTTGTTCGATTCCATAACGTAAATAAAGATGAATAATTACTTCGCAATCAGAATCTGTTTCTGGTTTAATATCCATTAATTCATATAAATACTTGTAATTATAAATTTCACCATTGCAAATTAAATTAATGTTTTTAATATTAAATGGTTGATTTGACTTTTCATTTAAGCCATTAATAGCTAATCTATGAAATCCCAATTTAAGTTGTGAATTTAGACATGATTCTAATTTAGAATATTCTGGACCGCGATTTTTACCTTTTTCAAATTGTGTATTGATAATTTCTTCTGTAAAGCCATAAGTGTTAAGCAATGCGAAAATTCCACACATATTAATTAAATTATCTAGAAATCTTTATATAAGTTTTATTTATACTTTAAAATATACTTTTATAATGAAATAAAGAAAAGTATAGCAAATAAAGTATAAATAAAATAAAAATATTATATATCTATATTAATGCTATCAAATATACAAGAGGTTAGTTGTGTGTCAAAAATGCACGAGCAAACAAATACTAGAATATATGATAGAAATATTCCATCACAGATGCTTCAACCATATTTAGATGTTAGACCTGTAATGACAAAATATTCACATTTTCCAATTGTTGACCCAAGAAAAGAATTAAATGTAAAATTGGAACAAATGCCAACATTTAATTCCCAAGCAGTTTTTAATCCAGGAAATACAAAATCTCCATGGTCTGGTTTTGCGTCAAATATAAATTTAGAATCTGAATTAAGAAATCAAGTTTTTGCTTTACAAAAGTGTAGCCAAGCTGTCTATGTACCAAGCAGTAATAGTGATTTATATAAATACTCATATAATCCAAATAATGCGAAACAATCACAATCACATTCTTTATTATTTCAAAAAGAAAATTTTTGTGATTTTAATCCAAATCCAGATAATAAAATAGTTGGAGGAGGCATTTTTTATAATTCAACAAGAACACAAGTTAAAGAAATAGGCGACAAAGTATAAAGATTTACAGATTACAGATTATAGTTTATAGTTTATAGTTTATAGTTTATAGTTTATAGTTTATAGTTTATAGTTTATAGTTATATTATATTATTCTTTTAAATAGTATAATGTTAGAATCAGATTCAGACGCATTTTTAAATCAAGTGTCTTTGGATTACTTAATTAATACAAAACAATATAAAAATCATTTAATAAGTTTTAGTGAAAATAAAAAAATAAATAGAAAAGACAAAAAATTTTATAGAAGAAGAATTTTAAGTTTAACAAAGGAATTATTATCTAAAGAAGATGATGATGTAGTTATATCGCCTGATATAAAATACGCGTTCGATAATTTGGTAAAAACATGCGTACATTATTTTAAAATACTAGATAGAAATGATATAATTCAAGAAAAATATAATAACGGTGAAAATGAAATTAAGGATGAAAATGAAATTAAGGAAAAAAATGAATTAGATGAAACCTCAAAATTTTTAAAAGAAGAAAATGAAAAACTATTAATGCGTTCAGTAAAAATGCCAAATAGTTCTTTAGATAATTTTATTAAAATAAAAATGACAAAACAATCAAAAGGAATAATAATTCCTCAACAAAAAGATATAAATTTAAAAGACCCAATTTTAAAAATTAAAGGTATTATTAAAAAGAAAAATATCATTAATAATTATGATGAAGACACAAAAAAACAATCAAATGAGACAAATGAAATCGAGAAAGACAAAAAATAAACAAAAAACAAAAAGAAGTACAAATAATAGTTTAAAATATAATAACAAAACTAAAAAACACGATTATAAAATATTTAATTTTAAACAATTAAGATGTAGTCCAAAAGAAAAAAATAATTTCAATAGTTTTACTTGCTATACAAATGATTCATTATATAAATTAAGGGATAAATGGAATAAAAGACATTCTGATAAATTAATAAAAACAAATGACCCAAAAGAAATTCATAATAAGCTAACATTTTATTTAAATAATGTATGTAAAACAGAATCGTGTTGGTTAAAACAAAATAAAGATTTTGGAAAAATTAGTGAGGATATTATAGATTCATTTGCTCCAGAATCACCTAGTGAGTGGAAAACTAATCCTAATGAATGGTTATCTAGTATAGATATAGATAAAGTTATGAAACAATATAAAAAGGCATATAAATGTTTCGAGTTTATAGGGCCATCTCCTATAGATTTTGATAAAAAATTGTCATATGGTGAATGCGTATGGAATGAGTTATGTAATTTTAGTTTATCAAATCAAATAAAAAAGGGTAAAAATAAAATAGGTATAATTTTTAATACAGACCCACACGATAAATCTGGCGCACATTGGATAAGCTTATTTATTAATATTAAAAAGAAGATAATATATTTCTTTGATAGCGTAGGAACTAAACCAAGCTCAGAAATAAAAAAATTTGTAGATAGAATAATAGACCAAGGACATAAATTAAATCCAAAAATTAATTTTAAATTTGAAGATAGTGATGGTACAGAACATCAATATAAAAATACAGAATGTGGAATATATAGTTTATTTTTTATTATTCATATGTTACAAGATAAAACAAATGAAAGTTTTTATAAAACACATATTATAAGTGATAAAGACGTTCAACATTATAGAAAAATATATTTTAATGAACGTCTTTTTTAATAAAGGTGTAGCCAAAATCCACCTTTAAGAAAGGTGGAGCCAAAATAATTTTAAAAAAAATATTTATTTTTTTAAAATTATATTAATAATATATTAATATATGGATTTAGAAAGAACAAAAAAAACTAACAAAAAAGATGAAGGTATTTATTATTTAGCAGAATCTCAAAAACAACAGCAACGACTAATAAGTGTGTTAAAAGGTCTGAATGATATTTTAAAAACGTGCAAAAAAATGAAACCTGAAGATATAGTTCGAAACCGCGAAGATGTCTTGGATAATATTGAAATTAAAGAGGAAGATTATATAAAAAAGTCATCCGAAATAAGTAATACTATGTATAATTTATATGATTGTACAAAAAAATTAGAAGAAATAAATGTGATTATGCAACAAATAAAAGGAATAATGAATACATCACGTCCAGAAATATTCACGGCAGAGGCATTACATATACATAACTCGCGTCCAGAAATAATCGCGGCAGAACAAAATAATAAATATAATATATATTCAACCAAAGCACTAAGTGATGTTAGTAGTAGTGGTGGTAGAAAAAGAAAAAATAAAACTAACAGAAAAAGAAGAAAATACGTGGTAAAAAATAGTAAACGAAGAATATAATAAAAATCTAAGAAATAAGTATTTTATATTTATATTGTAATTAAAACATAAATATAAATAATTGACATATAATATATAATTATATGTCAACAAATGATTTTTTAACAAAGTCAAATGTAGATTTACTTTGGGAAGTAGTAATTGATGATGATTTATTTAAAAATAAGCCAAAAGAAATAATCACACAAATTGGTAATATTTTTACTCAAAATTTAAGAGGATTTAATGAAGCTGAAAAAAATCATTCAAATAATTTAATGTCTATGAATAAAAAATTTATTAGTTTAATAATGAATCATGCTAGTAATATTATAAAC
>Ga0214247_1001247_pt1 | contig 11564 bp, 10 predicted proteins | sample TroBogypolimnion_18_FD_153085 | JGI IMG/M metagenome (GOLD analysis project Ga0214247, IMG submission 153085) | Freshwater microbial communities from Trout Bog Lake, WI - 03JUN2009 hypolimnion | ecosystem: Environmental > Aquatic > Freshwater > Lake > Hypolimnion/Profundal zone ... | reverse complement strand
CGTCGTTTGCAGTTATTACATTCCCATTGATTTACGAGATAACGGGTCCTCGGTATGCCCTTGATGCTTTGTAATCCACGTCGAAACCATGTCGACCCCAGATTTCTTGCATTGGTAGGACCATTTTAATGCGGTCAGCCAAAAATTGCAGGATATCTTTAAAGTTCGCTTTATGCCTTATTGGGAAAAATAATGTTTAGTAATTCGAGGGGGTGTTTGACAATAAAATCTGCACCCCATGCCTCAGGAGGCTCTTCGCAGCCACAATAGCCATAAGCAGCAGCTACTGTTTGCATTCCTGCGGCTTTACCCGCAACAATATCCCGAATGTCATCGCCTATATAAAGGGATCTTAAGGGATCCACCTTGGCGATCTTGGCAGCATGCAAAATAGGTTCGGGATGAGGCTTGGAGTAAGGGGTGGTATCACCTGAAACTGTGGATGCTGATCTTTGTCGCAAGCCCATTAGATCGGTCAATGGATTGGTGAATCGCTCACTTTTGTTGGTAATAATTCCCCAGGGGAGTTTTGCATCATCCAATTGATTAAGTAAATGCTCGATACCTTCAAATAAGCTACTGTTTACTAATAAGGTTTTTTCATAGTTAATGAAGAATTCATCGCGTAGGGGTATGAAACTGGGATGATCAGTATCAATTCCAAATGCGCCAACAATAAGGCCTCTCGCTCCAGCAGAGGCGCAAGGTCGTAAAACTTCATAGGGCTTGGGTGCAAGGTTATGGGCAATAAGCAGCTGATTAGTGGCTGCCACTAGGTCGGGGGCGGTATCGGCTAATGTGCCATCTAGGTCAAAAAAAACGCCACTATAGGGACTTAAAGAGACCTCAATGCTCATTTACGTACGGCGATCATGTAATTAACGCCCATATCATCGCCAAGACTGTAAACCTGCGTCAGGGGGTTGTAGACCATTCCCTTTATGCCAATCAGCTCTAAAGCTGCTTCACGGGTAAATGCGACTAGTTCGGATGGCTTAATAAATTTAGTGTACTCATGAGTGCCTTTGGGCAAGAGTCTGAGGATGTATTCGGCGCCAATAATAGCAAATAGATAGGACTTAGGACTGCGATTTAAAGTGCTAAAAAAGATTGTGCCACCAGGTTTACAGAGCTTTGCGCAGGCTTGGACTACTGAGGCTGGATTGGGAACATGCTCCAGCATTTCCATGCAAGTAACTACGTCATATTGTTCAGGCTCTTGCTCTGCCAATGCCTCTGCAGAAATTGATCGGTAATTAAGGATGACCCCGACCTCTAAGGCATGGAGTTCGGCAACTTTCAAGGCTTTATCAGATAAGTCGATACCGGTGGTGATCGCGCCCGATTGTGCGATGGATTCAGCCAAGATGCCACCGCCACAACCAATATCCAGCACCTTTTTGCCCTCTAGGCCAATAAAGGACTTGATCCAATCGAGGCGCAGGGGATTAATGGCGTGAAGTGGCTTGAATTCACTATTAATATCCCACCAGCGATGGGCTAGAGCGCTAAATTTAGCAATTTCAGACTGGTCAACATTCATATAGATTGAGGCGAGATAACTACTTTAGGATGAATAAACTACGAATATAGCGGAAATAAAAAAGCCCGGCATAACCGGGCTTTTTTAAGAGTAAAGCGAATTACTTAACAGCAGCTGTACCAACAACTTCGATGTCGGTGCGGCGGTTTTTAGCGCGGCCTTCAGCAGTTGCGTTGCTTGCAACTGGATTGCTCTTGCCTTTTGATTCTGTGTAAATGCGGCTACCGTCAACACCTTTGCTTACTAAGTAAGCTTTAACGGACTGAGCACGACGCTGGCCAAGAGCCATGTTGTATGCATCAGTACCAACGCTATCGGTATTACCAACAGCAATAATTACTTCCAACTTGATCTTGTTCAAATCAGCAGCGATCTTGTCCAATGTAGCTTTGCCTTCTGGCTTCAATGTAGCTTTGTCGAAGTCATAAAGTGTGTCAGCTTGCAAAGTGATTTTGCTTTGGCTAATGCTAGGAGCAGCAGCTTTTGGGCCAATCCAACCATCACAACCAGGAGCTGCAGTAGCAGGAGTCCAGTTGTTATCACGCCAGCACAATGTGCCGTCGCCGTTTTTCCAGTTCAGGGCGCCATCGCCGTTTTGCCAGTTATCAGAAGCCATTGCTGCAGATGCAGAAACAGTAATCACAGAAGCGATCAACACTTTTAGGGTTTTGTTCATTTTTAGTCCTCAAAAATCTCTTTTTTAATTAAAGTCAAACTTAAATGTAATTCGCCCTACCTTGAAGCAAAATACCGCAAAGCGACACATCTCAATTTCGTACAAACTGTCAGAATCTTAGCATAGGGGCTATCAGTCATCAAAATGATATTATTTCTAAATGGAACAAGCCGCTAAAGAAACACTACCAATATCCCTAGAAGACGAAATGCGACGGTCCTATTTGGACTATGCGATGAGCGTCATTGTCGGCAGAGCCCTGCCAGACGTACGTGACGGACTCAAACCCGTCCATCGCCGAGTCTTATTTGCGATGTATGAATTAAACAACGATTGGAACCGAGCTTACAAAAAATCTGCCCGTATAGTTGGCGATGTGATTGGTAAATACCATCCGCATGGTGATTCTGCGGTGTATGACACGATTGTTCGGATGGCCCAAGACTTCTCACTTCGCTACATGTTGATCGATGGACAGGGCAACTTTGGCTCTGTTGATGGCGATAATGCTGCTGCGATGCGATATACCGAGATCCGCCTGCGCAAGATTGCCCACGAACTTTTGGCTGATTTAGACAAGGAAACTGTTGATTTCGGGCCAAACTATGACGGTAGTGAGCAAGAGCCCCTAATTCTTCCTGCAAAAGTGCCTAATTTGCTAATTAATGGCAGTTCAGGCATTGCCGTGGGTATGGCTACCAACATTCCTCCCCATAACTTGGATGAAGTGATTGCGGCCTGTTTGCACGTGCTGCACAACCCAGACTGCACGATCGATGAGCTTATTGAGATCGTTCCAGCGCCTGACTTCCCTACGGCCGGCATCATTTATGGCGTCCAAGGCGTGCGTGAAGGTTATCGCACTGGGCGCGGTCGAGTCGTGATGCGTGCCAAAACCCATTTCGAGGATCTTGACAAGGGTTCGCGTCAATCGATCATCGTCGATGAGTTGCCGTACCAAGTTAATAAAAAGAACTTGCTAGAGCGCATTGCTGAGCTGGTTAATGAGAAAAAAGTAGAAGGCATTTCTGATTTACGTGATGAGTCCGACAAGTCGGGTATGCGCGTGGTAATTGAGCTCAAGCGCGGTGAGGTGCCAGAGGTTGTTTTAAATAATTTGTACAAGAGCACTCAGCTACAAGATAACTTTGGTATGAATATGGTGGCCTTGGTGGATAACCAGCCACGACTTTTGAATTTGAAGCAAATGCTTGAGTATTTTTTGCAGCATCGCCGTGAAGTTGTTACACGCCGTACGATTTTTGAATTGCGCAAAGCGCGCGAGCGCGGTCATGTATTAGAGGGATTAGCTGTTGCCTTAGCAAATATTGACGAGTTTATTGCGACCATTAAAGCCGCAGCCAATCCAGTGATTGCTAAGCAAGAATTAATGGGCAAGGCATGGGATTCTTCTATGGTTCGTGAAATGTTGGCGCGTGCTGAGACTGATACTCCAGGCGGTCGCAATGCATATCGTCCCGAGGGTTTATTGCCTGAGTATGGGATGCAAACCACTGGCCTATATCGACTGTCCGATAGTCAGGCTCAAGAAATTTTGCAAATGCGTTTGCAGCGCTTGACTGGTCTTGAGCAGGATAAAATTGTGAGCGAGTACAAGGTGGTGATGTCAGAGATTTCTGATTTACTCGACTTGCTCTCAAAACCAGAGCGTGTAACACAAGTGATTGAAAGCGAGCTTAAAGAAGTTCAAGCTGAGTTTGGTATTGCTGGTGGTGATAGCGGTCGTCGTTCATTCATTGAAATGAATGCGACAGAGTTATTTACTGAAGATTTAATTACTCCGCAAGATATGGTTGTCACGCTATCCAATACTGGCTATATGAAGAGCCAGCCGTTGAGTGAATACCGTGCCCAAAAACGTGGTGGTCGTGGTAAACAAGCTGCCGCAACTAAGAATGAAGATTGGATCGAAACTTTATTCGTTGCCAATACGCATGACATTATTCTTTGCTTCTCCGATCGTGGTCGCATGTATTGGCTCAAAGTATGGGAAGTGCCACAAGGTAGCCGCAATGCACGTGGCAAACCGATTGTGAATATGTTTCCATTGATTGAGGGCGAAAAGATTACGGTGATTCTCCCTATTAAAGGGTACCAAGACGATCACTTCGTCTTCATGGCAACGAGCCTGGGTACAGTGAAGAAAACCCGTTTATCGGATTTCTCTAACCCACGTAAGGCTGGAATTATTGCGGTCGATTTGAACGAGAATGATTTCTTAGTTGGCGCGGCGATTACCGACGGCAAGCATGACGTAATGTTGTTTTCCGATGCTGGTAAAGCAGTGCGCTTTGACGAAAATGATGTTCGTCCAATGGGGCGCACCGCACGTGGTGTGCGTGGTATGAACTTGGGCGAAGGACACCAAGTAATCGCAATGTTAGTTGCCGTCGCTGAGATTGAAGGATCTGAGGCTATCACCGTTGATGCCGAAGGCGCCACTATTCCGAGTAGCGTGCTTACTGCAACTGAAAATGGTTTTGGCAAGCGCACCCCCATCACTGAATACACTCGTCATGGTCGTGGCACTAAAGGGATGATTGCTATCCAGACTTCAGAGCGGAACGGTAAAGTTGTCGCGGCAGCTTTAGTCTCGCCAGAAGATCAAATCATGTTGATCACTACAGGCGGCATCTTGGTGCGTACACGTGTTTCTGAAATTCGGGAAATGGGTCGCGCAACTCAAGGCGTCACTTTGATCAACGTAGATGAGGGCACGCGCTTATCTGGTTTACAGCGGATTGCTGAAAGTGACACTGATGATGACAATGATCTTGAGGATGGAGAAGAGGTTGATGTTGCTGCTAACCCAGTTGCTGACTCCAATACTGATGAAGCTGGTGATGCCTAAGTTGGCATCTGCTCAAGGTTAATTGATTCATCATGACGTTTGACCGCCGCATTTTTAATTTCGCTGCGGGGCCTGCTACCGTACCTGAAGAGGTATTAAAGCAGGCCGCCGACGAACTGCTTAATTGGCAAGGACTTGGCGCTAGCGTGATGGAAGTCAGTCATCGAGGTAAAGAGTTCATGGCTCTTTATGAGGAAGTCTTGCAAGATTTGCGTACCTTAATGCATATTCCAGATTCCTATGCGATCCTATTGCTACAAGGTGGTGGGCTTGGACAAAATGCAGCTATTCCAATGAATCTAATGTCCTTAGGAAAGAATGGACCTAAGGCAGACTTTTTAGTGACTGGCATCTGGTCGGAAAAATCCTTTAAAGAGGCAGAAAAATATGGAGTAGCCCATTTGGTTGCCTCATCTGCCGAAGAAAAATTTAATACCATTCCACCTCGCTCAACCTGGCAACTCTCTGATGATGCTGCTTATGTGCATTACTGTGCGAATGAAACTATTGGGGGTGTAGAGTTTCCAAATGTGCCCAATGTGGGTTCAGTACCGTTGGTGGCAGATATTTCCAGCAATATTCTTTCAAGGGAAATAGATGTCACAAAATGTGGTGTTTGGTATGGTGGCGCGCAAAAAAATATTGGGCCTTCTGGTGTAACGATTGTGATTGTGCGCAAAGATTTATTGGGTCACAGCATGAAGATTACCCCATCGATATGGGATTGGGAAAAGCAATCGACTAATCAATCGATGTTAAATACCCCGCCAACCTTTGCTATCTATATGGCTGGCTTAGGATTTAAGTGGTTGATCAAACAAGGCGGAGTGAAGGCGATTGAAAAGCGTAACCAAGAAAAAGCCGACTTACTCTACCAATTTTTAGACCAAAGTAGCCTGTATGAGAATCGCGTCACAAAAGCATACCGTTCAAGGATGAATGTGACCTTCTTTTTAAAAGATGAGAGCCTCAATTCGGGATTTCTTGCACAGTCAAATGCGGCTGGTTTGGTAGCTTTACGCGGCCATAAGGCTGCGGGGGGTATGCGCGCAAGTATCTATAACGCTATGCCCTTGGAGGGCGTTCAGGCCTTAATTGAATTCATGCGTGATTTTGAAAGGCGGGCTTAATGAGTACCGAAGAACAGCGCCTGGCGCCCATACGCGACAAGATTGATGCATTAGATGCGCAGATATTGGACTTGCTTACAGCGCGTGCACAAGCAGCTCAGGAGGTGGGTCATATCAAGGGTGGCTTTTCTTCGCCAGTGTTTAGGCCTGAACGTGAGCGGCAAGTGGTTGAGCGGCTTCAGAAAATAAATAAGGGGCCTTTATTGCCTGATGGTATCGCAGCTATTTGGCGTGAAGTGATGTCTGCTTGCAGAGCGCTTGAGGCACGTCAAACGATTGCATACCTTGGGCCTGTCGGTACATTTTCTGAGCAGGCGGCGCAAACTTATTTTGGGCATTCCATCGCCGGTTTGTCCTGCAATAGTATTGATGAGGTATTTAAAGCGGTAGAAAAAGGCGCTGCTCAATATGGCGTTGTGCCCGTCGAAAACTCGAGTGAAGGCGCTATTTCTCGTACATTAGATTTACTGTTAGATTCACCGCTACACATTAGCGGTGAAGTGGTACTTCCCATCCGCCATCATTTGCTGACGAAGAATGGGAGTCTGGATGGGGTCACTACAGTTTGCGCTCATGCACAAGCCTTAGCCCAATGCCAGCAGTGGTTAAGTGAGCATGCTCCTCAGCTAAAGCGCCAGGCAGTTAGCAGTAATGCTGAAGCCGCACGTATGGCTGCAAGCGATTCTAGCCTTGCAGCAATTGCGGGTGATCCTGCTCAGGTGGCTTATGGTTTGCAGGCTGCTGCTTCGCAAATTCAAGATGATCCTCATAATCGGACTCGCTTTGTTGTGATTGGAAGTTACCAATGCCAGGCGACTGGGCATGATCAAACCTCTTTAGTGCTGTCAGTAGACAATCAACCAGGGGCAGTGCATCGTCTATTAGAACCCTTGGCTAAGCACGGCGTTTCAATGAATCGTTTTGAATCACGTCCTGCTCGTAAAGGCACTTGGGAGTACCACTTTTATATTGATGTTGCCGGACATGCTGAAGATGCAAAAGTTGCAAAAGCTTTAGAGGAATTAAAAACAGCAGCCGCTTTTTATAAAAACTTGGGCTCTTACCCACACTCAGCTATTTAATCGACAAGTACATTCTCATGACTTCTAAGTTGGGTTTAAAACATGTTCAGGCAATCGCACCATATGTAGGTGGACGACCCATTGGTGATGTGGCTCGTGAGTATGGTCTAGATGAAAGTAAGATTGTCAAACTAGCTTCCAATGAAAATCCATTAGGCATGCCTAAGTCGGCTCAAGAAGCGATGCTTAAGGCATCAAGCGATCTTGGGCGCTACCCAGACTCCAACGGGTTTGAGTTAAAGAAAGTCTTATCTGAGCGTTTAGGTGTGCCGACCGATTGGATTACTTTAGGTAACGGCAGTAACGATATTCTGGAGCTATCAGCACGTGCTGTGGCTCAGCTTGGTGACGATATTATTTTCTCGCGCCATGCCTTTGCTGTTTATCCCCTAGCCTCCCAAGCTGTTGGAGCAAGAGCTGTCGAGGTTGCGCCTACCGATATTTATGGCCACGATTTATCCGCGATGCTTGATGCAATAGTTGCCTCGGGGGATAGAGCAAAGCTGGTCTTTGTTGCCAATCCAAATAATCCAACCGGTAGCTATTTAACTGCTAAAGAAATTGAAGATTTCTTAGTCGCAGTACCGCCCCATGTGGTGGTGGTACTTGATGAAGCGTATAACGAATATCTCACCCCAGAGCAGCGCTATGATGCGATCGCATGGGTTAAGCGTTTTCCCAATGTCATTTTGTCACGGAGTTTTTCTAAAGCATATGGTTTAGCTGGTTTACGAATTGGCTACGGGGTAGCTCAACCGGCCTTAACGGATTTACTTAATCGGATACGCCAGCCATTTAATGTCAATAGTCTTGCACAAGCAGCCGCAATTGCTGCCTTTCAGGATTTTGAATTTTTACAGCAAGGCTATGAACTCAATCGTGCTGGTTTCGCGCAGCTTACGCAGGCATTTGATGAGCTTGGACTTACTTATTTATCCTCAGCTGGTAACTTTGTATTGGTTAAGGTGGGTGATGATGATGATGCAGGCGCGCAAATGAACTTGTCTTTGCTTAAGCGAGGCATCATCGTTCGCCCCGTCGGAAACTATGGCTTGCCACAGTGGTTACGAATTTCGATTGGCTTGCCTGAAGAGAATGCAATTTTCATTAATGCTTTACGTGAAATTTTGTCAGCTGCAAAATGACCATTATTAATCCAGTAAGTAATTACGGTACCGTCACCATTGTTGGTGTTGGTTTGATTGGCGCATCCTTAGGTTTAGCCCTTAAGCAAGCAGGTGTGGTGAATAAAGTATGGGGAGTAGGTCGTAGCAAAGAGAATCTAAATCATGCAATCCAGATAGGTGCGATTGATGAGGTAGTTGACTTAACTGAGGCCGCTAAGCAATCGGATGTGATTGTGCTGTGCGTACCAGTTGCGCAGATGCGATCCGCTTTTGAAATAATGGAGCCATATCTCCAATCTAAAACAATGCTGACGGATGCTGGTAGCACCAAGGGCGATGTAATTCTTGCCGCCAAGGAAGTATTAGGTAAAAAAGCGTGTCAGTTTGTTCCAGCACATCCAATCGCTGGTGGTGCGCAACATGGTGCTAGCGCTGCTAAGGCTGATTTATTTCAGGGGAAGCAAACAATTCTTTGTCCATTACAAGAAAATTCTCCGCAAGACACCGATTTAATTGAAGGCTTTTGGCAATCTGTTGGTGCAGTTGTAAAAAAATTATCTTGTGTTCAGCATGATGCAATTTATGCAGCCGTATCCCATTTGCCCCATATTCTCTCCTATGCATTAATGGTGAGCGTCATTAATTCTGAAGATGCTGACCAGAAGTTAGATCACGCTGGTATTGGCTTTAAAGATTTCACACGCATTGCGGCATCCAGTCCAGAGATGTGGCGCGATATTTGCCTTGGTAATCGAAGTTCTATTTTGAAAGAACTAGACCAGTACCTTGCAATTACTCAGCATATGCGTAATTTAATTGCAGAAAATAATGGTGCAGGTCTTGAAAAATTATTTAAAAAGGCTAGTCAAGCTCGTCAAGATATGGATGTGATTTGATGGTTGATTTGGCTAGCATCGAGATTGGTCCATTGACTCGAGCTCAAGGCTCAATTGTTTTACCTGGATCTAAAAGTATCTCTAATCGAGCCTTGTTGCTCGCTGGACTTTCTTCGGGGCAAACTACGCTCGTCAATTTACTGGATGCCGATGACACTCAAGTCATGCGAAATGCTTTGCGTACATTGGGGCTATCGGTTGTTGATCAGGCGAATAAGGTTTGTGTTGTGAATGGTTGTGGCGGGGAATTCCCGGTACGCGACGCTGATCTTTTTATGGGGAATGCAGGTACCGCTATTCGCCCTTTGACTGCTGCATTAGCAATGCAGGGTGGCAGCTACCGTTTATCTGGTGTGACTCGTATGCATGAGCGTCCCATTCGCGATCTAGTGGACGGGCTACGTCAAGTTGGCGCTGATATTACTTATGAACTACAAGAGGGTTATCCACCAATCAAGATTTCTGTTGCGGATATTCAAATTAAAGATGTAGTGAAGGTCCGTGGCGATGTTTCAAGTCAGTTTCTGACTGCTCTTTTGATGGCGCTGCCTTTGGTAGCTAAGGAGCCAGTGCGTATCGAAGTGCTTGGTGAATTAATATCTCGTCCTTATATTGAAATTACGCTTAAGCTGATGGCGCGTTTTGGCATCCATGTGACCCATCCTGATGCGCAGTCTTTTATTATTCCAGCAAAGACTACAGGGGCGGTCTATCAAAGCCCTGGCAAGCTATTCGTGGAGGGTGACGCATCCTCGGCTTCTTATTTTTTAGCTTTAGGTGCCATCGGCAAAGGTCCAGTTCGTGTCTTGGGTGTTGGTGGCGAAAGTATCCAAGGCGATGTTGCCTTTGCTGATGCCCTTGCCTTGATGGGGGCAAATATTTCATCGGGTGACGATTGGATTGAGGTCGCAGGCATTAAAAATGCGGGTGGCAAACTCCAGGGCATCACAATTGATTGCACTGAGATTCCAGACGCCGCAATGACCTTGGCTGTAGTGGCTTTATTTGCAGAGGGAAAAACCCGTTTGAATAATATTGCTAGCTGGCGAGTCAAGGAGACGGATCGCATTTCAGCAATGACCAAAGAGTTAAGAAAAGTAGGGGCGATCGTTGAAGAGGGTGCCGACTATATCGTGGTTCAAGCCCCAGCGAACTTGGCCGATTGGCGCTCACCTTCCGAGGGAATTGGTACTTATGATGATCATCGGATGGCAATGTGCTTCTCCCTTGCTGCTTTCGGGCCAAACCGACTAAAGATCAATGATCCCGATTGCGTTGCTAAGACCTTCCCAACATATTTCTCAGAATTTGCAACGGTTGTCTCTTAAATTCAAAATTGGATGAATTTACCTCCTGTTATCGCGATTGATGGGCCAACTGCCTCTGGTAAGGGGACGGTTGCCTCATTGGTGGCTGAAAAGTTAGGGTTTCATTACTTAGATAGTGGAGCGCTTTATCGTTTAGTAGCTTTAGCGAGTCAAAAACAAGTCGTTGACGTGAACAATGGATCAGAATTGGGTGTTTTAGCTCAAAAACTGCAGATTTCCTTTAAAAACGGTGTTATTTTGCTCAATTCGGAAGATGTCACCGAGGCTATTCGTACTGAAGCAATTGGTCTACGGGCATCTGCAATTGCGGTTCATCCAGAGGTTCGTCGCGCCTTAGTAAGTGTGCAGCATGGTTTTCGCAGGCCTCCTGGATTAGTGGCTGATGGCCGAGATATGGCTAGCGTGATATTTCCTGATGCTGTACTGAAGGTTTTCTTAACTGCAACTGCGGTTGCTAGGGCGGAGCGTCGGTATAAGCAGTTGATCGCTAAGGGAATTTCTGCTAAACTAGCCGACTTGTTGCAAGATTTGCAAGAGCGCGATGCCAGAGATAGTAGTCGAGGTGCCGCACCCTTGTTAGTTGCAGAAGGAGCGCAAGTGCTAGAAACATCGGAATTATCGATAGATCAAGCGGTTGAGACGGTCATAGATTGGTATCAGTCTAAGATTTCTTAAAATTGCGTAAGTTGTTGAAGTAAGCAGTAGCAATACTGTGGCAGTTGTTTTGGTGTCTTAAGAAGCTCTACAACGCGATGATCAAATTTAGCGTGTTTCTTAAGGCTTTTATAACCTAACCCGTCGGGCCTTCTGGCGGCACAAAGTGAATATACATGTCTGAATCATTTGCAGAATTATTTGAAGAATCATTAACCCGATCGAATATGAAGACCGGCCAAGTTATTTCGGCTGA
>Ga0214247_1001242_pt1 | contig 11605 bp, 11 predicted proteins | sample TroBogypolimnion_18_FD_153085 | JGI IMG/M metagenome (GOLD analysis project Ga0214247, IMG submission 153085) | Freshwater microbial communities from Trout Bog Lake, WI - 03JUN2009 hypolimnion | ecosystem: Environmental > Aquatic > Freshwater > Lake > Hypolimnion/Profundal zone ... | reverse complement strand
GCTTCTTGCTTTGGGTTTTACCCAAGTCTGGGTTGAGTCAATAGAGAGTGTTGCAGGTAAGTTGCTTGATAATAAATATAATCAATATTTTGATTTATCTTTCATACCTCTGCCCAAAGTAGAAATGGTCTTAAGGAAATTAATTAAGGCATTTCTTCTACTAGCTCACCCTAAGCATTGGAGCTACTTCATATACTCATTTAAAGGTAACCAAATCAAATCAGAGGTGAGTTTACTTAAGCAAGTGATACGATTTTTTGGTGTGGGAATGAACATCTATATACTTTCTCACTCAGCGGGTGGAAGAGCTGCGTCTTTATTAGCCTCTGAACTTAGCGTAAAAAAATTAATATGTTTTGGCTATCCATTCAAGCATCCAGAAGAGCAAGAAGACCAAACAAGAACAATTGTTCTAGAGAGTATTCGAAAGCCATTCCTAATTTTCCAAGGACTTTGGGATGAATATGGTGGAAAGGAAGTACCTACCAAGTATAATTTATCGCCTTTTATCTCTTTTTCATTCATCAATACTAATCATGAATATGAGGGGTTAGCAAAGAATGAATGGGTAGGCATCAGCAACCAAATAATGGCTTTTATAAAAAACTAAAAACACTCTAAAGCTGTCGCTGAGAACCTTCACTACCGACCCTATATAGTCATTCAGTCCTGTTTTCAGCGATACTAATCACAACTGGCAGGTAGCTGTCAGTGAAGACAGGACATGCACCTGCGGATTACGAATATTCGACCCTAACACTCGATGTTTTCCGCTTTGGCTTCGAGTCCACAGGTGCGCTTGGGTTCACTAACGAATACTCAGGGCTCGCCGCACAATCGGCTCACTATATTGGCTTCGCAGAACCCAGCATGCATGTCCATATCCATAATCTACCACTATTGGAGATAATGATGAAGACACATTCAACACGTTCTTTTAGTGCTTATGTTGGCATCGACTGGGCTGACAAAAAACATGATTTCTGCATTCAGGCCGCGGATCAAGAGCAGCGGGAATTTGGTACCTTTGATCACACGCCAGAAGCCATTTCACTATGGGCAAATGCATTGCATGATCGGTTTGGCGGACACATAGCAATCTGCCTGGAGTTATCTAAAGGGCCATTGGTCTATGCGCTCCAGCGATGTCAATTTCTGGAAATATTTCCAGTACACCCATCTACACTCGCCAAATACCGGGAAGCCTTCGTCCCCAGCCGTGCCAAAGACGATCCGACCGATGCTGAAATAGCACTGGAGATATTACTTCGCCACCCAGACAAGCTTGACCCCATCCAGTTGCAAAGTGAGCCTATGCGCATCTTGTCCAGACTGGTAGAAGAGCGACGTAGCTTAGTGAATGACGTGATAGGCATCACCAACCGTTTAACCAACGCACTTAAGCAATACTATCCACAGGCATTGGACTGGTTCGAGCATAAAGATACCTTGATATTCTGTGACTTTCTAAGCCGATGGCCAACCCTTAAGCAAGTTAAACTGGCTAGGCAATCAACGCTTGAATCATTCTTCCACCAGCACAATGTGCGTCGTGCACATCTCATAGAAAGACGCATACAAGGCATACGATCTGCAACGGCACTGACAGAAGATGAAGCCGTGATTCGTCCCTATCAGATGGTTGTACAGGCGATGGTGGAGCAATTGCGCGCACTATTGCAAGCCATCGACCATTTTGATAATGAAATTGATAAAGTGGCTAAAGGCTTACCAGACTACGAACTGTTTGCAGCTTTACCTGGTGCAGGGCATATTCTAGCGCCTAGACTGTTGGTTGCTTTTGGTGAGGATCGTGATCGATATGCCAATGCGTCGCAGATCCAAAGATATTCTGGCGTAGCGCCAGTGCTTGAGCGCAGCGGCAACAAGTGTTGGGTTCATTGGCGTATTGCATGCCCTACCTTTTTAAGACAAACCTTTGTGGAATGGGCTGGCTCCACTATTCCCAGATCATTTTGGGCTGGCGCTTACTATCAGCAACAGCGTAACAAAGGCAGTTCTCATCGTGTTGCTGTTAGAGCATTGGCTTTTAAGTGGATAAGAATTCTTTACCGTTGCTGGGAATCAAGGACACCTTATGACGAGTCTATTTACTTAAAATCGCTAAGACGCAGAGGTTCGCCTTTACTAGAAAATATATCGGCGAATGTAAAAATGACTTGACGGAGTGCCTCAGGGCGCGAAGCGGACGGTCATGACGGTCTGAACAATTAAAGTTGATCACTAATTTTAGCTAAAAAAAAGCCTACTCATTTCTGAATAGGCTGTTTATTCTGTAAAGCAGATTACTTGTTCATTACGTACATTGTAACTTCAAAGCCAAAACGCATTTCTGTAGCAGCTGGTGTAGTCCACATAATAATTCTCCAAAGTCTTTAACTGGTTGAACAGACAACATGTCTTGTCATATGAACTCATTATGAACCCACTCAAAAACTTAGCACTATCGCTGTTCATGAATGGCGGCTAAGCATAATCATGAAAGACAAATACCATGGTTACACCTCAGCACCGCAATTTAAGCCTCAAGCAGACATTGGATTTCTTCACTTCCGACCCAAAGCGACCGTAGACCATATTAATTAGATTGCTTTAAAGCAGACGCTCTAATTAAGGAATTTAGAATGTGAGACTGCAATTGAAAACGGCCTCTAAGGTTTATGCCCTAGAAGCCGTTTGTATGTTGGTGGCCCCCCTGTGAGTCGAACACAGCACCAACGGATTATGAGTCCGCTGCTCTAACCAAGCATGAGCTAGGGGGCCGAAACCTTTAAATCAATCCTAGATTAATACGATTAATCTTGACCTGTTTCCAAGAAGCTACGTAAGCGTTCTGATCGCGTTGGATGGCGTAATTTACGCAATGCCTTAGCCTCGATTTGACGGATACGTTCTCGCGTGACATCAAATTGCTTACCAACTTCTTCTAATGTATGGTCAGTATTCATTTCAATACCAAATCTCATGCGTAAGACTTTTGCTTCACGTGGTGTTAATGACTCTAACACTTCGCTCGTTGCATCACGCAAGCTGGCATAGACGGCAGCGTCAATAGGTGCAAGCGTTGTACTGTCCTCAATAAAGTCACCTAAATGTGAATCTTCATCATCACCAATTGGCGTTTCCATGGAGATTGGCTCTTTACTTATTTTCAAGATTTTACGTATCTTATCTTCTGGCATTTCCATTTTCTCAGCCAGTAATGCTGGGTCCGGCTCAACACCAGTTTCTTGGAGAATTTGACGGCTAATACGATTCATTTTGTTAATCGTTTCAATCATATGTACTGGAATACGAATCGTACGTGCCTGATCTGCAATAGAGCGGGTAATGGCCTGACGAATCCACCAAGTAGCGTAAGTTGAAAACTTGAAACCACGGCGATATTCAAATTTATCCACCGCTTTCATCAACCCAATATTACCTTCTTGAATCAAATCTAAGAATTGTAAACCGCGATTGGTGTATTTTTTAGCAATTGAAATCACCAAACGCAAGTTAGCTTCAATCATTTCACGTTTAGCACGACGTGCACGAGCTTCACCTGTGGTCATTTGCTTGTTGATTTCTTTAAGCTCTTTAATTGGCAAACCAACTCTAGCCTCTAAATCAATCAAACGCTGCTGTTGATCTAGCACTGAATGGTTATAGCGAATTAATTTTGCGATATAAGGTTTGTCCGCCTTTAACTCTTCCGCCAACCAGTTCAAGTTACTTTCGTTACCTGGGAAAGATTTAATAAAGTGCAGGCGTGGCATACCGGACTTTTCTACACAAAAATCTAATACCTTACGTTCGTGACCACGCACAGTTTCAACTAATTCGCGTACCTGATCGCACAATCCTTCAACTTGCTTTGGAGAAAAACGGAATACAGTAAGCTCAAGTAATATCTCAGCCAGCAATGCTTGATACTCTGGATCTTGTGACCCACTGGCAGCTAAAATAACTGTCATTTTTTCATGGGCAATACGCACCACAGCAAATCGTTTAAGAACTTCTTCTTTAAGTTTAGCTAAGGCTTCAGCAGAAATAGCAGCAGCTTTGGCACCATCTTCATCGCTATCTTCTTCTTCCTCTTCTTCCTCGTCAGCCTCATCTTCAGCAGCAGCCTCAGCTGGCATGGCGTCATCTAGGCCTACATCAGCATCAATTAAACCATCCACCAAGTCATCAACACTTAATTCATCTTTTTCAACTTTATCAATCATCGCCAACAGAGCGGCAATCGTGGTTGGGCAAGCAGCAATCGCCTGCACCATATGTTTTAGGCCATCTTCAATGCGGCGCGCAATTTCAATTTCACTTTCACGTGTCAGCAAATCAACTGTACCCATCTCACGCATATACATACGCACAGGGTCAGTAGTACGGCCAAAATCTGAATCCACAGTCGCTAATGCTTGCTCTGCTTCTGCAACTGCATCATCATCCGTAACAGCTGGTGGAGAGTCCGACATCAACAATACTTCAGCATCAGGGGCTTCTTCGTACACCTGGATGCCCATATCGTTAATCATGCCGATGATGCCATCTATTTGCTCTGACCCTTGCACATCATCTGGCAAGTGATCATTAATCTCCGCGTAGGTTAAATAGCCGCGCTCTTTACCCAATATAATTAGGGTTTTTAAGCGGGTGCGGCGTTCCTCAGCATTAGCTTCTTGAAGCTCTGGGCTAACAATCTCCAGATTCTTTTTTTCAGCTAATTGATCGCTTTTCTTTGGTCTTGCCATGGCGTACCTCTAAATTTTGCAATTACTAGATTTAAAAATAGTGCTTAAACCCAGTGAATATTATTTCAATGTAACCCTTGATTATAACAGAATTAAGCTCTTTTTTGACTCGGCTTATTGCCTAAACTTTTAAGCAACAATCTCTCGTTTTCTGTCAACGCACTTAAGGGTTTTTCACTCACCTGCGCCAGCAATATATCCTCAATTTTTTGCGCATATGCATCCTGCAGTTGATTGCGTGCGCCTGAAATCTCTAAGGAAAAATCAATCGTATCATCAAGCACATTTAGCTCGCGCGCCAGTTCTGATAGCACCTTCTCATCGACCTTATGTTCAAGCTCACGCATAATCACTACCGGCTTAGAGTGAGGGTGATGTAAGCAAATTTCAATAGTCTGTTGTAACAATATATCTTCATCCGCATTACCAAGTGCCCAAGCAAGATCATTTTTATTTGCCAATGCAGGTTGCATTAGCAACATCAAACAAAAGCGTTTTTGCAACGACAAGGTTGTGCGCGTAAGCTTTGGTTTAGCCTGAACTGGCGCTTTATTAAGATTTGGAAGCTTCAGTAAACTTTGCATCTCATCTATGGAAAGTTGCGCCAATTCAGCTACCTTTTTGCGCAAGAACATGGCACTTCGAGGAGCATTGATTTGCTGCAAAATTGGTTCAGCTTCGTTTAAAAAGCGCACGCGGTCCTCTTGACTTTGCAAAGCATTATTTTCACTTAAGTGCTTTAAAATATACTGCGACAATGGCATTGCCATTTTGATTTCAGCTTCAAATTTCTCCTTGCCGAATTCACGCACATAAGAATCTGGATCATGCTCTTTAGGCAAAAATAAGAATGAAAGCTTCAGACTGTCGGTCAGCGCTGGCAACGCGTTCATTGCCGCGCGCCAAGCAGCGCTCAGGCCCGCCTTATCGCCATCAAAACAAAATACAACCTCGTCCGCTTGGCGCATTAATTTGGTAATGTGATAAGGGGTAGTTGCCGTCCCCAGCGCAGCCACAGCATATTCAATACCGTACTGAGCAAGCGCTACCACATCCATATACCCCTCAACTACCAAAGCACGCCCAGCGTCGCGTATTGCACGTCGCGCCAAGAATAGGCCGTAAAGTTCATGACCTTTTTGAAACACTGGTGTTTCTGGAGAGTTGTAATACTTAGGCGTATCCTCTGGGTTAATCACGCGGCCGCCAAAACCGATTACCTGACCCTTTTGATCATGGATTGGGAACATAATGCGGTCACGAAACCTGTCGTACCGATGGCCTTGCTCATTTTCAACAACTAAGCCAGCTACACTTAGCGCTTCATTATCATATTGAGGAAATGCAGCCTTTAAATTTTGCCATCCAGCGGGCGCGTACCCGATCTGAAATTTTGCTGCCACAACCCCGCTAAGGCCTCTTGCTTTTAGATAATCAATTGCACGAGGCGATTTTTTAAGTTCTGCTTTATAAAAATTAGCGGCTTGCTGAAGCGATTCTTGCAATCCAATCACAACTTTTTGAGCTGGTTGGTTAGTGGCTCTTTCCTCTTGCGGCACTGTCATGCCAGCCATTCTAGCTAACTCTTGAATAGCCTCAACGAAACTTAAGCCTTGATATTCCATAACAAAGCCAATAGCGGTGCCATGCGCACCGCAACCAAAACAATGGTAAAACTGCTTTGTTGGACTTACGGTAAAGCTAGGGGATTTTTCATTATGAAACGGACAACAGGCAGAGTAGTTTGCACCAGCTTTTTTTAGCGGCACTGACTTATCTATAACGTCAACAACATCAACGCGGTTTAATAGCTCTTGTATAAAACTTTCAGGTATCAAAATTTATCTGCAATCACCAAGTAAGTCTGAGTTTATAAGTTCTGTTGATAATTTTAGCGTAATTTAGAGAACAAAAAAGGAGCTTATCGCTCCTTGGTCATTTATTGCTCTAAATTCATTATTGCTTGGGTTATTTTTAGCCTAAACGCGCTTTAATTAACCCTGAGATTTTCCCCATGTCCGCACGCCCTGCAACAAGTGGCTTGATTGCAGCCATCACCTTGCTCATATCTTTAATGCCCGCTGCACTTGTATCCACAACTACATGTTCTAAAATGGCTTTAACCTCATCTTCAGATAGCTGTTGTGGCAAATACGTTTGCAATACAGTAACTTCAAACTTCTCTATATCAGCTAAATCGTGGCGATTTGCAGATTCATACGCTGTAATTGAATCACGACGTTGTTTCAGCATTTTCTCAATCACAGCAATTACGTTGCTGTCATCTAATTCCACTCGCTCATCCACTTCACGCTGCTTGATTGCAGAGAGAAGTAAACGAACCGCACCTAAACGCACGCTATCTTTAGCGCGCATTGCTGTTTTCATGTCCTCAGATATCTGAGCTTTTAGTGACATGAAAAAATCTTAGAATAATTTTGCTGGAAGTGTTTGTTTAAGCAAGCGACGATATTGACGCTTAACCGCAGCAGCAGCTTTACGCTTGCGCTCCCACGTTGGCTTCTCATAGAACTCGCGCGCGCGAAGGTCATTTAACAAACCAGTTTTTTCAATTAAGCGTTTAAAACGGCGAAGGGCAACGTCAAACGGTTCATTTTCTTTTACACGTACACTAGACATTCGTTCTCTCTTATCGGTAATAATGCTCAAGCTTTTGTGAACTGCAATGATTTAAGTAAATCATCTGCGTTCTAAACCTGAGAAAAGTCCACTATTTTAATCGTATAATTGTTTTTATTCAATTACTTTGTGCATTTGTACTGCAAATGCACCCAAATAAAATATTGTAGCGTCAAATCTTAAAGATTTAAATCAATCAAATTAGACTTAATTATATTGGATCACACATAAATGTTGGTATTAGGGGTTGAATCATCCTGCGATGAAACAGGTATTGCATTATACGATACAGAGCGCGGCTTATTGTCACACGCATTACATTCGCAAGTCGACATGCACGCAGAATATGGTGGTGTAGTGCCAGAACTCGCTTCGCGCGATCATATTCGGCGAGTTTTGCCACTGACTGAACTCACCTTAAAAGAAGCCAATAAAACACTGCAAGATATTGATGCAATTGCCTACACACAAGGCCCAGGACTATCTGGAGCCTTATTAGTGGGCACTAGCTTCGCGGAGTCCTTAGCCTTTAGTTTGCAAATTCCAACTATTAGCGTTCATCATCTTGAAGGTCATTTATTAGCCCCATTGCTAGAAGATAATCCGCCTGCATTTCCATTTGTAGCGCTACTGGTATCTGGCGGGCATAGCCAATTAATGAGAGTTGATGGCATTGGTGAGTATCAACTTTTAGGCGATACTTTAGATGATGCTGCTGGGGAGGCGTTTGATAAAACCGCTAAATTATTGGGCCTAGGTTATCCAGGTGGCCCAGCATTGGCTAGGCTTGCAGAAAATGGTCGTCCTCGCTTTAAATTGCCGCGTCCGTTACTTAATAGCGGTGATTTAAATTTTAGCTTTAGTGGCCTAAAAACTGCTGTACTAACACTCACTAACAAACATCAACCTTTGGATGAAGCGACTAAGGCTGATATTGCTTGGGAATTTCAGGAGGCCGTGACTGAATTGCTCACTATCAAGTGCATGAGCGCCCTCCGTGAAACTGGATTAGATCGTCTAGTGGTTTCAGGGGGAGTTGGTGCGAACTCAAAATTACGTGAAAAACTAAATGCTGCTACTCACCGAAAATTATGCAAGGTGAGTTATCCACGTTTAGAGTTTTGTACAGATAACGGCGCAATGATAGCTTTTGCTGGCGCTATGCGCCTAAAGGCCATGCAGACTAATGACCTTCAGAACCATCACTTTAGCGTGAAACCTAGATGGAATTTAGCCGAGCTACAAAAGCCCTAACGCTTACCAAATCCTGACTCAGTCCCAGCTAGCAGTTTTTGGATATTACTTCTATGTCGCCAAATTAGAAGTGCCATCATCACCAGTATCGCCAGCACGTAATCAGAGATTCCAACTAAGTTATCCGCTTCTGGTAATAAATACCACGCATATAATGGTGCTAGCGCTGCTGCTGCAATCGCACTTAAAGAAGAGTAACGTGTTATAGCAAAAACTAAGATCCAAGTGAGCATCACGGCTAACCCTAACAGAGGGGATATCGCCAACATAATGCCAAAAGCAGTTGCCACCCCTTTCCCACCTTTAAAATGATGATAAATTGGATAAAGATGTCCAAGGAATATAACCAGGCCCAACACACTTACTACCCACATGGACATGTCATTTTGTATTGCTAGCCAAACTGGAAACCAGCCTTTCAAGGCATCACCTAACAAGGTTAAGACTGCAGCGGACTTTTTTCCACTTCGTAACACATTGGTCGCACCAGGATTTCCGGAACCAACACTACGTGGATCAGGCAACCCAAATAAACGACTGACCAAGATGCCGAAGGCAATAGATCCTAGCAAATAGCCAGTGACTATCCATATTAGTGGGATCAAGGTAACAGGGATAAAGCCTAATTCATTCATCTTAATTTAATCATCTTGCTGATTGCTCGCCAGATGCTCTAAAATCTGTAAGCGGTAATTCTAAACCATATAGGCACGACTTAAGTCATGGATATCATCTTTTTAAGCGAAGTTAAGGTACAAACCAAACTGGGCGTTCCTGTTTGGGAACGCTTACTACCGCAAACTATTATTTTAGATATAGAGATTGGCTACGATCTAAGCCGCGCCTGCCATAGTGACAGTATTGCTGACACGATAGACTACGGTGCCGTAGTTACGCGTATCCGCGATACCTTAAGCACCAATAGCTTTCAACTTGTAGAAGCTTTAGCTGAGCATATATGCAAGCTGATACTGAAGGAATTCGGTGCTTTAAGTGTGAAAATAAAAGTGGCTAAACCGGCTATTCTTCCCGGACTAAAAGCGCTAGGGGTCGTGATTGAAAGATGCAAGAATTAATGCACTCCTAGCCTCGCGGATGATGATTACTATGGAGATTCTTTAAACGCTCGCGGGCAACATGTGTATAAATCTGAGTCGTAGAAATATCGGCATGTCCAAGCAACATTTGCACCACACGTAAATCAGCCCCATGATTCAATAAATGCGTAGCAAAGGCATGGCGCAAAACATGTGGAGACATCGGCTTAGTAATCCCGGCCATCAAAGCATATCGTTTTATTAAATACCAGAACGCCTGCCGCGTCATTCCAGCACCTCGATTAGTCACAAATAAAGCGTCACTCAGGCGTTGCTCCAATATGGCAGGCCTAGCCTCTTGCAGATAACGCGAAATCCAATCTATCGCTTCTTCACCCATCGGTACTAACCGCGTCTTACTTCCCTTACCTGTGACACGAACTACACCATCACTTAAACTTACTTCAGTGGCTTTAATCCCAACCAACTCGGATACACGTAGTCCACAGGCGTAAAGTAGCTCCAACATGGCACGATCACGCAATCCAGCAGGCTCTAAATCATTTGGTGCTTTAAGCAAAGCTATCACCTCTTCCTCACCTAAGCTCTTCGGGAGACTGCGCGGTAATTTCGGCGATTGAATTTGTATGGTGGGGTCTAAGGTAACTTTATTTTCGCGTAATAAGTATCGATAAAATCGACGCATGCTGGCTATTAAGCGACTAATACTGCGAGGCTTACATTGAGGAAAGCGAACTGCTAGGTATTGTTGAATATCGGCCTGATCTACGCCTAATAAGGTTTTTTGTTGTTGCGCTATCCATAGTGCAAACATACTTAAATCTAAACGATAACTCGCCAATGTATTTTTGGATAAGCCATCTTCTAACCACAGGTGATCAATAAAAGCATCCAGCTCCGCTAACTCAGATTCTACAATTTTAATCTCATGCATGAGCCGTTCCTAAATCAATCCCTTCATGTTGCAATAACTATCGTTTCACCAATACTCCATTTTTCTTGCCCTGCAAAAATCCGCCAATGCCAGATTTTGCCACAACACGATGACAGGGGATAATAATGGGGAATGGATTTGCACCACAGGCATTAGCTACTGCACGCGGTCCCGAGCCGAGCAACGCTGCCAGTTGACCATAAGTACGGGTTTCTCCAACGGGAATAGCATAAATCGCCTGCCATACCCTTAGTTGAAATTGCGTGCCCGTCAACTGTGGAAAGTCACATTTAAAACTTGGTAGCGCAAAATAGGACATAATTTGTGTATACAACTTAGACATTAATTGCTGAGAAGCTGGTTGAGTCGCTACTAATAATACTTCACCAAACAGATCAATTCTAAGCTGATTATCATCAGAGATAATTGCAACCGTGCCGAAGGGCACAGTAAAACAGGCTTCATACTTTGGGTATCCGTATTTCGTGGTTGATATCAACATGATCAATGAAGTCTTGGGTAGTACATTACGCCAAATTTCTCAGACAGGGACGACAGCCGTTTGTCCAACGTCCACAACTCTGCACCTGGAGTGATTAGTGTGGATGCCAGCAAGATCATATCCACGATGCCGCACCCTTGGCCATAGAGCTTCTCCCGCTCAATGAAGTCCATCACCTCGCTCAAACTTGCCTGCTGCGACTGCTGTAGTGCCGCCAAGGAAGACAGCGTACCTGTACGCGAAGGCGGGGTGCCACATGCAAGTTCAGCCACGACCATCGGGTGAATTAGCACCGCGTCGCAGTCAAGCAGGTCAATTAACCCCTGGTTGAGCTCACGGAAATGATTAACCCATACGGAAGTATCCACTAAAACGCCCATCAGTGAACTACCCCACAGCTAAAGCTGGGGGCTTCTAACTTCAACGGCACGAGCAAGGACAGAGGACTTGCGTCCCTTGG
>Ga0214247_1001202_pt1 | contig 11878 bp, 14 predicted proteins | sample TroBogypolimnion_18_FD_153085 | JGI IMG/M metagenome (GOLD analysis project Ga0214247, IMG submission 153085) | Freshwater microbial communities from Trout Bog Lake, WI - 03JUN2009 hypolimnion | ecosystem: Environmental > Aquatic > Freshwater > Lake > Hypolimnion/Profundal zone ... | reverse complement strand
CAATGATCGGTATGAATTCCAATATTGACCTTGTAGTTCTTGGCGACGATATGTGCGAACTCGGCGAGCGCAACAGCGCCATCGACCATGTTCTTTACAGTTGAACCAGAAAGGTATTCCGCTCCGCCCCAGGAAATTTGGACGATGCCATCAGATTCTGCTTCTGCAAAACCGCGGATAGCACCGATCAGGGTCTGAGATGAAGAGACGTTGATCGCTGGGTATGCAAAGGCGCCTGCCTTGGCGCGGTCCAACATTTGTGCATAAATTTCCGGGGTTGCGATAGGCATTTGTGATGGTCTCCCTGTTGAGGTTAAAAGGCTGTAAGTGGACGCCATTGGCTCAACGCTGGGTCAGGCTGTCTTGCTTACGGCTAATCCCACCACATTTCGGGGCGGATTGGAAAACCTGAAGGGTGTTTGGCCCTAATTGATCCCAAAATGGCTCAATAATCGATCGATTCCGAGAAGACCGAAGTTCGAGTGCATAACGGCATGGCCACCTCGCAGCAGCCACCGTCCCGCCACCTCGAGAGTATGTAGATGTGCAACGACCCTAAAAACGGTATTGAATATTGCGAACACTCTGCCCCCTTAATTCTTACCGCCCCAAAAGAGATGGGGCGGAGCTGTGTTAGGTGAGCAAAATACGAGCAGCCGAGGCAAAGGTGAGGGGGCCGACCCCTCCTCTGTGGAGTCGACCCCGCTGTGGATAGGTGGAGCTTTTGATCTTCGATTAAGGCAGGAGATCTCTTCCGTACTCCTCATTAATGAGAGCCTTCGCCGCCATATAAAGAGCGAGGACTGCGGTGGCAATTCCTAGCCATCCACCGGTCTTCACCGACCCGGAATGACCACCAGCCCAATTCCCATAGGACAAGAAGATCAGGGTGAGGGTGAGGAGGAAACCAAAGAGGTTGTGCTGCATGCTCCGCTTCATGACAGCCATCCAGAAGACAAAGGCCCCGACGGCAAAGGTCATGATCAAGACCCCTAGCGCTCCTGCTGCCTGGGCGCTGGGATTGCTCATGTAATACCAGAGCGATAACCAGAAGGCGCCGAAGGAGCCGAAAAATGTTGCCCCGATAGAATCCCCGCGCAGGAATTCCATAATGCAGGCCAATAGGCCGACTACGCCTCCATAGAAGAGGGCGGTACCCATGACGGCAGAGCCGCCAGCGTTATGCCATAAACCGGCATTTGAACTACTCAGCAAGAAGGTTGTGATTCCGAATGCCGCAAGACCTAACGGCGCTGGATTAGCGACCATACGATCATTTGCCATATCTGATTCTCCCTAGTGAATAAAGTGCAGCCGTCAACTCTGACGACCCACGATAATTATCCGCGCCAAATTCTCAGAAATGTGGGATGCGTCACTACCCAATCTCCACTTTTTTTCCGCTCTCTGCATCTTTTCCTTGTGACTAGGCACGGTGAAAGGTAGCCTCACCGTCATGAGTTCACTCGAAAATCTCTCCCACGAGAATCGGATATTCCCACCGAGTCCAGAGTTTGCAGCCCAGGCCAACGCCACCGCTGCGCTCTATCAGGAGGCGGCGGATGATCGCCTCGCCTTCTGGAGTAGACAGGCTGACTACTTGCACTGGGAGAAGAAGTGGGATCAAGTCCTCCAATGGGAAGTTCCCTCGGCGCAATGGTTTCTCGGCGGGAAGCTCAACACAACGTATAACTGCCTAGATATACATGTCCTAGAAGGGCGTGGAGATCGCGTCGCCTTCCACTTTGAAGGCGAGCCGGGCGATACCCGCACCATTACTTATGCGCAGATGCTGCACGATGTTAAGAAGGCCACTAATGCTCTCATTGAATTAGGAGTGGGTGCCGGCGATCGCGTTGCAATTTATATGCCAATGATCCCCGAAGCTGCTGTGGCTATGTTGGCTTGCGCGCGAATTGGCGCGGCACATTCGGTGATCTTCGGCGGGTTTAGCGCCGAAGCCCTTAAGAGTCGAATTCAAGATGCAGATGCAACTTTGGTAATTACCTCTGATGGTGGATTCCGTAAAGGATCCGCATTTCCTCTGAAACCTGTTGTCGATGAAGCGCTCGCGCATGCCGATCACAATGTAAAAAATGTGCTCGTTGTTAAACGTACCGGCCAAGAGACAGAGTGGAGCGCCGGTCGTGATATCTGGTGGCATGAGATAGTTGATCGCCAGAGCCCCGAACACATCGCCCAAGGTTTTGATTCCGAACAAGTTCTATTTATTCTTTACACCTCTGGGACTACCGCCAAACCTAAAGGAATCTTTCATACAACTGGCGGTTACCTGACCCAGACTTCATATACACATCGCGCCGTCTTTGATCTCAAACCCGAGAGCGATGTTTATTGGTGCACCGCAGATATTGGTTGGATCACTGGACACTCCTATGTTGTCTATGGCCCGATGATCAACGGTGCTACACAGGTGATGTACGAAGGTACGCCTGATTCACCCACCAAGCATCGCCTCTTTCAAATTATCGAGAAGTACAAAGTTTCAATTCTTTATACCGCACCGACTTTGATCCGCACCTGGATGAAATGGGGCGAAGAGTTCCCTGCTGACAGTGATTTAACCTCGCTGCGCTTACTTGGCTCTGTTGGCGAACCTATTAATCCCGAAGCGTGGATGTGGTATCGCGAAGTAATTGGTGGAGATCACTGTCCTATTGTGGATACCTGGTGGCAGACCGAGACCGGTGGTCTGATGATCTCGCCGTTGCCTGGCGTAACTGCAACGAAGCCCGGATCAGCGATGGCTGCTCTTCCCGGTATCAGTGCCAAGGTTGTTGATGACGAGGGCCATGAAGTTAAAAACGGAGAAGGTGGCTACCTGGTTCTCACAGAGCCTTGGCCTGCAATGTTGCGCGGTGTTTGGGGCGAGCCAGAGAGATATCAAGAGACATACTGGTCGCGCTTTCCAGGTAAATATTTTGCTGGTGATGGCGCAAAGATTGATGAAGATGGAGCGATCTGGTTACTGGGTCGCGTCGATGACGTTATGAATGTCTCGGGCCACCGTATATCGACTACCGAAGTTGAATCATCGCTGGTCTCTCACCACAATGTGGCGGAAGCTGCTGTGGTCGGTGCAAATGATGCAATGACGGGACAAGCGATCGTCGCCTTCGTGATCTTACGCGGGGGAATTCCCAGCGTGGGTGGCGAAGAGCTCATCAAGGATCTGAAAGCTCATGTGACAAAAGAGATTGGCGCCATTGCTCGTCCAAAGCAGATATTAGTTGTCGCCGAACTTCCCAAGACGCGTAGTGGAAAGATCATGCGACGTTTGCTCCGTGATGTTGCAGAAAATAGAGCAGTGGGAGATTCAACGACTCTGGCTGATCCCAACATCATGAAACTTATTGGAGAAGGTTTAAAGAGCGGAAAAGCTGAAGATTAATTAGTTGTCGCCACCACCGCGAAGGCGAACCTTTGGTGCGAGTGCTACACAGGCAGCTAAAGCTGCTTTCTGGGCTGCACTTACAGTTGGTTTCACTGGCGATGTTGTTGGCGCTGCGCCATCATCGCCCTGCTTTGCGCCAACGGGAGCAAGAATTGCAGTTCCACCATGGGCTACCAAGCAGGTGTTGTATTTCTTGAGAGTTGCTTGACGCGCAGCGCTGGCGCCACCTTGACCTTCATTTGTTCCGCCTTCACCTTCACCGCCACCACCGCTGATCTGTGGCTTTACAGTTGTAGTCGTCGAGGTTAAAACCCAGACCAATTTTCCACTGAGAACTTTGACGCAGGTATATGACTTTCCGGCGATGGGTGTCAGTGCACCAGCCTTGGCGCAGATTCCACCGACAGTTGCAGGGGCGGTTACTCCCGCCGCTTGCGCTCCAGTTACGGAGATCGCAGAGATAACTACTAGGGAGAGCAGGCCAGCCAGCGTTTTCTTTATCATGAGCCGAATATTAGGAGGAGAAACTTATTTTGTGTTGAGTGATTGCTGGGAGAAGTGGGTGAATCTGAACTCTTTTTAGTGGAGCGATGCCTCGGCGCGCTTGGTGAGGTTAGAGATAATTGACGGCGACTTGGCATTTATTGTTCGGTAAATCTCGCTCTTAGGAATATTGTGCGAAGCCCAACCCCAGGGCGTGATCAAGAGGAGATGGCCCAAGATGACCAGAGCAATAAGCGTTCCCAGCGTAGAAAAAGCTGCTCCAAGGAGAGAATCCACCCATTTCAAAGGTCCAAAGAGGATCTTGGAGTGAAATAGCTTGCCTATCTTCTTGAGCAAAGCTTCACCGAGCGAGGAGGCGATGGTTACTGCGAGGAAGAGCAGAAAGAATTTGGTGACACCGCGAGAATGGAAATAGTGCAATCCCAGCGTTAGCCCGAGCAAGCCACCACCGATATAGCCGATGAAACTAAATATCGAGGTGAGAAACCCCGCCCTAAACCCGCGGATAAATGAGACCAGGCTGGCCAGCACGAAGATTACATCGACCCAATTCTTCATAATTTGATCTTCAAATACTTAGTTACTTCTGTCTTTAGCTCCGCCGTGGAGATGATCAATCCGATCTGCTTATAAACCACTTTTCCTTGAGCATCGATAAACCAGGTAACCGGTACTCCAAGTCCAAAAACTCCCCGAGTAATACTTGTGACATCAAAGAGGATGGGCCAGGTCATCTTCTTCTTCATGACAAAGTTACGCCCCGCTTGCATATTGGTCTCTTCGACATCAATTCCCACGATAGAAACTTTGTGCATTGCTTGTAAATCAAGAAAGTGAGGTATCTCTTGATTACAAGGTTCACACCAAGAGCCAAAGACATTGACAACTACAGGTCCACGGATCGCTTCATAAATAACGTGCGACTTATTATCGAGACAGGGAAGAGAAATACCTTTTGTCACTGTCTTAGAAACTAAAATCGAGGAGCAGCCGACCACAGAGCCTGTTGCTGCTTGTGAGGTGATCGGGAAAAAGCAGGTGACCGCCAGACTGACGAGAGCTATCAGAGTTCGCTTCACCTAAAGTCCTCATCTTTCTTCACCAGTTGTAAGGCCTTGATCTTATCGACCTCACCGATTCCAAATGAGGGGCAGAGCGCAGCAAGTGGGCAGGCGCCACAAGCGGGTTTACGGGAATGGCAGATACGACGTCCGTGCCAGATCATTCGCTGCGAAAGATTGGTCCACTCCTTCTGCGGGATCAGGGCTGCGACTTCATGCTCAACTTTTACTGGGTCAAGTGAATCGCTCCAACCAAAGCGACGACTTAATCGACCGAAGTGGGTATCAACCGTTATGCCAGGAATTCCAAAGGCGTGGCCTAGGACGACATTTGCGGTCTTGCGACCGACCCCTGCCAAAGTCACCAACTCACTGAGGTCGCTTGGTACCTCTGCGTTGTACTCCGTTATCAGGCGCTCACTCAGGGACTTAATGTTCTGCGCCTTGGAATGATAAAAACCGAGAGAGTGAATGATCTCTTCAAGGTCGACAACGCTGGCACCAGCCATCCGGCGTGGGGTGCCATATTTCTTAAAGAGTTTCGGCGTGACTTGGTTGACCCGCTTATCTGTGCATTGTGCCGATAAGACAGTGGCTACCAAGAGTTGAAATGGGCTCTGGAAATCTAGCTCGCAATGCACATCAGGGTAACTCTTGGTGAGGATGCGATAGATAGCTCGGGCCTCTTTGCGCATCGAAGTGGCACTTTCTTTCACATTACAAGCCTAGAGGATTGGTTACGGTCAATGGGTTGGAGTGAGGTGGGCACTGGATGTAGGGTCAACCCGTGAACCAAAAAGACGATGATCTAATTATCCGCAAAGCTCCACTATTTAGCGCACTTGATGATGATGCCGCTCATGCCCTTCGGGCGTCGATGGTGGCTCTCAAACTTAACAAGGGCCAAGTTCTCTTCAAAGAGGGCCAAGAGGGCGATCGCCTGTATGTCGTCGTCCATGGCAAGATCAAGTTAGGTACGACGAGCGGAGATGGGCGAGAGAATCTGCTCTCAATCCTCGGACCGGGCGAGATGTTCGGTGAACTATCACTCTTTGACCCAGAACCCCGCACTTCTACCGCAACTGCTGTCACTGATGCGCGTCTGGTTTCTCTGGCACATGATGCAGTCATTGGTCTGGTCACTTCCAACCCACAAACCTCTCTTGAACTATTACGCCGCCTGGCTCAACGGCTACGTAAATCCAATGAAGTCTTAGCTGACTTAGTCTTCGCCGATGTTCCTGGCCGGGTTGCAAAGGCGATCATGGATTTGGGCGAACGTTTTGGGGTGCAAAAGGAAGATGGTTTGCATGTAAACCACGATCTAACCCAAGAAGAATTAGCTCAACTCGTTGGTGCATCGCGCGAAACCGTGAACAAGGCTCTCGCCGATTTCGCATCGCGCGGGTGGGTAAAGCTAGAACCCCGCGCTGTTCTCGTTACAGATGTAGAGCGCATAACCAAACGCGGTCGTTAAGCTTTTCTCAGCCGGTTATAGAACAAGCCGAACTCGTAACGAGTCCAGTCGTTGTTATAAGGTTATTCGCCAGCCAATTCTGCTGAATTAAGTACTTCAACGATCCGAGTTGCACGTTATACAAGTATCCGCTGGCAGATGTTACGGTCCCAAAGGTCCAAGCACACTTATCTGCATTCTCTGCACCAGCGGCGTCATACCAAGCGTTGAGGAATGGATCGGTTAAAGTTTCATCGATCTCATGTGTTAAGACGCTAGCCATTGCATCTAAGCCAACGTTCGCATTCGGCGAAACTGTTTGCATCGCACATGCGCCATAGTAAGTTGATGTGAAATCTTGGATCGCAAGATATTGCACATTCTTCAAGGTTGAGGTGGATCCATAGGAGTGCCATCCACAGTATTTCGTTCCAAATCCACTAGTTAACCGCGTGGTCTTAGCGCCGATATACATATATATCGGAGTTGTACCCGCTGGGACGATCTTTGGATTTGCCGCAATGAATGCATTGATGTCGGTAGCGACATTTGAATCACTCACCGATGTAGCGGTTGGAGCAGTAATCGACGTGTTGGTTACCCATTGCAGGGATGGAGCAACTTTGGTTTTGCTGGTGAAGTAAAGCGTGTTGGTATTTAATACATGGCCCACTTTTGCGATCGAATTAGCGGTGCCGGTGCCGAGCGAAGTAACAATGTTGCCTAGAACCGAGTTCCATTGTGTTATGTCGGCGGCAGCCCAGGCACCTACCCAGACTGGGATGAGAGCAACGGTTCCCGTCATGGTGGTGCAGGCGGAGTGACAGGTAATTGGAGTTGCTGCGGGACCACCCACTACGGCAGTTTTCGCTGCATTGCGATTTACAGAAGTAGCTAGGGAATTGAGCCATGAGCTGTCATCGCTGCTCCCCATTTGGACCGAGGGGCTGTTGCTGAGCGTCGCTGCTGGTGAAGTTGGTGAAGTTGCAGATTGGGAAGCCCAATCGCGCACTGGGTAACCGTGAGAGCGAAGGCCACTGGCCAAGAAGGTATCTGAAGTCCTAGTTGCTGACTCCGAACCAGACTGATCGGCATAGACCCCGACCGTCGAACCTAAAGCGAGAGCGAGAGTGGTGACTGCCACCAGCGGAAGGCGAAGTTTCATGGCGTAAGAGTAGAGTCTAGATTTCGAGTACACCAATCGAAAGCGCAGGTGTTGAACCCTATAGAACCTCTACCGTGAGCTCTATCTCCACAGGCGCATCGAGCGGTAATTCGGCAACTCCGATAGCGCTGCGCGCATGCTTTCCGTTGGCATCCCCGAAGAGATGGATCAACAGCTCTGAAGCTCCGTTGACGACGCCTGGTGCCCCGATAAACCCAGAGACTCCATTGACATACCCAACAACGCGAACGACCTTAAGTATGGAATCGACAGGGGCGACGAGTTCAACGGCGGCGAGCGCATTAAGGATGCAGACCTGTGCCATCTCCTTTGCCTGCTCTGGAGTTACGGCGCCACCGACCTTCCCGGTGAACGGGATCTTTCCCTCCACGAGAGGCAGTTGGCCCGCGGTAAAGACCAAGTTACCAGTGCGGACTGCTGGTACATATGCAGCTACTGGTAGCGCCGCCACTGGGAGTACGAGATTGAGTTCATCGAGTTTTGCGCGAACGTCCATTTAAGCAACCGCCCTCTTCATATAAGCAACTAAATTATCCCCGCCACCTGGCGCTGGAATGACTTGTACAAGTTCCCACCCTTCAGAACCCCAATTATCCAAAATCTGTTTTGTGGCATGTGTCAGTAATGGAACGGTGACATATTCGAACTTGGTCATTAGTTACCTCCAGTAAGTGCGGCTTTAACGAGCCCCGAGACGGTGCCGCCATCTGCCTTGCCTGCGATCTTTGGTGAAATAATTTTCATAACTTGCCCCATACCTGCAGGCCCGCTGGCGCCCGATTGCGCAATCGCATCTGCAATCATCTTCTTGATCTCATCTTCGGAGAGTTGTGCTGGCAGGTAGGTGATGATGAATTCGCCTTCTAACCTCTCGCGCTCGGCGCGATCGGGGTGTCCGCCTTCGGTAAATGCTTCTGCCGCTTCGCGGCGCTTCTTCGCTTCGCGCGAGAGGACGGTGATGATTTCGGCTTCACTCAGAGTGCGAGCTTCTTTTCCCGCCACCTCTTCGGTGGTGATGGCGGTCAGAACCATCCGTATGGTTCCCGATTTGAGCTCATCGCGAGAGCGAATCGCCTCGGTGAGATCGCTCTTAAGTATCTCTTTGAGTCCCATGAGGGTATCTTCTCATGTCTATGAGTTATCGACTACGTGAGGCGACGCTGCCAGTACTGCCAGCAGGCCACCAACCCATTCGGATACTGCATTTCTCCGACCTGCACCTGACGCCCAAGCGCGCCGTTGAAATCGCGGATATTAAGAGCTTTGCAGCGCTCAAGCCTGACCTTGTTATAAGCACTGGAGATTTCTTGGCTCATAACGCCGCCGTACCTGTGGTTTTCGATGCGCTGAGTGAATTACTTGATATCCCGGGCGTCTTCGTCTTTGGCTCCAACGATTATTACTCTCCAAAATTAAAGAACCCTTTTAGTTACTTGTTGCCCGATCACGGCAAGAGGGTCTTAGGGGATTTACTGCCGATTGAAGATCTACGCAGCGGACTTACAGATCGTGGTTGGAAAGATCTCAATCACCAGCGAACGACCTTAAAGTTAAAAGGAGTGACGATTGAATTTCGTGGCACCGATGATGCGCATCTAGAGCTCGACGATTATTCAACCGTCGCTGGGCCGGCACTCAATTGCGATTTAGCTATTGGAGTCACTCATGCGCCCTATGCCCGAATTTTGGAAGCGATGTCGCGCGACGAATTAGATGTGATTTTTGCCGGTCATACTCACGGCGGTCAGGTGAGGCTTCCTTGGCCTGGTGGCTCTAAGGCGCTAACAACAAATTGCGACCTGCCAACATGGCGTGCGCGGGGAGTATCGCAAGTTAAAGGTGGACCATGGCTCAACGTTTCAGCGGGGATGGGAACTTCACCATTCGCCCGAATCAGGGTCGCTTCACCACCCGAGGTTTCTCTTATTACTCTCGAGAGTAGTGTGTGAAATCTGCTAGTTTCTTAAAGCCAGACTTTTCGTAAACGCGTTGAGCTGCAAAATTATTTTCGCGAACCCCCAGCCCAATTTTGGAGATTCCCAGAGAGTGAGCACGAGTGATCATTCCTCGGCTCAATTGAGTAGCAAAGCCTTTGCCGCGGTCTTGCTCTCTGGTCACGACAGAGGCCATCACGTGAAAGCCCGACTGCCATTTAACCAAGACCGCCAACGCAGCCAACTCGCCGGAGGCGTTTCGAATTCCTCCCCAAAAAATTACCTCGTCATCACCGGGAAAGACAGATGAATCGGGGGCATACTTTTCTATCATTGCCCGGATTTCATCCGGGTCAGTGAGGAGCTCAATGTCAGATCCCGTATCTGAAGTAATTGCCTCCCAAAATTGAAATCCTCCACGCGGCTGGAGGCTCCCGATTAATTCCGGCTTAAATCCAGCAACAGCAATATCGCTGCACCGTTCATCTTGAAAGGCACCCTCGCCATACATATGGCCATAAAAGGGTTCGCCTTGGACTATGAAAGAGAAAGAGTTTTCGTTTTTATATGCCGCAACAAAGTTTGATTCCGACATGTAGTACTTAGCTGAATTATTCTCCCGTAAAAGATCAATCGCCCATTGCTGAGCGGTTGATAATTCAGAGGTAGTTTCTAACATCAATTACTGAATTCGGCGGCGACTAACTCTGCGATTTGAGCAGTATTGAGTGCGGCGCCTTTGCGCAGGTTATCTCCGCACATGAAAAGATCAAGAGCATGGTCATCATCGAATGAACGACGAACGCGACCAACCCAGGTTGGATCGGTGTTCACTACATCTGCCGGGGTTGGCCAGATGCCATTCTCTGGATCATCGAGAAGTTCGATTCCTGCAGAACTCTTCAGCAACGCTTGCGCACCAGCGCGAGTGACTTCAGTATCAAAGACGGCATGAACAGAGAGTGAGTGCGTAGTAATTACTGGAACGCGCACACACGTCACTGCAACCTTGAGGTTTGGCAGACCTAAAATCTTGCGCGATTCGAAACGTACCTTGGTCTCTTCAGATGAATAACCATCGGCCTTAAGAGATCCAGCCCATGGAATTACATTGAGAGCCAGTGGAGCAGGAAATGCGCCAAAGTCCTTGATGACAGTGCGCAGATCGCCAGGCTGTTCGCCCAAGTGGGTTCCAGCTACTGCAGAAATTTGAGAGCGTAGCGTCTCGGGACCCGTGACTCCCATGCCTGAAACTGCCTGGTAGGACGATACGAAGATCTCTTTCAGACCATAAGCCTTGTGAAGCGCTCCCATAGCAACGATCATCGTCATCGTCGTGCAATTTGGATTAGAGATGATGCCCTTTGGGCGATCTTTAATAGCCTCTGGGTTGATCTCAACCACTACAAGTGGGACTTGATCATCCATACGGAAGAAGGTGGAGTTATCTACGACGACAGCGCCGCGAGAAACCGCAATCGGTGCCCACTCACCTGCAATCTCATCTGGAGTATCAAACATCGCGATATCGATGCCATCGAAAGCTTCGGGAGAGATGGGAACCACCGTGAGTTCCTCACCGCGACACATTAACTTCTTGCCAGCGCTACGAGCTGATGCAATGAGGCGAATCTCGCCATAGACATCGGGGCGCTTGCTCAAAATATCGAGCATCACGGTTCCGACTGCTCCGGTTGCTCCTACTACTGCAAGTGATGGCTTCTTACTCATCGTCCACTTCCTCCATATACAACTGCTTCGTCGTCGGCATCTAATTCAAAGGCGGTATGTGCGGCTTTAACGCCTTTTTCCAGATCGGTATCGCGCACGATTACCGAAATACGAATCTCGGAGGTCGAGATCATTTCAATATTGATTCCAGCATCAGCTAAACAGGCAAAGAATGTTGCAGTAACTCCAGGGTGAGAGCGCATACCTGCACCAACCAGAGAAAGTTTTCCGACTTGATCGTCGTAGAGCAAAGAGGCAAATCCGATTTCTCCTTGAATATCTTTTAGGAGTGCGGTCGCTTCGGCGCCATCGCTCTTTGGTAGCGTGAAAGAGATATCTGTCAGACCTGTTGCGGCAGCAGATACATTCTGAACGATCATGTCGATATTGATATCAGCGTCGGCGATCGCTTGAAATATTCGCGCCGCGATACCTTTACGGTCGGGAACACCAACGATGGTGATCTTCGCTTCGCTCTTATCGTGGGCGATGCCACTAATAATTGCCTGTTCCATATCTTCTGCTCCTTCGGGATGATCCTGCACAATCCAGGTGCCTTCTAAGTTTGAAAATGATGAGCGAACATGAATC
>Ga0214247_1001196_pt1 | contig 11930 bp, 11 predicted proteins | sample TroBogypolimnion_18_FD_153085 | JGI IMG/M metagenome (GOLD analysis project Ga0214247, IMG submission 153085) | Freshwater microbial communities from Trout Bog Lake, WI - 03JUN2009 hypolimnion | ecosystem: Environmental > Aquatic > Freshwater > Lake > Hypolimnion/Profundal zone ... | reverse complement strand
TCTCTGTAGAAGTAAAGCAATTAGGGCAGCTAGCTATCTTGCCTTCCTCAATCTACTCTGAATTTCCGAGCCTTCTTATAGAGAAATACCATTAGAAGACGCTATGTGGTAGCAGTTGCACAAATTCAAGTAAATCAGATCTATCGTTGTTAATGAATCGCTGAGCTCACATGACTTGTCGCCACTAGGCGATCTACCAAGACCTGTGGATACATCCGATCAAATAGCGCTTTAGCATCAACTTGTTCTACTTCAGATAACTCCATGCCAATTAAAGTGGATTTAATGATGACGCAATAAGCCATCATGACGTCAGCGGTACTAGCACCTCGAATATGAGGCAATATCTCTTGTAGCGCATCAATAACCATGTCACCCACTTTTTTAGTGTCAATACTTGCCTCTAGGCTTGCCAAGTCTTTTGTGTTTGTCTTCATGTTGATAAGGGTAGTGTAAGCAGGTTGAGTTAGCTATTAAAGCTTTATTGCCTTGATCTGATTTTGCTCACTCACCAAGACTACTACTGGGGTATGGGTGGCTACTTCTTTAGCATCAACAGCCCCATAGGTGCAGATAATTAGAGGGTCGCCAATATGTGCTTTTCTTGCGGCCGCTCCATTTAAAGAGATTGTCCCAGAGCCTCTTAGTGCTTTAATGATGTAGGTAGAAAAACGCTCGCCATTATTGATGTTGTACAACTCAATTCTTTCAAACTCGTGCATTTTGGCTGCATCTAATAAATCTTCATCAATCCCGCATGAACCTTCGTAATGAAGATCGGCTTCAGTGACTGTGACACGGTGCAGTTTTGCTAAAAGCATGATTCGATTCAATGTGTTCTCCAAAGTTTGTTTATACCCGTCAAGAGTCTATATTTTTAAACCCAAGACTCGACATTTGGGCAAAATAAAGTTACTAAATTCTCGGTTAGCTACGCATCATGATTTGCGTCACCATCTGTGCAGTCACCGCCGACAGGGTCCAACCTAAATGACCATGCCCTGTGTTGTAAAAGACGTTAGGCTTTATTCCGCCGCCTACTCTAGGCATGAGATTGGGCATCATGGGCCTTAACCCAGCCCATGGCACTACCGATCTGGTGCTTACGTTTGGGAAGCATTGCTCTACCCAATCAACTAAGGGCTTAATTCGATCAGCTCGAATATCCTTATTAAAGCCATTAAATTCAGCAGTGCCGGCCACCCTAAAGCGATCAATCCCCAGGCGGCTGGTAACCAGCTTGGTTTCATCATCCAATAGGCTCACTGTTGGCGCTCCAACTTGACTTTGGGAGTCTAGCAAATTGACTGTGATGGAATAGCCTTTGACTGGGTAAATATTAACTAGGTCACCTAGCTGCGCGGCCAATTGCCTGCTCTCAACCCCAGCGCAAATAACCACCTTGTCAAAGTTAGCCACATGAGATCGCCCGCCTTCATTTAGCGTAATGTGGACTCGCTTGCCGTCTGAACCTATCTTTTCCACCGCTTGCTCATACAACGTTTTGACGCCTAGCTTTTCAATAACAAGCGATAGGCCATGGGTAAATTTATGAATATCGCCCGTAGAATCACTCTCGGTAAAGTAACCACCGTAATAAGTGCCCGCTAAAGTGGGTTCAATAGCACGCATCTCCTCTGGAGTCACTACTCTGCGCTCAAGACCGCCCTTAGCTAATAATTTGGAGACTTTGCCAGCATGGGTAAAGCCTGCTTTATCGCGGTAGATATGCAAAATCCCTTCGCGCTTTAAATCAAAATCAATACCCTCATCTTGTGCCCAAGAAAATAAATGCTCCCTAGCGGCAATCCCCATTTTGGCCGTCTCAATAGTATTTTTTTCGTAATCGGGAATGCTCGCAATAAACTGCGCAAACCAAGACAGCTTGTGCCAAGTGGGCGTTGGATTAATAAGTAGCGGTGCATCGCTTTTAAGCATCCATTGCATTCCCTTGAGTAAGGTAGACCAATGGGTCCATACCTCAGCATTAGAGGCTGATAGTTGTCCGCCATTGGCAAATGAAGTCTCCATGCCAGCGTAGCGGTGGCGCTCAATCACCGTTACATCAAATCCTTGTTTGGCTAATGCGTAGGCTGTAGTAATGCCAGTGATGCCGCCGCCAATAACTGCAATGGTTTTCATACAAATCCTTAAGACGTCAACGAGGTTCGGCTACCCACGCGCAATGCATGGATAAGCCCCCTCTGTCTTGGACCTGAGAGATTCGCGCATGCCATTCATGGCAAGACGCTTGCTCCTTCGGTATATTTGGCTGACGAAAAAAGCCAATAACTCTTCAGAGTGATACAACGAAACATCGGTTCATTTGCCTGAGAGTTTCCGGGGCGGTTGCTCCTTCGGCGTTGTTGGTAAAGATTTTATTTATACCAATCAATCTCTCCCGATGCTACGCGAATGATCATACTTGATTTTAGGCGACGCCTCTATAAAGTTGGATGAGAGGTCTGGAGCATATTGCATTCGATCCAGCCGGGGCGGGGTATTCCTCTGCGGTTGACCAGAAAAGCTGGCGGGTATTTATAGAGGATGGGTGCATCCCCCCTTTATTCCCCATCTCACATATCTCCGTTTAACTTGGAGATATTCAAATGCAGGGAATTTACAACCAATGCACTAAATTCGTAATCCTTAACACCGATGAAGATCCTTTATTTCCGGCGGAATGGAAAGGTCGTGGCTATGGATTTTCATTTGCAATCATTTTCTCAGCTCAAACCATTGAGACTGAAAACGTTAAATCAGAAATAATTGAGCGTCTTGAGAGTGAGTTTCGTGGAATCCTAAAGCTTCGATATGATGAGGTCACTAGAACCGGCCTGATGCAGACTCTTCAACGTCCGCGTGGATGGGATAAGATTGCTATCGAGTTAATGACTCTTGCTGAACGAGAGTCCTATAATCAATGCGATCCTTACGATGTGTAGTTTTAAGCCCGAGATTAATATCTCGGGCTTTTTTATAGGCAATAACAAAAGGATTAACTTTAAAAAATATGGTTCATATTCCAGAGATGACCAACGCAAAGCATCCCCATCAATCAAAAATTGTGAGATGGTTTTTTAGCGAGTATTTATCAAGGCTAATTAGTGAAATATTTAATCTCGGCTTCACTGAGGGAAGCGAGCAGTCAAGGTTTATTGGGTTAATAGACGGCAAGCAGCCCCTACCGATTACCGCCGATGCATCCATATATGGACCATCACGATTTGCGGTTACCCCACAATTAATCGAGCAAATGAGAGCGACTACTCAGCGCGCTGCCCAGAAAAAAATTATTTCCACGCCAACTGAAGATCAATGGGAGATGATCCTATCTGATCATCCGGCAACCTGCGTATCAGCGGGCGCAGGATCCGGAAAGTCAACAACTCTTGTCCTGAGGGTTATTTTTATGCTGTGCTATCTAAAAATAAATCCAAAAGAGCTAACAGTGGTTTCATTTACCAAAAAATCATGCGAAGAGCTACGAGAAAAAATCGAAAAGGTAGCCTTTTACCACGAATGGAATAGCCTATTAAATGAAAAAATTACTTCAGACTTAGAAGCTTTTGCATATGACCTAGTAAGAACATTTCACTCTGCTTTATATAAGTTAGCATCTTCTCAATTTGATCGAATTCAATGGTTCGAAATGCTAAATGACGAGACTAAGGCCGTCAAGATAAATGACTCGGATATTGATTTATTTAACGGCAGGTTAAATCACACCCAATTCAATATATTGCTAGAGACTTATAAAGACTGCTTTCTTGCCAATGATGAATTTAGAAAATCAATTTTTAGTCTGATAGATGTCGTGATTAAAAATAGCTCACTTTTAAGAAATGAGGGGGAGCCCCCTATCGATTGGACGGTAAACCAAGCCTTTGAAAGAGATCGACAATTAACGATTTATACCAACAATGCCTTAAAGAATTTAGACCCTAACCTTGAAGGCTTTGGAATTAAGCTGCTCCCATATCCCGTAGAAATCTGTGGACGTGAATTTTATGCAAACGGCTATCTGTTAAATCAAAATAACACAGGCAATCCCATTCCTATATTTATAGGTCTAAACGGCGCCTTTAATAATAAGCCGCTATTTAAAGAAAATGAGATGATGGGTGAGGATCAACCGCTAACCATTCATCAAATGCTCAAGGTGAAGCGTAAAATTATCCAGAATTTCTACGATAAAGAGCTGTATGTAATTAACGATACAAGCACGCTGAAACTGTTTGGATTGAAATCACGCTTTGATGGCGTGTCAGACCCGAAAGAGTTCCCTCGTATCGATATTGCCCTTAATGGCGAGTTTGGCGAGGTTGACATAGTGGAGGCCTTCTATGCGCAAGCCTCCTTCATTGAAGGTTTGGGTATGGAAGTGCCCGAAGCTCTAGCAAAGTCGGCCACGTTTAGAAGGGATGACGTGGAATTTTATTTTTCAGAGGCACTATCGCACTTTTGGATTGCCTTTGAGCGACGACTCTCCACTTTTAAACCCCCAGTAATGACGTTCAATAGAGCATTTCTGAATTACAGCGAGCACAAAGGCGAAATCAACAAAATACCCAGGGTCAATTTATTGCCCTTTACACACTTATTAGTTGATGAGTTTCAGGATATCTCGCCACAAATTGTTTCATGGCTTCGGTCTGTGCAGCGCCGACTTCAATCGTTGGGGTCAAGCCCCTCAGTTATGTCAATTGGCGATGATTGGCAATCCATCTATGGGTGGAGGGGAAGCGCTCCTGAGATATTTGTAAATTTTAACGAGCACTTTCCGTCAAGCCCTTTGCTTGGTGTCGCCAAGCAATGCAAGATGGAGGAGAATTTCCGATCAATTTCAATCATCCTAAGTGATGCAACAAAGCTCCTTTCCCCTATAAAAGTAAGATCTTTCAAAAGAGCAATTTCAAATGTAGTCACTCGCGAGGATGATCATGGCGTTCTCATCAAAGACAAGCTAGACCCAAACAACCCAGAAGTAATAGTTGATGAAATTATTGCTCAGCTTAAATGGATTGATTCATTAAATGAGCATGACAAAAATAAAGTGATGGTTCTCAGCAGAAGCAATAAGATGCTCGATGCCGTACAAAAGAAATTGAAACAAAGAGGGGCTTTCCCTGGCGTTGTCTTTAATACCTTCCATCGATCCAAGGGGCTCCAGGCTGAAGTGGCGATTCTTTGCGGTAATTGTGACTACAGCGGAAACCACTTATTTAGAAATGAAATGTATAGGATTTCAGGTATCTTTAGCCAAAGCTACGATGAGTCAGCAAAGGATGAGTCCTATAGACTCGGATATGTTGCTGTCACCAGAGGGATTAGGCGGGTGATTTGGTTTGTGGATAAACCTAAAGGAGCTGCTGAGCTAATTTTTTGAGGGGTATTTTTTTATAAATTGATAAGTTGATGCGTTTAATCAATTTTTACCAAACTGGTAATTGATTTGTCACTCTTGTCAGAACTAAGGTGTAGAGAATTAAGCCGGGGTTTTAAGTTTATCACTGCGCAGGCTATCGAATTTTGCCTATAGTCGAATAATATTTTTTTATTAATATCTCCATTTAGGTTAATACGATTTTTATAGCAAACAGTTGCTGAAGTCAGGCCAATTGTTTTTTATACTCCAGCTAAAAATCTCAACATTACATATATTATTTTGCGATGGGATCTTCCAGAATAAATTACGGATTATTGCGATATTGATTTCAAGCAGATTTAAAACCCAGTTATTCTTCCAGCATGTTTAAATATAATATGCGTATGTAATTGAGCCTCAATATAGCCCTCAAGAAGCCAGAGAATTACGTAAACTGATTTACAATGAATTATGTATACAGCGATAGATCTTTTTTCGGGGTGCGGGGGGTTATCTCAAGGCCTAAAAGATGCTGGCTTTAAGATTCTTGGGGCGATAGAAATTGATCGTAAGGCCATTGAGACATTTTCTTTAAATCATCCAGAAGTCCCAGTTTTAGGCGGAGATATTAGAGAAGTAAAAGTTTCAAGTCTTCTTGAAGCTCTAAAGCTAGGTGTTGGGGAGCTTGACCTCCTAGCTGGCTGCCCTCCTTGCCAAGGTTTTTCCAGCATAAGAAGGCGCAATAAAAAGGAAGCGGCCCCTGATGGTAGAAATGATCTTATTGATGAGTTCTCACGTCTGGCCCTTGGATTAATGCCCAAGCTGATAATGATGGAGAACGTCCCAGGCCTAGCTAATTATGGAAAATTTTTGGCTTTCACAGAGTCATTAAAGTGTGCCGGTTATGATGTTGTATACAAGATATTGGACGTGTCTGAGTTTGGGGTTCCCCAAAGGCGCAAGCGGCTCATTCTTTCTGCAAATCGTATTGGTAAATCAAAGCTTGCAATACCGCAACGTGAAAAGATAAGCGTTAGAGTTGCTATAGGCGGATTAACTAAGGTCGGAGAGAGTGGCGATGCTATACATGACCACTCTGGCGCCAAGCACTCTGATGGGGTTAAGGCCTTAATAGCCGCCATTCCCAAGGATGGAGGAAGCAGGGCTAGCTTGCCTGATGAAATGCAGCTAGAGTGCCACAAAAGAAATCCTGGTTTTAATGATGTTTATGGCCGCATGAAATGGGATTCCGTCTCCCCAACCATCACCGGGGGATGTACAAATCCATCGAAGGGTCGATTTCTACATCCAGAACATAACCGTTCGATCACTTTAAGAGAGGCGGCTATCCTGCAGGGCTTTCCCCTGACCTATAAATTTAATTTTTCTCATGGCAAGCAGGCCATTAGCCTGATGATTGGAAATGCCTTACCTCCACCATTTATCACTGCACACGCCAAAGTAATGGCTGAGAGCCTTTTCGATGGTTGATGAAAATATAAAAAAATTAGCAAATCAAATTCAAAGCATATTTGATAATAAACAGTTTGATAAATTTATACACGATATTACTTTTCCACGATTTAAAAAATTCTCAGCATTTGCAAGATTAGAGTTTCGATTTCCAATTACTATTATTGTTGGGCCAAACGGTGGCGGGAAAAGCTCGGTTCTTCATGCCCTATGGGGGATGCCTGAGAGGTGCACAACCAGGGATTTTTGGTTTTCAACCCCAGTTGATCCAATTGAAAATGGAAAATCTAATCCCAATCGATATTGGTATTCGCATTACATTAAAAAAATTGATCACATAGCGCAGAGTAAAAAAACCTCTGGCAGAAAAAAAACTGCGCCAGACTACTGGGAGCCAGATGAGCCCAGAATCAAAGATCGCATGAATAAAATGCCACCAATTACTAAGAGTTTAAAGCCTTATGTAAGCGATTCGGGGGATCGCTGGAATCAAGTTGAGCGAAAGCGAGCTTACGCCAATTCAAAGGCTGAATCCAGCGCTTTTGACAGATTTTTTAATCACGTAGAGTTTGAAAGAAAAGCAGAGCGTCAAAAGTACTTCACTAAATGGTCCGGCGGATTAAAAAAGACTATTGATAAAAGTGAAACCACTTATTACAAAAGAAATGCCAAGGTAAATTTTATGGTTAAGCCAGATAATCTGGCGGCAATAAATAAAATTCTCGGTAAAAATTATAATTCAGCGCATTATTTAATCCACAATTTTTATGACAAAAATGTTTATTCGTCTAGCGTAATTTTTGAAACTAGCACATTAACGTATTCCGAGTGTTTTGCTGGTAGCGGTGAATTGGCTGTTGTGAATTTAGTTCTGCAAATTTCGGATCTAGATGAATTCGGGTTGCTTCTGCTCGACGAGCCGGAAACATCCCTCCACCCGGGAGCGCAAGTAAGGCTTATAGAATACCTATTGGAAGTAACGCGAGATAAAAAAATTCAGGTTGTGATTTCCACGCACTCCCCCACTTTCGTTGATTACCTGCCGACTGCCGCCTTAATTATTCTGGATGAAACGGATGAAGGAATTAATCCTAGAAGTGTGCCTAGCAAGGAATTGGCCTTTTATAGCCTAGGAAAAACAGAAAAAGATAAGGTCATAATCTTAACTGAAGACGCCCTGATACAGGCATTGGTTGAGCGCGTCATTCATCAATATGCATCTGACGAGGTTAAACAAAAAATTATAGTGAAGGCCGCATCTGATGGAGCGACAATGATGCTCTCCAATCACGCTAGATCCTATATGCTTATGGGGAATAGAGTGATCATGATCGTTGATGGTGATATGAATGATGTGAGGGATATTTTTAAAGCCGATCCAAAATCTCTTTCACATCAAGATAAGTTATCAATAATTGATGTCCTTAAAAAACATAAACCGGCCGTCAATATAACCGGTTCATCACATGATGAAAATTCCAAAATTGAGCTGCTGGATGCATGGATGGTGTGGTGCAATAAAAATGTTCTTTTGATAGATTATGTGTGTCCAGAAGAATTATTCATAAGGCTATATGACCCAGGCCACCAGCTAGCAGCACTCGGGGGGTCAAATGGTGAATTCAAATCGGCACTAAAAAGCATATTAGAAATGAATGGAGAAGATTCAGATCCAAAAGCTCAATCAACCCTCCTTAAGAGCTCAATGCGCCTAGCATTAACTAGCAAGGATCACCCCGAGTTTGCGAGATTAAAAGCTTTTGCTGAAAGGATCGTGTTGGCAGTTAGTCAAATAGACGGGGCACCGTAAAAGCGCTGAATATGAGTTGGATAGTGTCCACCGCCTCAGCACCAATCCCCCATCGTTTCCCTCCATCCGCCTGCGATATCTCCTCTGGCGCTACAGTAATACTCTAGTTGCCCATTCCAGATATTCCCCTCAAGCCAGTCAAAAAATTCCTCATAGATGCCGCAAAAGGGTGATGATTGCGCAATTGGTCCAAGCGTTTTAACGATGTTTCGGTGAATAACCTCTGGCATATCTAGTGCAAGCGGGAGATCTTTAATCCGCAAAATCAATACACAAATTGCCAGGTGATCCAGTGCAGATTGCAGATCCCCTCTATTAATCCAAATCTTTTCGCCGATGGCATCCAAAAATCCTGACTTCACTGCATTTGGATCTGCCCCTGAAATAGCAAAGCCATCCCAGTAATAGTCTCGAACGGTTGATTTAACCGCCATTAAAAATGGCCTGATCAACTCAATGGATGGATCATCAACGGTAATTACTGCCCAGACGGGATGCTCAAACAGCCATTGGGTTAAGTCATACCTTTTTCCAACCCTCTCCACAAGCGATATTTGACCTTTTTTACCTGGCTTTGCTCTTGGAGAGCGTGATCCATCACGGTATTTATCCCAATTTCTGTTTGCCCCAATCTTGCCGGCGCGATCAGATTGAAAGTGCTCTGGCTGGAACAATTGCTCTAACGAAGTTGGGTCATGGGTCATAGCAGAATCAGCCACCAGGGCATACCAAGCCTTGACCCGGAACTTTTCAACAGGATGCCTAGAGGGTCTACCTGCCCTTTTTGGATTTTTTATCGCATTGTGGAATATTTTTGGCAAAAGTAGGCTCAGAGTTGAGTAAAGAAATTATGAGTATTAATTTACTCGATTTTTCTGAGTAGATTGAACAAAATCAAACCATCTCACACCAAACAGAAAAAACGCATGAGTTCAGAAGAATTTGATCAATATCACCAATCTTTAGCCCAGAGGTACGGCGAACTCATGGGAGCACGAGTGCTCAGCACAGCAATAGGGTATCCATCCTTGGCCGCCATGAACATGGCTGTTAAAAGGGGAACATTAAGGCTGGAGACTTTCTCCATCGATGGCAGGAAGGGTCACCACGCATTAACTCTCGATGTTGCTAGGTGGCTCTGGAATTTAAAGCAAGTAACTGCCAATGATGGCATTGACCCCATTAATCAAACACCAGGAGATCCCATGAATAAAAGCTAATTCAAGTTAGCCGGGATAAAAGCACAAAAACCGAACTCCGTTGTAGCGGAAATCCGGTTTTTCTTTAGTGCATCAAGCTTTGACGGCCATTGATGTCTGAAGTATCCCCCAGGTCATTTTTCATGTCAAGCCCATTATTTGGGTGTGGGAAGTGCTTTGTCCGATCCGGCCATGTTGGTCAATTTTTAACCCCAAAAAAGGGTTTGGATAACTTCAGACAAGGTATTTGTATGGCGCAACATTTTTTAAAGTCATCGGCATTACGAGATTTTTCTGTCGGAAAAGTAGCGAATATGAGTGAAGCGGATTGCTTTAAGACATTTGTAGAAATTCGCTGGAATGCATTTGATTGCGTTATTTGCCCCGAATGTGGGACGATTGATAGGCATTATTTTCGACGCGCTAGAAAGCAATGGCGTTGCAAGCATTGCGATGCTTATTTTTCAGTGACTACCGGCACGCCATTTGAGGATCACAAGCTTGCATTTAAACAAATGCTGCTGGGGATTGCGCTTTATCTCAGCAGTGCTAATGGACTTTCAATTCATCGGCTATGCCGAGACATGGATGTCAGCCTCAAAACAGCACAAGTCTTTATGGGGAAATTACGCGAATCATTGTATGGTAATCGAAACCAAGAGAAACTTAAGGGGATCATTCATATGGATGGCGGTCATTTTGGCGGAAGACCTCGACATGGTCGCGTCAGAAAAAAATCAATAGGCGCAATCAAAGCGCACGTTGAGGAAAAATTAATGGCCGTTAAAAAAGGGCGTAGAGGTAGGAGTCTTGCCAACCAGGTGCGGTACAAAAAACGTCGGATCGTAATTAATTTGCGCGAACTCTATCCCCAACCTGAAGTTGGGCCAAAACATAAGCTGGGTGCAAGTAAAACCATTGCAGTAATTTGTATGGCTGAAAATGAAGCTAATGCGATCAGTCTTGCTAAAACGTACATCGAGCCCGGCGCTCTGATTATGACGGATGAAAATCCTGCATACAACCCACTATCCATATGGTTTGATCACAAAACAGTGCAGCATGCCATTGAATTTGCAACCATTGATGGGATTAGCGATAACCATGCCGAAAGTTACTTCTCAAGGCTTAGGCGCTATACCCTTGGGGTCGCTCATCGAATTGAGCCAAAATACATGGCTGATATCGCTAACGAGATGGCCTGGCGTGAAGACACGAGACGCAAAACCATGAGGGAGCGATTAGATCTTCTTCTTGGCTCTGTTTTGAGACATGGAAGATCGCAGTGGTGGCGCGGTTATTGGCAGGGAACTAAGCGTCCTGGTGAATTACTTTGGATAACCACTTAGGCCTTGGTGCATTAGGGTCCTTTGGGAGTGCCCATTGACTGTTGGCACTCTTAGGTGTTGGGAGTCGAATTAACTTACCTTCATGCTTGAGCGTTTTGAGCCGATGACGCACTTTGTTTTTAAAAATCACAAATTCGCTATCCGTGAGGTTTAGAGAAAAATGCATTGCTATATCTATTGCCACCTCAAGACTAGAGGCGCTATTGTTTTCACACTTGGTTAAGTATTTATATATGTGGCGCGTTATGGCCCCATAAGCAATAAATCTTGGGGCTTCTTGGGAATTTATTGAGGGAATAATGCTTGGGTTAATTTGAATCTCATGCATTGACATGGACCTATCAATTGCTTCAAGATCTTTCTCTAAAGAGCTGACTAAGACAGGAATCATTGTCTGCTGGCGAATTAGCTCAGACTTGAGTCGAGTTAAATTTGCCTCGGCAGCCTTTATCTTATCCAGTAGGCTGGGAACTAGAGCTTGGTTCGATTTTTTAAGTCTAGCAATTCGGCCCATTAGGCGTGAGCGTTTATCTAAAAGCCACTTTAAGGAAGGCGGGGTTCTAATTTCTGACATACCTCACAGAGTAAAGAATCTGTGAGGTATTTTCGAGTGCATCAGCTGCCACATAGCGTTAGAAGATAAAAAAACCACCCGAAAGTAACTGCGGTGGTTTTGGTCTTGATGAGCAATTATGGATAGTAAAGGTGTCTATGCAGTTGGCGCTAATATC
>Ga0214247_1001154_pt1 | contig 12257 bp, 6 predicted proteins | sample TroBogypolimnion_18_FD_153085 | JGI IMG/M metagenome (GOLD analysis project Ga0214247, IMG submission 153085) | Freshwater microbial communities from Trout Bog Lake, WI - 03JUN2009 hypolimnion | ecosystem: Environmental > Aquatic > Freshwater > Lake > Hypolimnion/Profundal zone ... | reverse complement strand
GAACTGGTTGTCACTGAGCGCGGTGCGCAAATCGCTGGCCAGGCGCACCCGGGTCTGCGCCGCCTCCTGCAGTGCCGGGGTAAAGAAACTAAAGCGGTTGCGCCCCTCGCCCTTGGCCACATACAGGGCCTGGTCGGCGTTCTTGTACAGGTCTTCAATATCGGTGGCATCCAACGGGTACAGGGTGATGCCTATGCTGGCCGACACAAATACCTGTTCGTCGCCAATCTGGAACAAGTCGTCCATCGAGCGCAGTATCTTCTGCAACAGCGCCTCCAGGTGGTCGGCGTTGGCGATGTCGGTGAGGATGACGGTGAATTCGTCACCGCCCATGCGCGCCACGGTATCGCAGTCGCGCACACAGGCGCGGATGCGACTGCCGGCCTGCACCAGCAGTTGGTCGCCACTGTCATGGCCCAGGGTGTCGTTGACCTCCTTGAAGTGGTCCAAGTCGATGAACAGAATCGCCAACTGGTGGACGTCGCGTTTGCAGCGCTTGATTTCCTGCTCCAGGCGGTCGCGCAGCATGCGCCGGTTGGGCAGTCCGGTGAGCGTGTCAAAAAATGCCTGCTGCCGGATCAGTGCCTCTGCGTTCTTGCGTTCGGTGATATCGGTATGCGTGCCAATCATGCGCAGCGGCCTGCCCTCGCTATCCCGGTTGATCACCATGCCGCGGCTGAGCACCCATTTCCAGTTGCCGTCCTTGCAGCGCACGCGGTGTTCGTTGTGGTAGGTGGGCGTCAGGCCCCGGAAATGGGCCTCGCGGTCCTGCTCCATTTGGGCCACGTCTTCAGGGTGGCTGCGCTGGTCCAGTTCCATAGCGGTATCGGCAATTTCACCCTCGGAAAAGCCGTACATCTCGATCAGACGTCTGGAGTAATGCTCAACGCCGCTGGGAATATGCCAGTCCCAGACGCCGTCGCCGGTACTTTCCAGCGCCAGTTTCCACAGGTTTTCCGAGTCCTTGAGCGCCATGCGGGCCAGCTTGGCTTCGGTAATATTCTGTACCACCGTGGTCCGGGAGACCAAGCGCCCGTCCTGCCACAAGGAGGTGCCCACGGCGTGGAGCCAGATGCGCTGCCCCTTGGCCGTGATGGCTTCCACTTCCAGGTCGTGCGTGGCCGGTTGGTTGACGCTGTCGAAATAGGATGCGCGCATCAATTGCACCGATTGCGGTGTAAAGAAGCGCTCTGCCGTTCCCATGGCGGTGCCGGGGGAATATTCTTCGGGCGAGGTCTCCAAAATCCGGTACACGCCCTCGGTCCAGAACACCTGATCGGCCAGCACGTCCACCTCCCAGCCACCCACCTGGGCCAGGGACTGCATCGCCTCCAGCAATTTGTCCTGCCGTTCGCGGTACTTTTGCACCTGCACGTAGTCGGACACGTCCGAGAAAGTTCGCACCATGCCGCCTTCGGGCAGTACCTGGGTTTTGACTTCCAGCGTGCGCCCCTGGGGCGTGACGCGCAGGTAGATGGGGGGGGCTGGCCCCTTACCATCACTGAATATGTAGTCCCGCGCATGGCTTGCCACCCGTTCGGCATCGCGGCCAAAATCGCCGCGCTGGAGCTGCAGCTGGTTGACCTCCTGGAGCGTGGGTTGGCGGTTTAACCAGTCTGCGGATAAGTCCAGCAGTTCGCAGGCACGGGAATTAAAGGAGACAACGCGATGCTGGGCATCGAACACGAAGACGCCCTGGCTGATGCTGCCCAGGGTGTTGCGCAGCAGCAAGGAACGTTGGCGCAACTCGGCCTCTGCCTCCTTGCGCGCACTGATGTCGGTGTGGGTTCCTATCATGCGCTGGGGCCGACCGGCGGCGTCGCGCTCCACCACCGTGCCGCGCGAAACAATCCAGCACCAGTGACCGGCCTTGTGGCGCATGCGGACATCACAGGCATAGCTGGGAGCCAGGCCTTCGAGATAGCGCTTGAGGGCGAGCTGCTCCTGGGCCAGGTCGTCGGGGTGGACACGGCTGGCAAATTCCTGGAAGCCGCGCTTCAATTCGCCGGCCGAATAGCCCAGCATCTCTTCCCAGCGAGCGGAGTGGGTTTGGTGCCCGGTCCGTATGTTCCAGTCCCACACGCCCAGTCCCGAACGTTCCAGTGCCAGTCTCCAGGGGTTTTGCGCGTCAGAGGCGGGCAGCGAACGGCTCCAGATGTCGGTGGAAGGTGGGTGGCTCGGCATGGTGGTCAGAAGCTGCGACTATTCGTGCACCGCCGGTGCTAGCATTGTGTGAAACCGCATGTCTTTTCCCTGTGAGTCATTGGGAATGATATTACTTGTATTCAGGCGTACGTCGCAACTTGCGCGCCGTCCACTGCCCCAGGTCATCCACATAGGTAAACACCGCCGGGATGACCAGCAGGCTCAAAAACGTGGAGGTGATCAGCCCGCCAATCACGGCAATCGCCATCGGCGCCCGAAAGCTGGTATCGGCCGCGCCCAGGCCAATGGCAATCGGCATCATGCCTGCACCCATGGCCAGGGTGGTCATGATGATGGGACGGGCGCGCTTGCGGCAGGCGTCCAGCAGCGCCTCCCAGCGCGTCATGCCATGCTCGCGCCGCGCCAGGATGGCGTATTCCACCAGCAGGATCGAGTTCTTGGTGGCCACGCCCATCAGCATGATCAGGCCGATCAGCGAGGGCATGGAGAAGCTCTTGTCGGCCAGCAGCAGGCCGACAAAGGCTCCACCTAGAGAGAGCGGCAGGGCAAACAGAATCGTCACCGGATGCAGCAGGCTCTTGAACAGCAGCACCAGCACGATGTAAATGCACAGCACGCCGGTCAGCATGGCCAGGCCAAAGCTTGCAAACAGCTCACCCATCACCTCGGCATCACCCACCTCGCGCACCGCCACACCGGGCGGCAGGTTTTTGATGGAGGGCAGGTTCTGCACGGCAGTCGCCACCTCGCCCAGCGGCAGGCCGGAAAGCTCAATGTCGAAGTTGATATTGCGCGAGCGGTCGTAGCGGTCAATCACCGCCGGACCTCCGGCCATCTCCAGCGTGGCCACCTGGCTCAGCATCACCGGGCCGCGCACGCCGGGCACGCTCAGGCGGCCCAGCAGGTCGAGGTCGGTGCGGGCGGCGCTGTCGAGCTTGACCACAATCGGAATTTGTCGCTGGCTCAGGTTCAGCTTGGGCAAGGCCGAGTCAAAGTCACCCAGGGTGGCAATGCGCAGCGTCTCGCCAATGGCGGCACTGGTGACCCCTAGGTCGGCGGCGCGGGCAAAGTCCGGGCGCACGGCAATTTCGGGCCGCACCAGACTGGCGGTGGAGGCCACATTGCCCAGGCCTTTGATGGTGCGCAGGTCGCGCTCCACGGCGTGCGCTGCAGCGCTGAGGGCTGCCGGATCTTCGCCGCTGAGCACCAGCACGTATTTCTCGCCCGAACCGCCCAGGCCGACCTTGCTGCGGATGCCGGCAATCGGCTCCAGCGCCTCACGTATCTGCTGCTCAATGCCCTGTTTGCGCGGACGCGCGCTGCGCTCGTCCAGCAGGATGGTGAGAGTCGCCTTGCGTGCCTCGGAGACGCCTTGGGGCGCAAACGGGTCGCTACCGGCCGAGCCGCCGCCAATCGTGGTGTAAATGCTTTTCACGTGGGCCACCTGCATCAGCCGCAGGCGCGCGGCTTCCGCTACGACCTGGGTCTGCGCCAGCGTGGAGCCGGGCGGCAGTTCCAGATAGGCCTGGGTTTGCGAGTTGTCGTCCGGCGGGATAAAGCCCTTGGGCAGCAGCGGGATCAGCATCAGCGAGCCGACAAAAAACGCCAGCGCTGCCAGAGAGGTGATCAGGCGATGCTTGACACACCAACCGGCCCAGCGCATGTAGATGCGCATCCAGCTCGGCTCGGCATGCGCCGTGACGATGGGCTTGAGGATGTAGGCCGCCATCATGGGCGTCAGCACCCGCGCCACCAACAGCGATGCGGCAACGGCAAGCGAGGCGGTCCAGCCAAACTGCTTGAAGAACTTGCCAGGAATGCCGGCCATAAAGGCGGTCGGCAGAAACACCGCAATCAGCGTGAAGGTGGTGGCGATCACCGCCAGACCAATCTCATCGGCTGCCTCCATCGCCGCCTGGTACGGTGTCTTGCCCATGCGCAGGTGGCGCACGATGTTTTCCACCTCCACGATGGCGTCGTCCACCAGAATGCCGATCACCAGGGACAGCGCAAGAAGAGTTACCACATTGATGGTGAAGCCGAGCTGCTGCATGCCGATAAAGGCCGGAATGGCCGACAGCGGCAGGGCCACGGCCGAGACAAAGGTGGCGCGCCAATCGCGCAGAAACAGCCACACCACCAGTACGGCCAGTGCCGCGCCCTCGTAGAGCAGGTGCATGGAGCCGTCGTATTCCTGCTGCACCGGGGTCACAAAGTCAAAGGCCTCGGTGATCTGCATGTCGGGGTGCTGCAGGCGCAGTTCTTCCAAAGCCTTGCGCACACCGGCACCCACTTCCACCTCGCTGGCGCCCTTGCTGCGCGCCACCTCAAAGCCCACCACCGGCTTGCCATTGAGCAGGGCGGCGGCGCGCGGATCTGCAAAGCTGTCGCGGATGCTGGCCACCTGGTCCAGGCGGATATGGCGGCCGTCATTCAGCGACAGCTCCATGGCTTCGAGTTCACGCGCCGAAGCGACGGTGGCCAGAGTGCGCACCGGCTGCTCGCTGCCACCGATGTCGGTGCGCCCACCCGCCGATTCCTGTTGCATGTTTTTGAGCTGTCGCGAAATTTCGGCCGCGGTGGCACCCAGGGCCTGCAGGCGCGCCGGGTCCAGCGCCACGTCCACTTCGCGGTTGACGCCGCCGACGCGGTTAATGGCACCCACACCGCGCACCGACAGCAGCTTGCGGGTGATGGTGTTGTCCACAAACCAGCTCAAGCCCTCGTCGTCCATCTGAGCCGAACTCACCGTGTAGGCCAGCACCGGGGAGCCCGCCAGGTTGATCTTGCTGATGGCCGGATCGCGCAGGTCGGAGGGCAGGTCGGCGCGAATCTGGGCAATCGCGGAGCGCACATCGTCCACCGCCTCCTGGCCCGGCTTTTCCAGACGGAACTCGGCCGTGAGGGTGACGCCACCGTCCTGCACCTTGGTGTAGATGTGCTTCAAGCCTTGCAGGCTGGCGATGGCGTTTTCCATCTTGCGCGCCACCTCGGTTTCGAGCTGTGCCGGTGCGGCGCCCGGCAGCGACGCCGACACCACTACCGTGGGCAGGTCCAGATCGGGGAACTGCTGCACCTTCATGCTATTGAAGGCAATAAGCCCGGCAAACGTGAGCATCACAAACAACATCACACCCGCTATCGGGTTTTTGATCGACCAGGCCGAAACATTCATGGCGTGCTGTCCTTACTTGGCTGCGGGCGCAAGGCGCACGGTATCGCCGTCGTTCAAAAAGCCGGCACCGGCCACGGCAATCGTGCTGTCCGCAGCCAGACCCTTGAGAATTTCGACCCGCTCGCCCACGCGGCGCCCGGTCTCGATTTTTTGCTGCGCCACCTTGTTGTCACGGCCCACGGTGAAGGCGTAGTTAAAGCCATCGCGTACCACCACCGCTTGCTGCGGCACAGTCAGCGCGCCCGATTGCCCTAAGGCAAATTCTCCGCGCGCAAACATCCCCGCCTTGACGGTGGAGTTGGCAGGCGTGGCGGCCAAATCCACATAGACCAGGGCGTTGCGCGTCTGCGCATCCACCGTGGGCGCCACCATGCGCACCTTGCCCTGCACCGTGCTGCCACTGGCGCTTTGCACTTGCACGGAGGTGCCCACCTTGATGCGGCCCAGCTCTGCAGCCGTGACCTCGGCGCGCCATTCCAGACGGTTCTGGCGGATCAGGCGGAACAGTTCCACGCCTGGGCTCAGCACCGCGCCCACGGTGGCGCTGCGCGCCGAGATCACGCCGCTGTCGGGTGCCAACACCTGGGTGTGCTTGAGCCGCAGCTCCTGTTGCATGAGCGCGGCCTGAGCGCTTTGCACGCGCGCCTTCGCGCTCAGGTCCGCGGTGGTGTATTGGCTGATTTGCTGGGCGCTCAGGGCGCCGCTGGGCTGCAGGTTGCGGGCGCGTTCGGCGTTGGCTGCAGCATCCGCAGCCTGGGCCTGGGCCTCGGCCAAGTTGGCACGGGCCAGGGCCAGGTCGGCCAGCACGGTCTCAGACGCGAACACCGCCAGCACCTGGTCGCGCTGGACAACGTCGCCCACATTCACGCGCACTTCTTGCAATTTGAGGCCGCCTGATTCGGAACCTACGCTGGCCTCCTGCCAAGCGGCAATATTGCCGTTGGCCGCCAGCCGCAAGGGCAGGGCGCTTTGGCTGGGTTGGGTAGTGGTCACGGTCATGGCCGCCTTGGGCGCGGCGCTGGTCTTTGGGGCATCCTGCGCGTAGCCGATAGTGACGGCCCCGATGGCAGCCAGACTCAAACAAAGCGTATTGGCCAAGTGAGTGGATTGAAGTGTCTTCATGTTTTTGGGCATTGATCAAGTGGGTTTGAGCGGGTCAGCGGCATCAAGCTTCCAGCCACCGCCGAGGGCGCGGTAGAGCGAGATCCAGGCCTGGATGCGCGCTAGTTCGAGCTGCAGAAGGGAGGTCTGAGCCGCCAGGGTGATGCGCCTTGCCTCTTCCAGCTCTGGTAGACTGGCGGAGCCGGCCTGGTAGCGGGCCTGGGTGGCGTTGAAGGAAATGGCGTAGCCGTTTGCTGCGGCGCTGGTGTCTTCTTGCTGGGCCCCGGTGCTGGCCAGGGACAGCAGGGCGTCCTCCACTTCGCGCACCGCCTGGCGCGCCTTGGCTCGCAAGAGTGCCGCGGCCTCGGCATAGCGCGCCTGCGCCGCCTGCACATTGGCCGCGCGGCGGCCACCGTCGAATATCGGCAGACTCAAGGTGACCGGGCCAATGGACCAGGTGCTTAGGTCGGTACTCGTGCCCTGGCTGCTGTAGTTCAGCGTGCCAAGCTGACCAGCCAGCATCAGGCGCGGGTAGCGCTGCGCCTCAGTCGAGCCCAGGTCGGCACTGGCGGCGGCCACTTCGCGCTCGGCCGCAACCAGATCCGGCCTTTGCGATAGCAGGTCTGCGGGCAACAGGGAGACGGCGGGCAGGGCCAGCTCTGCCTGGTCCGCTGTGCGGACTTCCAGGCGTTGGCGCAGCTCGGCCTCGGTCACGCCGGTCAGCGCGACCAGGGCCTTGAGCATGCTGTCACATTGGCTGCTCTGTTGCGTGATGCGGCCATGGCCCTCGGCCGCGCTGGCCTGCGCCAGGGCCGCCACTGCCGGCGCGGTGAAGCCGGCCTGGGCGCTTAAGGCGCTCAGGCGTGCGGTCTCCCGGCGCGACGCCACATCCAGCTGCTGCACCGCCAGCAGCTTGCCACAGGAGCGCCACGAAAAGTACAGGGTTGCTGTTTCTGCGGCCACCGAAACTCGCGCGTCATGCCACTGCGCACCGCTGCCCTGGAGCCTGGCCTCGGCGGCATTGGCTGTAGCGCGGTTGGCGCCAAATAGATCGATTTCCCAGGACGCATCCAGGCTGGATTGCAGGGCGGTTCCCACGGTGGGGTTGGTGGCGTTGATGCCGCGCTGTGCGGCCAACGAGGCATTGAGCGCGGGCCGGTTGGCCGCATAGGCGTTGCCCAGCGCAGCGCGCGACTGCAGCAGGCGCGAGGTGGCGCTGGCCAGGCTCGGGCTAACAGACTCGGCCGATGCGATCAGCTCCACCAGCAGCGGATCACCCAGGCTTTGCCACCAGTGCGCCAGGTCGCCGGTACTACCGCCATGGGGCAGGGGAGCGTTCCAAGCAGGTGGGGTTAGCAGAGCGGGGCTGGCCTGTGGCTGGGTTGGGAGTACGCTGCAGCCACAGGCCAGCAGGCACAGTGCCAAGGCGGCAGCCCGTCGGGCCGCATGGAAGCGTTGAATCAATGTGTTTTTCCTTGAAAATCAGGGTTGTGGCGGCGTTAAGCTTACCCGCTTCGCCTAGTCAAAGTCGGCACCGGTCCGATTGCCCCCATGCTCGATATTCTCGCCATTACCAGCCCCATTTACCTGATCATTGCTCTCGGCTTTGGCCTCACCCGTACCGGGCTTTTTGCCAAGGCCGACATGCGGGTGTTTGGCAAATTTGTCATCAATCTGGCCTTGCCTGCGCTGGTGTTCAAGGCGCTGTCGCAACGCCAGTTTGGCGAGATCGTCAACACCGGCTATCTGCTGGCCTACCTGGTGGGCAGCCTGACGGTGTTGGGTCTGGGCTATTTTTGGGCCAGCCGGGTGCGCGGCCTGTCTCCCGTCACCAGCACGTTCTACGCCATGGGCATGGCCTGCGCCAACAGCGGTTTTGTCGGCTACCCGATACTGTTGCTGAGCCTGGCACCGGTGTCCGGCGTGGCGCTGGCGCTGAATATGCTGGTGGAAAATCTGGTGGTCATTCCGCTGCTGCTGGTGCTGGCCGAGCGCGGACGCGGCAGCAGCAATCCCTTGCACGCGCTGGCGCAGTCGCTGGCCAAGTTGTTTAAAAATCCGCTTTTTATCGCGCTGCTGGCCGGCATGGTGGTGTCGCTGTCGGGGTGGAAACTGCCTGCACCTGTGGCACAGACCATCGCCATGTTTTCGGCCGCCAGCGGTGCCCTGTCGCTGTTTGTGATTGGCGGTGCGCTGGTTGGCTTGCCACTGGCCGGTATGGGTCAGCGTGTCTGGCCGATTGTTCTGGGCAAGTTGCTGCTGCATCCTTTGCTGGTAAGCCTGTGTATTCTGGCCCTGCCGGTCCTGGGCGTCGCGCCCCTGCCGCCCGAGTTGCGCATGGCGGCCGTGCTGATGGCTGCCATGCCGATGATGGGTATTTATGCCACGCTGGCCCAGGCCTATGGCCAGGAAGACTTTGCCGCTGCGGCCACCTTGCTGGCTACCGCCGTCTCTTTTTTTAGCATCAGCGGCTTGCTCTGGGTGTTGCGCTAAACCCGGCTATACGCGTTAAGCCGCCAGCCGCTTTTCAAGCAGCGGAAGGTCCGCCCGCAGTGCCAACAAATAGTTGCGCGCCAACTGACCGGCGCCGACGGCCAGTGCCGGGTCGAACCAGGTCTGGGCGCTGTCCTTGTCCACTGAGCGGGTGGCGTCGTCGATATGGCTGCGCACCCACTCGTTAGCGTTTCACTCTTCAAAAAACGCATTAATCTTCACACCCAAGACCGTTGCCAAGGCCGCCAGCACTGAAATGGTCACATTGGCTTGGCCACTTTCTACACGCGACAGGTAGGTGCGAAAGATTCCACAACGTTCGGCCAAAACATCCTGTGAAATACCGGCTTCCTTGCGCAACATCTTTACGCTTCTTCCAACTATGACTTTCACATCCAAGGTGGGATAGGTATTCTTTGGCATGGTACTCACGCATGTATTTTTCAGTGTCTATGTAGCATAGTGTACAGATCGTCAAAGCGTTGCAACAGTCTCGAGCAATACCAGCGTTGGGCTGATTGAGGTAATTACCGGATTTTGAACATGGGGAGTCGGTGCGCGCTGAGGTCAGCCGCTGCCGCCAGGCTGGGAAGTGGCATGAAGCTCGGCGGACTGCATTCTCCACACAGGAGGGTCGAAAATTCGGGTTTTTGATGTCCTTAGGAGTAAACTTCACCAACGGTGGCTACGGGCCAATGGAGGCAAGTAGGATGCTCTGAGGGAATACTATATGGGCACGATCCAAAGCAACGAGCAGGCATTGCCGACGGCAAGTGCTGGAACATCTAGTGACCTGTTAAAGATTGATTCCATAGATCCTTTGCCTTTCCCCGTCGTCGGCATCGGCGCATCAGCCGGTGGGTTGGCCGCATTTGAGGCGTTTTTTGCCGGCATGCCCACAGACATGAGTCCCGGCATGGCCTTTGTACTGGTGCAGCACCTGGCGCCAGACCACAAAAGCATTCTCACTGAACTGATTCGCCGCTACACCCGCATGGACGTGTATGAGGTTGAAGACGGCATGGTGGTGAAGATAAATTGTGCCTACATCATTCCGCCCAATTACGACATGGCGTATGAGCGTGGCGTATTGCGCCTCTTGGAGCCACTAGCCCCGCGGGGCAAGCGTCTGCCGATTGACTACTTTTTCCAGTCTCTGGCCGAAGACCAACACGAATACGCCATTGGAATCGTGCTCTCGGGCACTGGCAGCGACGGCACGCTGGGCGTGCGCGCCATCAAGGAAGCAGGTGGCATGGTGATGGCACAAAACCTTGCATCCTGCGAGTTCGACGGCATGCCGCACAGCGCCATCGCCACCGGAGTGGTCGACTACCAGTTGCCTCCAGCTGAAATGGCGCCGCAGCTCATGGCCTATATGGCAAACGCATTGAGCAGGCTGCCGCGCTCAGAGGTGTCAGGACCACGCATGGCCGAGGGTGCGCTGAACAAGATTTTTGCCATGCTGCGCACCCAGATCGGGCACGACTTTTCGCATTACAAGCCCAACACCATTTACCGCCGCATTGAGCGGCGCATGGTAGTGCACCAGTTAGAGAGCTTCGAAGCTTATGTCAAATATCTGCAACAAACTCCGCCGGAGATGGATGCACTGTTCCGTGACTTGTTGATTGGAGTGACCAACTTCTTTCGCGACCCCGAAGCGTTTGCCGTACTTGAAAGTCGAGTCATCCCCAAGCTTTTTGAAGGCAAGCCTGCGGACAGCACAGTGCGGGTTTGGTCTACTGGTTGCTCAACGGGAGAGGAGGCCTATTCACTGGCCATCCTTTTGGTAGAGCGCATGGAGGCACTCAAACAGCGATATACCGTGCAGGTGTTCGCCACTGACATTGACAGCCGTGCCATTGCTGCTGCGCGTGTGGGACTGTTTCCGACCAGTATTGCCGCTGATATCAGTCCCGAGCGGCTGTCGCGCTTCTTCACTCTGGAGCCCGGTGGCCAGGCCTACCGGATACACAAGGGCGTTCGCGACCTGCTGGTGTTCTCCGAGCAAGACCTGATCAAAGATCCGCCGTTTTCCAACCTGGACCTCATTTGTTGCCGCAACCTCCTGATTTACCTGGATGCAACTCTGCAAAGGAAGTTGATTCCGCTATTTCATTACGCGCTCAAGCCAGCGGGCATGCTGTTCTTGGGTAGCTCAGAGGGCATAGGCGAGTTCGACCGCCTGTTTTCGGTTGTGGACCGTAAGGCCAAACTCTACCAGCGCAAAGAAGATGTGCTGGGAGCGCAGCGCAACGCGCTGAGCCAGTTCATCGCCCCGATTTCGGCAACCGACGCTTCGCTACCCGCCAGGGGGATGCAGAAGACGGCCATTGCACCAAAAATGCCGCTGCGCGAACTGATGGCTCAGGCCCTCTTGCGCCACATTGACATGGCCAGTGCGTTGGTCAATGCGGGCGGCGACATTGTCTACCTGCAAGGGCGCACCGGCTTGTATTTGGAGCCTACTGCGGGTGAGCCGGGTATACCAAATATCCTCAAAATGGCCCGCGAGGGGCTGCGCCCCTCCTTAAGCAATATGTTACGCCAGGCCGCGGGTTCGCAGGCTAGCAGCGTCGCACCGAACATCCGCGTCAAGACCAATGGACACTATAGCCAGGTGGATGTCAGCGTGCATGTGGTGCCAACCGCCTCCCCTGAAACGCCAGACTCCCCACTTTATTTGGTGATGTTGACGCATGCGACAGTGCCCGTCACATTGGCAATCCCCACGGCAGAAACCACAGGCAGCGCTGTGAACCAAGAAGCACAGGCCCGTATTGCAGCACTCACGCAAGAACTGGTCATCAAAGACGAGTATTTGCAAAGCGTTCACTCGGAGCTGGCAGGCTCCAACGAAGAGCTTAAATCCAGTAACGAGGAGATGCAGTCGGTCAACGAAGAGTTGCAATCGACCAATGAGGAATTGGAAACTTCCAAGGAGGAATTGCAATCGGTCAACGAAGAATTGGCCACCGTGAACACCGAGTTGCAGGCCAAGGTAACGGATTTGTCTCGTACCAATAACGACATGAATAACCTGCTGGCTGGCACCGGCGTAGGCACCGTGTTTGTGGATCACCAGTTGCGCATCCTGCGTTTTACCCCTGCCGCCAGCAGAATTATTCATTTGATTTTGTCGGATATGGGTCGCCCGGTGGCGCACTTGGCGTCGAATCTGGTGGGATATACCAGCCTCGTGGACGACATCAAGTCGGTGCTCAACACGCTGATAGCCATTGAGCGCGAAGTGCAAACTCCTGAGGGCCAGTGGTACACCCTGCGCATTCAACCCTACCGCACTTTGGACAACGTGATA